>JAEEGL011989383.1_pt1 | contig 11392 bp, 10 predicted proteins | sample 9134231 | NCBI WGS metagenome assembly JAEEGL01 (sample SAMN16246548, study PRJNA631951) | gut metagenome | biome: gut microbiome; feature: rumen; material: fiber-attached | host: Bos | place: Iran: Karaj | collected 2018-10
AATTATACTCTTTAACAAGATTCTCAATTCGTTCCGAATCTTTACGGGCACTTCTTCTTAATTTTATATTCTCCATATTTTTCTCTCTTAGTTTTTTGTCATTAATACCACCGTCTCCACATGCACGCTCTGCGGGAACATATCACATGGCTGCACCTTCTCCACCCGGAAACCATTCGCACACAGGTATTTCAGGTCCCTCGCCAGTGTTGCGGGATCGCAGCTGACATAGACAACCCTCTTAGGCTCCATCTTCACGATCGTATCCAGGAGCGCCTGGTCACAGCCCTTCCTGGGCGGGTCGACAACGATGACGTCCGCGCGCATGGCTCCGCCGCTCTCCCGGTATTTGGCCGGCAGAACGTCCTCCGCCGCGCCGGCGAAAAACTCTGCGTTCCTGATGTCATTGAGCGCCGCGTTCTCCGCGGCATCGGCGACAGCGGCTTCCACGATCTCCACACCGCAGACCTGCTTCGCCCTCCGGGCCAGGAAGAGCGAGATCGTCCCGATCCCGCAGTAGAGATCCCAGACCGTCTCATTTCCCGTAAGGCCCGCATAGTCGAGTGCGGTCCGGTAGAGCTTCTGCGTCTGGGCAGGGTTTACCTGATAGAAAGAGAGCAGGGAGATCCGGTAGCTCACATCCCCGATCCGGTCCGTGATATACGGCCTGCCCCAGAGCACACGGACGTCTCTTCCCAGGATCACATTGGTCCTCTCCCGGTTGATGTTGAGGCAGACGGAGGTCATGCCGGGCACCGTGCGGAGTCTCTCGATCAGGTCCTCGGCGGCCGGCAGCTTCGTCCCGTTGACGACCAGGCCGGTCATGATCTCGCCGGTGGCTGCGCCGACGCGCACGATGATGTGGCGCACCAGCCCTTTGCCGGTCTCCTCGTCATACGCGCTGATCCGGTGCTCCTCCATCCAGGAGAGCACCAGTCCGCGGATGCGGTTGCTCCTCTCGTCCTGGATCCGGCAGTCCTCACTGGGGACGATCCGGTGGCTGTGCCCGGCGTAGAAGCCGGCCGTCAGCCTTCCTTCGCGGTCATACCCCACCGGGTACTGTGCCTTGTTGCGGTAATGCCAGGGCTCATCCATCCCCAGAACCGGAAGCACCTCGATTCCCTTCAGGCCTCCGATCCTCTCCAGGCAGTTCTTCACCTTCTGCTGCTTCCACGCAAGCTGCTTGTCGTAAGCGACATGGCAGAGCTGGCAGCCGCCGCACGGGCCGGAAACCGGGCAGGCCGAAGGCACCCGCCAGTCAGAGGCCGTCTCGAGCCGGGTCATAATCCCATAGGCATAATTCTTCTTCGCCTTGATAATGCGAACGGTTCCCGCATCACCGGGAACCGTATCCTTCACAAATACCGCACAGCCGTCGGCATGCCCGACACCGGATCCTTCATCGGTCAGATCCGTGATAGCCATACGGATTTCATCATTCTTCTTCCACATAAGCCGATCCTTCCGGGCGTATCAGACCGTTGTCTTTCGGACAGGGGCGTCAAAAAGCCGCTGGTATCCGAGCCATTCGCCCTCTGCCTCAGAGCCTTTGACCAGTTCATAGAACGTCTGCATCTTCGCGTCCAGGTTGTCCGCCATGTGCAGCGCCAGCGCCTCCGCGATCTCCGGCTTCTTCGGCGAACCGTACTCATACTCGCCGTGATGCGCCAGGATGCAGTGCTTGATCTCCTCCTCCAGGATCTGCGGGAAGCCCGCGATTCCCAGAATCTTGTCGTGGATCATCTCCGCGCCCATGTAGATATGGCCCAGGAGATTGCCCTCGTCGGTATAATCATTTTCCGGCATCTGCGACAGCTCACGCACCTTGCCGATGTCGTGGAGCAGGGCGCAGGTGATCAGGAGATCCCGGTTCAGGAACGGATAATACCTGGCCATATAGTCCGCGTTGCGGGTCACATTCAGGCTGTGCTCCAGCAGCCCGCCCATGAAGCTGTGGTGCACACTCTTCGCCGCGGAATGCAGGGAGAACATCCGGACGAATGCCTCATCCTCGAAAAATGCCTTCAGGAGGGCGTTCAGATGCGGCTCCTTGACGCTCGCCACATATTTGCCCAGAAGCACCTTCATATCCGGAATGCTCTTCTCCGATACCGGCATGTAATCCGCCGGGTCGTACTCCCCCTCCTGGGCCCGCCGCAGCCGGAAGATATTCAGCTGCGGGGCATTCTGGAAGATGACAACCATGCCCTCCACGAACACATAGTCCATGGCCTCAAAATGATCGATCCCGCTGCCAAGGTCCCAGATCTTGGCGTCCAGCTGCCCGGTTTTATCCTGCAGCTGCAGGGAATAATAGGTTTTGCCCGCACGCGTGCGAAGCGACTGCTTGTTCTTGCACAGGAAGACCTGCGAGAGATTCTCTCCCTCCCGAAGATCCTGAACATATCTCATAAAAGCTCCATTCTAAGCCGGAAGTCCGGCCAGGGCCCGATCAACGGGCAGTCAGTGTTACGTCAAATGTCATCTCATTGTCGGTGGTCCGGGTTGTCCGGATGACCTCCACCTTCAGCAGGCCGCCGGGCCCCGCGGCGCGCATCGCGCTCTGCAGTCCCGCAAAGTCCTCCACAGGCGTGCCGTTGACCGAGACGATGATGTCGCCCCGCTCCATGCCCGCCTTAAACGCGGGTGAATCTCCGATGACCTTGGAGATATAGATGCCCTTGCCCACGCCCAGCGTGCTGCTCATCTCCGGCTGCACGACGCCGCCGTAGATGCCCAGATAAGGGCGGTCTCTCTGGATCGCGAGATCCTCGATGAGCTGGCGAACGCCCGCGATGGAATAGCAGGTCGACAGCCCTTCGTTTAAGTTGGAATTGAACCGGTGCGTCATCAGTCCAACGATCTGCCCGGAGAGGTTCAGGATGACGCCGCTGCCGTTCGGGTGCTCGGGCAGGTCCGTGTTGAACAGTTCGATCTCATTATCGATCACGGCCTCCGTCGTCTTCCGGTTCGAGACGATGCCGAACTCCACCGAATACAGGTAGCCGTTCGGGGCGCCCACGGCGATCACCGAGATGCCGGCGTCCAGGCCGGTCGAGTCGCCGAGCACCGCCACATCGTAGCTGCCCTGCGTCTCGGAGGAGATGTCTTCCAGGTCCACCTGCAGGCAGGCCATGCCGAGCTCCTCGTCGTGTGAGTACAGAGCCGCCTCGACCTCGCTGCCGTTGCGGAAGGTGACGAGGATCTCGTTGGCCTTCGCGATCGGGTCATAAGGCGTCAGGATCAGCAGCGCCTTGCTGTTCTGCGATAAGATCAGGCCGAAGCTGGTGTCCATCTTCTCGGATTCATTTAAGAACCAGTCCTCACCGTTGGTCACGGCGGTCACGCGCACGATGGCACGGCCGGCCTCCGCGGCGATCCCTCGCAGGACCGAGTAAAACTCTCTCACCTGCCGGGTAGGATCCTCCGTCGTCGTCTCGATCTCGCTCTCGGTCTCGCTCTCCGAATCCGGCTCCTCCGTCGTCGACTCTGTCGTCGGGGGTTCCGTCGTCGAATCCACGGTCTCGATCGTGAACGGCTCCATCGTCACCGTCGTGGTCTCCGGCGGATTCAGGTGCTTCTGCGCCAGGCTGAAGCTTAAGAAAGCCAGAAAGCCGAACAGCACCGCCAGAGGAATCACCAGAAGGATGCCCGAAAACAGCTTCTTAAAATACTTCCGGGCACGCCTCGGCTTCACTTCCTGCCGGATAAATGTATACTCCTGTTTTTCTTCGGGGAGCCCCTGCTCGCCCGGCTTCTTCTCATTCGTCTCCATCGTCTTCTGCCTTCCCAGCCTTCAGAGAGAATACAAACTCCGTGCCCGCGCCCTCGGTGCTGGTCACGCTGATATTTTCGCCATGGGCGCTGATGATCTCCTTGACGATCGATAGGCCCAGGCCCGTTCCCTTGCGGTCCTTGCCGCGGGACAGGTCGGTCTTATAGAAACGGTCCCAGATCTTCGACAGGCTCTCCTGCGGGATACCGATGCCCGAATCCTTCACAGAGATCAGGACCTTGCCCCGGACCTCCTCGGCCCGGATCTGGATCTCCGAATTGTTGTTGCTGAACTTGATCGCGTTATCGATCAGATTATAAACCACCTGCTGGATCTTGCCCAGATCCGCGTCGACGAACATCTCATTCTCCTCGAAAACCATCCGGAACGAGATCTTTTTCTTCTCGCAGGTTCCCTCAAATGTCGCGGCGGTCTGCAGGATCACGGGGATGATGTCAAAATTGCTCCACTGCAGCGTCTTCTCGCCGCTCATCCGGTTCATTTCCAGCAGGTTGCTCGTCAGCTTCGTCAGCCGGTCGGCCTCAAACAGGATGATATTGAGGTACTTCTCCTGCATCTCCGGCGGGATGGTCCCGTCCAGCATGGCCTGCGCATAGCCCTTGATCGAGGTGAGCGGGCTGCGGAAATCGTGCGAGACATTCGAGATGAACCGGTTCTGGTACTCATCCATGCTCTGCAGCCTTCGCCCCAGCAGCGTCACCGACTCCGACAGGTCTTCAAACTCATCGCCGGTGCGCAGCGGCTTGGCCTCGGTAAAATGCCCCGTCGCGTACTCTCCGGCCCTCCGGTTGATCTTGTGCAGAGGAATCTCCATCTCCAGGTCCAGCACCAGGAAAACCACAAAGAGCAGCCCGTATAGGAAGAGCGAAGCCACATTGATAACGTCCATATACTGGTTGACCGTATTCTCGATGGACTGATACGACGAGAAGATCACGATATAGCCCCGCACCCGGTAATTATACGAGACCGGGAGCACCGCGCTGATGCATTCCTGCGAGAGATACCCCGGGATCATCACATGGTCAGAGAAACGCGACGAGAGCAGTTCCTCCGTCAGCTCCGGCACCTCGGCGCCGCCCTCCTCCATGACGTTGCTGCGCGTATCGATGATCAGGCGCCGGTTCGCGTCCACGATCCAGATCCGCAGGTCCAGGAAGGTATCGATCGTCCGCAGCTGCGCCCGCAGATACCCGGGCGTCATCTGCTCCTGGTAATAGTTCTCCATGTAGCTCTGCTCGATCAGCTCCGCCTCCGAATACATCAGGTCCTTGCGGGACGTCTCGAGCTCCTTCCGGATCATCTTGCTGCCCGCCAGATTAAAGATCACGAAGATCAGCAGGATAACCAGAACATAGATGATCAGGAATTTCAACCGTACCGATCGCAACTCGCTCTCTCCTTTCCGGCGCGATCCCTCGCAGCCTCATGATCCGCATCAATAAACCGCAAACTTGTATCCCACGCCCCAGACCGTCGACAGGCTCCAGGACGGATGGTCCTTGATCTTCTCGCGCAGACGCTTGATATGCACGTCCACGGTCCTCGTATCGCCGATATACTCATATCCCCAGATGTGGTCCAGCAGCTGCTCTCTGGTGAATACCTGGTTCGGATGAGAAGCCAGGAAATAAAACAGCTCCAGCTCCTTCGGAGGCATCTCCACCACATTTCCCATATAGATCACCGCGTAGTTGGTCTGGTTGATGATCAGGTCCGGATAAGAGACATACTCTCCGACCTGCTCCGGCACGTCCGCCTCCTCCGGCTCCGGCGCGCTCTTGTACCGCCTCAGCACCGCGCGCACCCTGGCCACCATCTCCTTGGTGTCAAACGGCTTGATGATATAGTCATCCGCGCCGAGCTCCAGCCCGAGCACCTTGTCGAAGACCTCGCCCTTCGCGGAGAGCATGATGATCGGCACCTGGCTGTCCTTGCGCACGGTCCGGCAGACCTCGTAGCCGTCCACGCCGGGCAGCATCAGGTCCAGCAGGATCAGGTCCGGCTTGTACTCGGCAGCCGCCGTAATCGCGTCCTCTCCGTTATCCACGATCTTCGTGTCATAGCACTCCTTCATCAGATACAGCGAGATCAGCTCGGCGATATTGGTGTCGTCATCGACAATCAAAATCTTCTGTTTATCCATAGGTCTCCTCCCCTAAAGAGTCCTTATTCCTTAAATACCACGACCGTCACTCCGTTGCCGCCCTCGCCGAACTCCCCGAGCCGGAAGGACTTGACGTAGCGGAGCCTCTTCAGCTTGTTCTGCACCGCGCTCTTCAAGGCTCCCGTGCCGCGCCCGTGGATGATCGTCACCTGCGGCACATGCGCCAGGTACGCGTCGTCCAGATATTTCTCAAGCTCCGGCAGCGCCTCGTCCACCGTCTTGCCGATCAGGTTCAGTGACGTGGAGATCGTCGCGGCCTTGCTCATGCCCACCTTGCCGGCCCCGGTGCGCACCGGGACATCCCCGGTCACCGCCGGCTCCTCGATCTTCTCGAGGTCGCTGATGTGCACGACCGAATGCATGATGCCCATCTGCACCTCGCACTCGCCCCGCGCGTTCGGCTTCTTCAGCACGATTCCCTTCAGGTTCAGGCTGAGCACCCGCACGGCGTCTCCCGGATGGAAGTCCTCCGCCTTGTTGCCGGTCTTCTTCTGGGCCTGAAGGTCCTTCGCGGTCTTGCCCTGCGCTTCCTTCAGCTTCTCATTCAGGGCGTTTCTCTCAAGCTCCATCTCGCGCGAGACCCCGCCCTTCGACCATTTATTATAATTGCGGATGGTCTGGTCCGCGTAATCCTTCGCCTCCTGCAGGATCCGGAGCGCCTCCTCGTGCGCCTCCTTCAGGATCTTATCCCGGCTCACGTCGATCTTCTCGTTCTTCGCGGCGAGCCGCTCCTTCAGCCGCTCCGCCTCCGCGCGAAGAGCCGCGATCTGCTCCTGCTCCTTCTCCATCTGCGCCCTGGAATCCTCCAGGTCCGCGATCAGGTCCTCGAAGCTCCGGGAATCATTGGCGATATGCGTATCCGCCTCCGCGATGATCTCCTCCGGCAGCCCGAGTTTCCGCGAGATCGCAAATGCGTTGCTCTTGCCGGGAATGCCCACCAGCAGCCGGTAGGTCGGCGAGAGCGTCTCCACATTAAACTCGCAGCTGGCATTCTCCACGCCCTCCGTCGAGAGCGCGTACACCTTCAGCTCCGAATAGTGCGTCGTCGCCATCGTGCGCACGCCGCGCTCCTTCAGGTACGACAGGATCGAGATCGCAAGCGCCGCGCCCTCCGTCGGGTCCGTGCCCGCGCCGAGCTCGTCAAAAAGCACCAGCGAGCGGCTGTTGGCCTTCTTCAGGATCTCCACGGTATTCACCATGTGAGAGGAGAAGGTGGAAAGGCTCTGCTCGATGCTCTGCTCGTCTCCGATGTCCGCGAAGACCTCCTGGAAGACCGACAGCTCCGACCCGTCAAAGGCCGGGATGTGCAGGCCCGCCTGGCCCATCAGCGTGAGCAGGCCCACGGTCTTTAGCGAGACCGTCTTGCCGCCCGTGTTCGGGCCGGTGACCACCAGCAGCGTATATTCCCTGCCCAGCGCGACATCAATCGGCACGACCTTCTTCGGGTCGATCAGCGGATGTCTCGCCTTCTTCAGGTTCAGATACCCCTTCGCGTGGTAGACCGGCATCGTCGCCTTCTGGTGTCTGGCAAATGCCCCCTTCGCGAAGATGAAATCCAGCTTCATCAGGATCTCGACATTTCTCTTAAATGTCCCCGAATACGGGGCCGCCTCCTGCGAGAGCCGGTCCAGGACCTTCTGGATCTCCTCCTGCTCCCGGATCACCAGCTCCGCCAGGTCATTGTTGATCTTGACCACCGCCATGGGCTCGATGAACACCGTCGAGCCGGACGAAGACTGGTCGTGCGTGATGCCGGAGATCGCGTTCTTGTACTCCAGCTTCACCGGCAGGCAGTAGCGGTTGTTGCGAAGCACGATCACCGCGTCCTGCAGCATATCCCTGGAGGAATTCAGGATCCCGTTCAGGGCCGCGTGGATCTTATCCCCGGTCTGACGGATCTGCCGCCGGATGCGGGCCAGCTCCGCGCTGGCGTCATCCGCCATCTCATCCTCCGAGATGATGCAGCGGTGGATCTCCCGGCTGAAGCCCGGAAGCCCCTCAAGCTCCGCGAAATACCCGGTCAGGGAATCTCCCTGCGGCTCCTCCTCATCGCCGGCCTCGCGCTCCCGGTTCTCGGTCTCCGCCGCGTACTCGATCGCGTGCTCCGCGATCTCCAGGCTGCGCGCCAGCGCCAGAAGCTCCGGCATCCCCAGGCTCCCCCCGACGTCCAGGCGAAGCAGCGAAGGGCGGATATCCCGCAGCCCCGCAAATGACACCTTCCCCCGTGCATAAATCCGGGAGAGCGCATCCGCCGTCTCCTGCTGGGCAGCCACGATCTCCTCCAGCAGGTTCATCGGCCGGAGATTCGCGCACTGCTCCTTGCCCAGCGGCGAATCCGCATACTGGGTCAGCTGTTCTATGATTTTATCGTATTCGAGTGTCTTTAACGCTTTTTTATTCATGGTTCCTGTAACGACTTTCTGCTTTTTATCACGGATGAGATCCGTTTCCTGTCCGTCTATTATACCAGAATCCCCGGAATAGAACAAGCCACGGGCAGAGAACTGTCCGTGGCTTGTGATCGTTCAGTCAGATTCAGATACCGAGCTTGTTCTTGATGGTCTCAAACGTCTTCTTGAAGAAGCCCTTCGCCTTCTCCGGAACATCCTTGTGCTCCTCGGCGAGCTGCTTGACGTTCTCCTTCACCGTCTTCACGGTGTCGGAATTCTTGATCTTCTCCGCGGTCTCGGCGATCTTCTCCTTCGCGTTCTTGAACTGCTCGGAGCTGGTCACCTTCTCGGCGGTCTCCTTGATCTTCGCCTTCGCGTTCTGGACAGCGTCCGAATTGATCACCTTCTCGGCAGTCTCGGAGATCTTCTCCTTCGCGTTCTGGACCTTCTCGGAGTTGATCACCTTCTCGGCGGTCTCCTTGATGTCCTCCACGACGTCCTCAGCCTTCTCCTTGATGTCTTCCATCACGTCCTCGGCCTTCTCCTTGAAGTCCTCAGCCTCCTCAGCCTTCTCCTCGGAACATGCCTCGCAGGCCTCTTCCGCTTCTTCCTTCGCCTCGCAGACCTCTTCCTTCACGTCCTCGATCTTCTCCTCGACCGCTTCCTTCGCTTCGCAGGCAGCCTCGCAGACCTCTTCCTTCACTTCGCAGACCTTCTCCTCAACGGCTTCCTTCGCCTCGCAGACGGTCTCCTCAACCTTCTCAACCACTTCATTTACATTGATCTCATCCATGGAAATAACCTCCTTTTCCAGATGTTACGCTTCTTCGCTGTGCCAATGCAGCCGGTGCAGCTCCCCCTCCGTATTCATCCCGGCAAACCCCTGCTGGCGCAGCGCCTCGTAGAGGACGATGGCCACCGAGTTGCCCAGGTTCAGAGAACGGATATCACCGATCATCGGTATGCGGATGCAGGTTTCCTCATAGTCCACCAGAATCTCTTCCGGTATGCCGGCACTTTCCTTGCCGAACATGATATAGCAGTCCTCCTCGAAGTTCACCTCGGTATAGATGCGCTTCGCCTTGGTTGTTGCCATATAGATCTTCGCGCCGGGATTCTTCGCCAGAAAATCCTCGAAGTTCACGTAAGTGGACACCGAAAGCTTCGGCCAGTAGTCCAGCCCGGCGCGCCGGACCGCCTTCTCGCTGATCTGGAAGCCCAGCGGCTCGATCAGGTGAAGGCTCGCTCCCGCTGCCACGCAGGTCCACCCGATATTCCCGGTATTTGCCGGAATCTCCGGCTCATGCAGTACAATGTGTATCATTAAGATTATCCTACAATCACGGATTCAGACTGTCAATAAATAATTTGATCCGGTCCAGCGCTTCCTTCAGCGCGTCGATGGAATAGGCGTAGGAGACGCGCAGGAACCCCTCGCCGCAGTCGCCGAAGGCGGTCCCGGGCACCACCGCGACCTTCTGCTCGCGCAGCAGCCTCGTGGCAAATTCATCCGACGTCATGCCGAACTTCTTGATGTTCGGGAAGATGTAAAATGCGCCCAGCGGCTCGAAGCAGTCGATGCCCATCTCCCGGAAAGCGTTGATCAGGTATCTCCGCCTCTGGTTGTAGGCCTCGCGCATCATTTCCACGTCGTCGTCACCGTTCCTGAGCGCCTCGATGGCCGCGTACTGGCTGGTGGTCGGCGCACACATGATGCAGTACTGGTGGATCTTGAGCATCTGGCGGATGATCATCTCCGGCCCGCACACGTAGCCCAGGCGCCAGCCGGTCATCGCGTACGCCTTGGAAAAACCGTTGATTAAGAGCGTCCGCTCCTTCATCCCGGGCAGGGCCGCGATCGTCACATGCCCGCCGTTATAGGTAAGCTCCGCATAGATCTCGTCGCTGATGACGTACAGATCATGCTCCAGGATCACCTCGCGGATCGCCTCCAGATCCTCGCGCTCCATGACCGCCCCGGTCGGGTTGTTCGGGAACGGCAGGATCAGGACCTTCGTCTTGTCGGTGATATGCGACTCCAGGAGCTCCCTGGTCAGCCGGAACTGATCCTTCTCCTGCAGCTCGATCACCACCGGCTTCGCACCGATCAGCGTCGTGCAGGGAAGATAAGAGACATAACTCGGCTGCGGGATGAGCACCTCATCGCCCGGGTCCACCATGGCCCGCAGGCCGATATCGATGGCCTCGCTTCCGCCCACCGTCACGATCACCTCTTTCGCGGGATCGTAGGAGACGTCAAAGCGCCGGTTCAGATACGAGCAGATCTCTTCCTTCAGCGGCTTCAGGCCGGCATTGGAAGTATAGAAGGTCCGCCCCTGCTCCAGCGAGTAGACGCCCTCCTCGCGGATGTGCCAAGGCGTCTCGAAATCCGGCTCGCCCACGCCCAGAGAGATCGCGTCCTGCATCTCACTGACGATATCGAAGAATTTGCGGATGCCGGACGGCTGGATCTCCTGTACCCTTGCAGATAATGGATTTCTCACGGCGTAATCAACATCCTTCCTTCTTCTTTGCCATAGGCAAGCGGCATACCGTGTTCCTTATACTTCTTCAGCACAAAATGCGTCGCCGTGCTGATCACGGCCTCCATGGGAGCCAGCTTGTCCGAGACAAACTGCGCGACCTCGCGGATGTTTCTGCCCTCGATGATGACCGTCAGGTCAAATCCGCCGGACATCAGATACACCGCGTCCACTTCCTCATACTGGTAAATGCGCTTGGCGATCCGGTCGAATCCCTGCCCTCTCTGGGGCGTCACCTTGACCTCGATCAGCGCGGTCACCTTCTCACTGTCGGTCTTATCCCAGTTGATCAGGGTCGGATAGCCGCAGATCACCTGCTCGGCCTCCATCCTGGCAATCTCAAACTGCACCAGTTCCTCGTCCATGCCGAGCATGCTGGCGATGTCCGCCGCGCTCACACGGCTGTTGCGGTCCAGAATCTTTAAAATCTCTTCTCTCATGGCTTTCCTTTCCTTCGTACCCGTTATCCTGTGCGCCGGCTCATTTCTCCGGCTCT
>JAEEGL012095581.1_pt1 | contig 11392 bp, 11 predicted proteins | sample 9134231 | NCBI WGS metagenome assembly JAEEGL01 (sample SAMN16246548, study PRJNA631951) | gut metagenome | biome: gut microbiome; feature: rumen; material: fiber-attached | host: Bos | place: Iran: Karaj | collected 2018-10
CTGTCAAGAAATTTAGGATCAGAATTTAATTTTTTGTAATAAGCTTCTCTAGATATTCCAGCATTGGAACAAGCTTCTGTTACATTGAATCAATGCTTAAAAGAGTCTTCCAATTTCTTGACAGTAAGTTCATCGATTTTAGTTGGTCTTCATCTCTTTTTTGTAGCCATTCCAATAAAAGAGAAATAAATGAATTATATAATACATATATACATTATTTCCATTTTGTTTCAATAATATCGTTATATGTAGCTTTTTTACTCTGTCAAAAATAATATTTAATATAAAATTCTGTGATTTTCGTCGGAAAAATAGGATAGAAATTGAATAATAGTAGTCAACAACTTTAATTACTAAATTTATTTTTCCGACACAGTATAGGTTAATTATTGATTTTTAATGGCTAATACAAAAATTCTTAATAATTTTTGTATTGTAATACAAAAAAAATGGAAAATTTTTGTATTGTATTACAAAAAAATATAAATATTATTCATCTTGTTAGGCTAAAAAATTTATTCATTATATAGTTCACATGTATATTCAAAGGACATTATATCCAGTACTTCAAACTTACTTAGAAAAGAAGAAGGTTATTATCATGTATTGAGCTAGACAAGTTGGAAAAACAACTTTAGCAAAAGAGTTATTTAAAGATAAAAAATACCTCTATATCAATTGAGATGAATATACAACTCGTCAAATGCTTTCAGATGTATCAAAAGTTTGACTAGAAAAACTTGTTGCTGGACGAGACTACATTATTTTTGATGAAGCCCAAAAAATTAACGATATAGGAACTATCTTAAAGATTATTCATGAAAATTATCCTGAGAAAAAAATCATAGCAACATGATCATCTTCATTTGAGCTTGCTAATAGTATAAATGAACCATTAACTTGAAGAAAATTTGAATTTAAACTCTATCCTCTTAGTGTTGAAGAAATTGGTAAGAATTTCAATTTTATAGAGATGTCTTCCAAAATTGATGATTTTTTAGTTATATGAATGTATCCAGAAATTGTTGCAGATTATGATAAAGAATCACTAAAGAATCTAGTTAATAGTTATGTTTATAAAGACGTTCTTACATTTGAAAAAATAAAAAAGTCTGATGAACTTGTAAAGTTATTGCAATTATTAGCTTTTCAAATTGGTAGTGAAGTTTCATATAATGAATTAGGACAACAATGTTGATTAAATTCAAGAACAGTTGAACAATATATTCAAATATTAGAACAATCATTTATTATATTTAGATTACCAAGTTATACATTCAATCAAAGGAATGCAATAAAGAAAAAGAAGAAAATATATTTTCGAGATCTTTGAGTAAGAAACACATTAATAAACAATCTCAATCCCATAAATCTAAGGGATGATATTGGTGGACTTTGGGAGAATTTTGTTATTGTCGAACTTCTTAAAAAAATGAACAATCATTTAGAAGATGCTAGTGTATATTTTCGAAAGGATCAAAAAGCTGAACTTGATTTTGTAGTTAGTATGAATTGAGAATTAAAATGATATGAAATAAAGTATGCAAGGAATAAAAGTAAGAATTATCAATACATAAAAGATTCTTTAAATCTTACTTCTTTAGAAGTTATTAATAAAGAGAATATTTTTGAATTCATTTAATACTTTCTTTTTAAGTTTTTATGTTAATTCAGAGGTTAGGTCCTAATTTTGCATAAATTATTTTTACCAGTTTACAAGATTATTTTCCTAAATAATTAATCCTATACTTTAGAAAGAGATTGATTAAAGTCATTATAGACTTGATTTAATAAAAGACAGATTATTTCCCTCCATTTTCTGTCTTTTTGTTTTGATTTTTATAAATTTCTAACAAAGCTTCATTTACTTTATTACTAACTTTATCATTGATTACCCTATCTAAATCATCTATTTTTTCATTTAAATGCTTTTCCTGCTCTTGAATTTTTACTATATTAGATTCTAATTCAGAGTATAGCCTTTCATAATTACTGCTTAATCAACCAATATAAATGATTGATGAATAGACCCATCAAATCATTTCAAAAACTAAAACAGCAAATAAAGCAATAATTATTCATTTCAAAGTTTCTGCTTTATCTTGAGCTTTTTTAGCATCTTCAAGTGCTTGTTTAGCTTGTTTAAGAGCTTCTTTACTACTTATTGATGCTTCTCTTGCAACATCAACAATACGGTCTTCTGATGGTGTTGTATACTCAAAATATCACTCAAAATCATTTTTATCATCAGTTCATTTATTTTCTATAACCTCATTCAATGAATTTAGTAATTGATTCTTATTATCCTGTTCTGACATCTTAATTTGTTAACAAGGATAAATTTATTAATCTATATGTTACTGCTTGTTCTGATACAAAAAAAAGTTCTGCTAAAGCTTTTATATTGTATCACAACTCTACATATGCTTTTCTTATTACATCCTCTGGCATTAATAATTCTGCGGCAAATCGATTTGCTTCTCTCTCGTATTGTTTATATTCTTCTGACATATTATTCCACTCATTTGGCCTAAAAAAAGCATAAATTTCATCGGTATCAACAAATAAATAATTTCCACTAAACATTACATCTTTATGTAAAAAATAATGTCATATTTCATGTGCTAATGTAAATCTTTTTCTTGCTTGTGATATCTTTTTTTCTAAAAAAATGCTGAATTTCTCGTTCTTTTTTGAGTACATTATGACTCAAGAAACTTTATCCTTTATCACAGATTCCAAATCTACTTCATAAAATGGAACTCATATCTCTTGAGAAATATCAGCTAAAGATTTTCATATATAAGGCTCAACTATTTTTTTGATTTTTTGAATTGTATCTTCAGAGATGACTGCCATTGTCTTTTTGTCTTATATAAATCATAATAAATTATATTAAATGTATAATTAGTTGCAAATAGAAATACTTAAATTCTCAAGTGAAAATTGCGAATAGTAATATGTTGAAGTATTTTACCTATTAAAATAATATAATATATGTCACATATTCTTTTATCTATATAGTTCAATAACTGATTAGTTGTATAAATAGAATTATTAATTATTGGATAAAATCAGTTGAAATTTTATCGCTCATACATATTTTTCTCTTTATATGTTAACAGAAGATCTCGTTTGTCTTTAAAATCTTTATTTAATTTACAATAGAGCCTTATTCAATGTATTATCTTCTGTAAAGGGCTCTTCTCTAGCAAATGCTTCAGCTGTTCAACGTCCTCTCGAGCAGGCCCACCATTAAATACTCTACCAAACATTGTAATGGGCCTATAGCTCAGTTGGTTAGAGCAGAAGACTCATAATCTTTTGGTCGCTGGTTCAAGTCCAGCTAGGCCCAATCTTAAAAAATTATATGCGGGTGTAACTCAATTGGCTAGAGTGCCTGCCTTCCAAGCAGACTGTTGCGGGTTCGAGTCCCGTCACCCGCTCCATTAAAATTAAGGAGCTAATATATGAAGGAATAAATCCCTTCTTTTTTTTAATTTAAAAAATCTATTAAATAAATTTTATATTATAAAAAAGATCCTCTTCATGAGGATCTTCTTTATTATTTTGATGTAAGATTAGTCTTCTTTCCCTTGATATTTTCATGGTCCGAATCCTAAACAAAGTAGAGGAATTCCAGTTCCAGCAAAAACTACGAATAAGATAGAAGTAAATACTCCCCAGTTATATTTTCTAGCAAATTTATAAGAAACGATAATACCCATAATTCAAGCAATAAGTAGTAAGATACCACTAGCTATTCCTGCGTATTCGTTTTGGATTGCAGAAAGTCATCCACCGATGAATGCAATTATAAATACATACCAGAACCAGCTTTTATAACCAGCAATTTTATACATAATATAAGTATTGTAGATAGGAATAATTGCTTTCCATCCAGCTTCACCAGCTTTAGTAAATGCTTTCCATAAAGCAATAATTAGAAGAAGACACCAAATACCAGCAATAATTAAATATACAACTCCAGCACCAGCAATAAGAGTTCAAAGTGCAGCAGCAGCAACAGCTCTCTGTTCTGGTGATTCAAAATTAGCTTCAAATTCAGCACGATCTTCTTCTGACATCTCTAAACCACCTAATAATTCATCCATAGCATTATTAAGGTTTTCAACAGCTTCTGGATCATTTTTAATCATGTCTTCGAAAGATGTATCAGCAGCTTCAGCTGTATCTTCAGCTACTTCAGCAGCATCTTCTGCAACTTCAGCAACATCTTCTGCAACAGCAGCATCTTCTGCAACTTCAGCAACGATAGCAGTATCTTCTGCATCAGCTGATTCTTCTACTTCTTGAGCGAAAGTAGGTGTAGCTACAAATGTTAGCAATCCAGCTAATCATAATAAGCTAAGAATTGAGGTTTTTTTCATATGGAAAATAATAAAAATATAAAAAAACACAGTCAATATATGATAAAGCAATCAAATTGCAAGCAAAATACGGATTTCTCTAATAAAAAAACATCATTTATTTATTGAAAAATGATTAAAATATAGTTTATATCTATAGTTTCTTAATTATTCTTTTTTTCATGGAAACAGTCTCCAAGAATCTTTTTTATCTAAATAGGTTTGAATTTCTTGTGAAGATAATTTTTCATTTTTTACTAAAGCATTAATTTTATAATAAGGGATATCTATTGCATCATCAATGAGATTCTTTTCTTGTAAGAAGGTCTTAAAACTTTCTAGATCTTTAGCTGAATAATTATTGGTTTTAGAAACTGATAGTTTATATTTATCTCAAAAGAGTTGTTCTAATCATTTTTTTTCTGCATAATCTATAATAATATCCTTTATTGCTTCTTTTTCTTTAGTTGCTTCAGTAGCCTTTTGTGAATACTCAGCATATTGATCTATAAGTTTTTTTATTGTCGTCTCTCACAAATCTCCTCAATTAATTATTTCATCTTCAATATTGAGATGTTGCCATAACGGACAAACATTTTGATATTCACAATACTTACAATAAGAATTTTGATTTGTAGGGAATGCATCTTTAACTCACATATTATAATCAAATCTTGAGCTTTCAATTTTATTGATATCTCACGTATATTTTAGAACAACATTATCCATGCTTTCTTGAGATATCTCCCATTCATCAGTAATATCAAAATGAAGATAAAGAATCCTAGCTTTTATATTCTTTAGGTATTTTCAATATTTCTGTTGTACACCATAAGCATATAAAGTTAATTGTTCTCTATATTCATCATCACCTTCAGGTGGTAGCTTTTTGTTAGTTTTATAATCGTTGATAATAAAATTTCCATCAGAGTCCTTATCAAGTCTATCAATAATTCAACGGAATTGTTTATTTTCAGAATTTGGATCTTTGTCTAAAGAGAAATTCATTGATGATTCTGTTGCTACAACTGTAGTATCCTTAAAAGGAGCATATTTATCATAATATGATTCCAAATATTTTTCTCATCTTCTTAGATAATCATCTTCATGTTGATCTCACTTATAAATAAGTTTTTCACCAGCTTCAGCAATTGAATCATTCCATAGTTGATGAAATTTTCATAAAACATCTGCCTTAATAGGAGTATTTAAGATACTAATTTGTTGATATAACCACTCTAATGCACCGTGAACACTTGTTCATAAAATCAAATCTGGAGAGGTTTCAAATTCTCTTTCAAGTCCATCTATATAACGAAACTGATATTTTTTTGGACATTGATTATAAAGATTGATCTGGGAAAATGAATAAACGACCATTTGCTATTTGCTTAGAAAGTAAATAGTTTCCAATTATTTCAAAAAAAACTTCTTTAAAGAAGTCTTTTTTTTAATTATCATTCAAGCTCTTCGTCATCAAAAAGATGTTTTAATACTCTTTTACTTCACTCAGGCTTTTTAGGAGCTTCTTCATCGTCATCAACAATTGTTACAACTTTAGTTCTCTGAGAATTTTTATCTGCTCATTTCCAAACCTCAATAAAACTAATAATAATTCCGACAAGTAAGAGTAATAATATTAGCCATCCTCACCATGCTATTGAAGCTCTATCAGTAACAGCTGGAACAACCATACCAATAGAATCCATTATTCACAAAAAGTTACTTGCTATAACCCAAAGGAAGATGAAGTTTAACATAGGTTCACTTTCTCTAAATCCTAAGAAATTAACAACAAATCCTTTAAAGCGAGTATTCATATTCCATCAAAGTAAGAATAACATACTAAGAAGAACAATTATCATAGATTTGAAATATGTTTTACCAATAAACCAAAAGAATTCTGTACCCCCAGAACTTTCTATAGAATCAATTTTTGCTATTGGACAAATAACAAGAGCTACAGCAAAAACCAATAGGAAGATTGTAAATAGTTTTTGATTTTTAGTGTAATTTGTGAATTTATGAAAAGTTATATTGAAATACTTTTTGAAACTTTGTAATTTTCTATTATTGTTTGGCATGAAGAAGAAAATAAAGAAATAAAGATACCTTTAAATTGATATAGTGATTTTTATCAAAGGTTCAAGTGGATTTTTTTAACAAATTTATGAATATACATTAAAAACTCTCTTGTTTTTATTATGCTTATGATTACACTGAATTTGATATTTTTATCATTTGAAACTGTGATTATGAAAAAAACAAATGTTTTTCTTCTTGCATTTCTTGCTATTGCTTGTGTTATTATGGCAGTTTTAGTTGTTCTATGAACAAAGAAAGTTGATAAAATGATGGATGAAGAATTAAATCCAGTGGTTGTTGAACCTATTGAAGAAGAAATAGAAGAACCTGAAGTTCCTGTAAATAATGATGCTATTGACGCTCTTCAAGAAAGTTTTGATTCTCTTCTTTCAGGAGATTCAATTGAAGAACTTTATGAATGAGAAACAGAATTTGGATTTATAGGAAATGCCGAATAATATTATGATTATAAATAATCAATTTGATAATATTCAGTTAAAATCCAACTCACTACTTGAATGTTTTGATAATGTTAATTGAGAAAAGAAAATAAGTCTTTCAATGTGAGTTAATAAATATGCAAGTATTGTACATTCAAGCAAAGTTGATTATGAGATAGAAACAAATCAAGAAAATTGAGAATCTGATTTTTTCTTTCTTTGTCCTATTAATGAAAATGCTCCATCATCAATACGCTTAAAATTTAAAATTAAACATTCTTGAGTTAAGTTGAATGTTCATATTGTTGCTTTAGTTTCTGAGGATACTCCAGTAACAATTGATGCAGATATTTTTATGGAAGAATGAATCCAATGATCATCAGCATCTTTGTTAGAAGAATCTATTCTTTTATCACCAAAGGTTAATATAAAAAGTCTTCCAGTTTTGGATATTCATGCAAAGAATATTCAAGCATCTCATTGAGCAAGAATATATCGTTTAGATGATGATAAACTCTTTTATTTAGAATCTAAATGACTCAATAAAAATCAATCAGAAAAACTAATATTGTCATCTTTTTGGGAAAGATTGTTTGATTTAGTTGAAGTTAATGAAGAGGAGAAAGAATGACTTTTAAATAAATTTTTTACATATTGCTAGAAAAATAACATGGAGAAATACTTTGATTTAGTACTAGAATTACTCGAATTAGAAGAAAAAGAAAAGTTAAAAGATATGGCTCTTCAATTAAAAGATCATCAAGAAAAATGAGATAGTATGACATTTTTTCATCAATATGATTTCTTATTTAAAGCTCGATTATCTTTTTGTGCTCAAGAAATATCAGAAGAAGAATTTGTTCAAATAGGTGACGTTGATTCTCAATTTCAGTTATACGATGAGAACAAAAAAAACGCTAAAGAATATTTTGAATCACTTAAAAAACATGATTTTCCTGAAGATGTCTTTGTAATTGATCAAGCTGCACGAAATCTCTTCCTAACAGAAAAAGAACAAAAAGAAATACAAGAACAACTAACTAGTAGTTCTAAAAAATTATATCTTATCTAAGTATTAAAGTTTCTTTAATAATTCTAACCCTTCTGCATTAACTTTTTTCTCTTTACCTGTGATATAGATAGTAATATCTCATGGGTAATTTTGAAGGATACTTGCAATTTGATTTATTTTATCGAAGCTATCAGGAAGTTCTTTTATTGAAAAAGTCTCTTCCTTTTCTTCTTGCTTTTCTTTCTCTTCCTTAGAGATATCTTCACTATTTTCTTCTTCAGAAGTTTCTCATCACATTTCAGATTCTTCAGTTCATGTATCAAACTCATTTTCAACTTCTTCTGTATCAAAAGATCATTCCTCTGGGAAATCCTCATTAGCAATCATCTCTTGTTCTTCTTGTTTCTCATTTAAGTCTTCATATTCCTTGTTATCTTTTTTATCATTAGTTTCCTTTTTTAAGTCTTCATTTTTTATCTTATTAATCTCATTCTGTTTTAGATCTCAATATCTCTCTTTCTTTGCTCTTACAACGGTCCATTCTGGATCAAATCTATCTCAAGCTAAATGTTTTAATGTCTCATAATCAGTTCTTACCATTTTGTCTAAGAAGACTCTTCAATTTTTTTTGCTTCAGTGAAGCATGATTAAATCAAACTTATTAACGTCTGGCGCTTCTCTAACAAAGAATTCCCAAGATCAAGAAATGTCTTCTATTTTTACAAAAAATCACTTCTTTTTAGCTCTTTGAACTTCTTTAATATATCAAATTATTACAAATTTATTGATTTGTTCTTGTTCAAGAATTTGATTAATAAAAGAAAACTTCTTTATGTATTGATAAAGTCAGTCTAAAGGATTTCATGAAACAAAAACTTTTAATACTTCTTGTTCCATCATTAATTTTTCCATATGATTTGATGGTTCAACTTTCTTTAATGCTATTTTTGTATCAATTCACATTCAACCAAATAATCAAAAATCAGCATGGGAAATATTTTTTGTCCAATCTATAAGAACATCAATATTCTCTAAAAGAATTTTTCTATCATTAAAGATATCTAATGCTCAAGATTTTACTAATCATTCCAAAGATTTTTTATTAATAATTTCAGAACATCTTCTTAAGAAATCTTCTAAGTCTTTAAACTTTCATCCATTCTCTCTTTCTTTTTGGATTACTTCTCAAACATCTTCTCCTATTCATTTTACTGAGAAGAATCAAAGTCTAATATCATCTCAAATAGCTGCTACATGAGTATAGGATTCATTTACATCTGGATGTAATACCTTAATTCAAGTATTCTGAATTTCTGAAATATAGAAACTTTGAGTATCGATATCATCTTCAACTGAACGAATAAGTGCAGCAGAGAATTCCAAAGGATAATGTGCTTTTAAATAAGCAGTTTGATAAGCAACGAATGCATAACAAACAGAGTGTGACTTATTAAATGAATAAGATGCTGCAGGTTCAATCATCTTTTCATAGATATAAGTAGTTGTCTCGGGTTTATAATTTCTAAAAGTAGCTCATCTTTCAATAAACTCTTTCTTTAACTTTTCAATTACCTCCTTCTTTTTCTTTCACACTCATCTTCTAAGAAGATCCGCTTCTCAAAGAGAGAATCACGCCATAGCTTGTACAAGAAACATAAGCTGCTCTTGATAAATAGCGATACCATGGGTAATATTCATAATAGGGGAAAGATCCTCAATAAGTTTTTTGTTTTCTTCTTCTGCCACTTCAGCACTATATTTTTTTGTTAAATCTGATCTTAATTCATCACTCATATATTTGATTTGTTCCCTTCACTGAGCTCTTTCGATATAAGAAGGGATGAATTCCATTGGTCATGGACGATAAAGAGCATTCATGGCAACTAGATCATGAATAGCATTTGGTTCAAGCTGGATAAGATATTTTCTCATACCAGGAGATTCAAATTGGAAGATTCCTGTAGTATCTCATGTCTTAAAAACTTCATAGGTTTCTGGGTCATTAATATCTGGTTGAAAAGATGTTGTTTCCAAAAAGTGTTGAAACATTTCAGGAAGTTCTTTTCCATCTTTCTCAAATCTTTTAGCAATGATTTTAATTGCATTTTTAATGATTGATAAGTTTCTTAGTCAGAGAAAGTCCATTTTTAGAAGTCAAATTCATTCCATCGTAGGACCATCATATTGACTAACAACAGTATGATCATCTTCTTTTAGATATTGTGCAGCAGTATATGTTGAAACAGCTTCAGGAGCAATAATAATTCAACATGCATGCACTCATAACTGTCTAAGATTTCATTCTAGTCAAGAAGCTAATTCAAAAGCTTTTTTAACTTTTTCATCACTATTAATAACATTATGTAATTCTTCATATTCAGCTCCATTAGCTAGAATATCTTTTAAACTAACTTTTTCAGGAATAAGGTTGGTAATCTGATTAGATTTATCAAAGGGGATTCCTGTTGCCCTTGCAGAATCTTTAAAAGCTGCTTTTGTTGCCATCTTCATAAATGTTCAAATTGAACATACTTTTTCCTGTCAATATTTTCGAGTACAATAATCAATAACTTTTTGTCTTTGAGTATCTTCAAAATCAATATCAAAATCAGGCATTGATATTCTTGCAGGATTTAAGAATCTCTCAAAAAGTAAATCAAAAGGAAGTGGATCAATATCTGTAATTTCAATCATCCATGCTAGTAAAGAACCAGCTCATGATCATCTTCAAGGACCAACGACAATCATTTGCCTTTTTGCCCACCTTACATAATCTGATACAATAAGAAAATATGTATTGAATCACATAGATTTCACTACTTTTAATTCATACTCCAATCTTTCAATATATTCAGCTAGTGAGTATTGAGAAGTTTTTAAAGGATAGAAATCACGATTCTTTTCAATGATATCAACCTTGAATGGAGTGTAGGTTTCATGAGTAAAGCGTCTTAAATCTTCAGGAGAGGTTTCAGGAACTGATTTCTCAAGAACTCACTTATTAGTAATTTTTGTTAAATTTATGATTGTTTCTTCATCCCAATCTAGTCTTAATCTTGTTTTCATACCCTTATACGCATGATAGCGTAATTCAAATTCATGTAAGTCCATAACCGCCATTTAGGAGTATCGATTGAGAATGTAAATAATTAAAACTTAGTGTAATTTTTCACATCAAAAAATCAATTATAAAAAAGAGATGAACTCATAATAGTTCATCCCCCTTAATATGTGTTATAGTTAATTACCCTTAAATTATTAAGCTGATTCAATCTTTTGTTGTTCAGCAACATCACCTCAAGCAGATAGTGTTCAAACTACCCAGAAGATAACAGATACGAATAACCAAGCTACACCAATGATTACAAGACCAATAGCAGCTTGCTTAAGGATAGTCATACCTTTCTTATATTTACCATCGTCTCCAGCAGCAGTAACCATTTGGAAACCTCCCCAAAGACAAATAATAAGAGCGATAAGAGCTA
>JAEEGL012202672.1_pt1 | contig 11392 bp, 9 predicted proteins | sample 9134231 | NCBI WGS metagenome assembly JAEEGL01 (sample SAMN16246548, study PRJNA631951) | gut metagenome | biome: gut microbiome; feature: rumen; material: fiber-attached | host: Bos | place: Iran: Karaj | collected 2018-10
CTGCGGAAATACATCAGGATCTCGTTTTCCACGCAGCGGGCGGCGTAGGTCGCAAGGCGCGTCCCCTTCTCCGGCTGATAGCTGGAGATGCCCTTGATGAGGCCGACCGTACCGATCGAGATCAGATCCTCCTGCTCGCTCTCCTGCGCGTAGTATTTCTTGACGATGTGCGCGACGAGGCGCAGATTGTGTTCGACGAGCGTGTTGCGTGCCTCGACGTCGCCCTTGGCCAGGCGCTCGAGGCAGTCCCGCTCCTCCGCCGCGCTCAGCGGTCTGGGGAACGAGCCGGTCACGCCGCCCGCCAGATGCAGCGAGAGCAGCAGGCTGTGCGTCAGAAGATAGATCGCTGCGGAAAGCATTTGCACCAACTCCCTGCCCCTACTCTATGCGCCGGCGGGAAGTCCAAATGCAAGAAGAGAGAGCGCGGTGACCCCGCGCTCTTTCTTTTTCGGTTATTCCTTTGTGATCAGCTCAACGCCGGAGGTCTTGGTCAGGTTGACGAGCGAGCCGTAGTTCACGTCGAACTCCAGCACGTCGCCGACCTTGATGCGGTCCTTGACCGCTTCCACGTCGAGGATCGTGTGGTCGCTCGACCCGCCGAGGATCTCGACGCCCGCCATGCGCGGCCTCAGATCGGCGGGATCGCCGTAATCCACCTTGCCGATGGCCAGCAGCGCGCGGCGGCGGATGCCGCGGTCCTCATAGTGCCCCACGCGGCCGAACGCATCCACGGTGAGCTGTCCGACGGGAAAGCTGGGCTTGTCGCGGCATTCAACGACCTCGGCCCGGAGGGTGAACACGTCCTTATGCAGGAAGTCCGGATCGCAGCCGTAATTCGCACGTCCCAGCAGGCCGATCTCGCCGAGGCGCAGGTTGTTGATCCGGCCGGGCATGGTGCCGTTGAGCACCATATAGGTGGAGGTGGACGCGCCGCCGCTGACGAACTCGATCGGCCGGCCGATCGCCTGCTCCACCTCAAGCGCAAGGCTGGCAAGCCCCTGCATGTTGCGCTTGTCCGGGAGAATGGAGCCGTAGCAGCTCAGATTCACGCCGACGCCCAGCAGGTGCAGGTGCGGCATCGAGGTCTCCACCTCGACCGCCGCGTCGATCAGCTCTTCCGCGCTCCAGTAGCCCTCGCGCAGGTCGCCGAGGTCGATCATCATGAGAACGTTGTGCTTCTTCCCTGCCCGCGCGGCGGCGGCGTCCGTCGCGCGCAGGACTTCGGTATCGCTCTGCAGGCTCGCGTCCGCGATGCTCACCACATCGTCCAGCTCGGAAAGCATGGGGACGCGGATGAGCATCAGCGGCGTCTTTACGCCCTGCCTGCGCATGCTGCGCAGATGGTCGAGCCGCGAGGAAGCGATGAACGGAAAGCCCATTTCGTCATAAATACGGACGGCTTCGGGCCACGCATTGGCGCCCTTTACGACGCCGACGATCCCGACAAAAGAATCCTGACAGCGCTCTTTGAGCGCTGTCAGGTTTTCTTTCAGCTTGCCGAGATCGATCTCCAACTGCGGATAACGATCTCTTGCGCTCATAACAGGATACCCTTACGCCTTCTTGGCCTTCTTCGCCAGACGGACGTTGTTCATGTCGGCGACGGTCAGGCCCAGGTAAGCCATTACGATGTTGACGATGGGCATCAGCCAGTTGAAGATGGCATAGGGACCGTAGCCGCCGGCGCCCCATGCGGTCAGGCCGAGCGTGGAGGTGATGTACGCGCCGCAGGTGTTCCAGGGAACGAGAGCGGACGTAACGGTACCGGCACTCTCCAGAGCGTTGGAGCAGCAGGCCGGGTGCAGACCCATCTTCGCAAACTCATCCGCGTACATACGGCCGGGGATGATGATGGAGATGTACTGCTCGGGCATGGTGATGTTCGAGAAGAGGCAGGTGGCCTCGGTGACGGTGACCAGGCTGGCCGGGGACTTCGCGAACTTCTTGATCTGCTCGACGATGACGCCCATCATGCCGGTGCCTTCCATGATGCCGCCGAACATCATCGCAATGATGGTCAGGGAGATGGAGAACAGCATGGAGTCGATACCGCCGCGCTCAAGCAGGCTGTCGACCGCCTCGAGACCGGTGGAGGCCTCTAGGGAATAGCCGCCGTAGGAGGCGACCATCAGGCTGCCGAGGTTGCAGGCGGGCTGGAAGATCATGCCGAGGATGGCGCCGGAGAAGATGCCGAGGGAGATGCCGGGGATGGCGGGGACCTTCAGCGCGATGGCGACGATGACGATGACCGGCGGGAGCATCAGCAGCGGGTTGACGTTGAAGATGCCCTTGATGGCCTCGCCCAGCTCGGCCGCCTGGCTCATGTCGGCACTGCCGCTGACGCCGGTGAAGCCGAAGATCAGGAAGACGATCAGGCAGATCGCGTAGGTGATGCCGGTGGGCAGCATCATGAACTTGACGTGGCTCATGACGTCGGTGCCGGCCATGGCGGGAGCGAGGTTGGTGGTATCGGACAGCGGGGACATCTTATCACCGAAGTACGCGCCGGACAGAACAGCACCGACGGTAACGGCGGGGTTCAGGCCCATGCCGTAGGAGATACCGAGGAACGCAACGCCCATGGAAGCCATGGTGCCCCAGGAGGTACCGGTGGCCAGAGAGGTGATGGAGCAGATCAGAACGACCGCAACCAGGAAGATTTTCGGAGTAAGGATCTTCAGGCCGTAGTAGATCATGGAGGGGACGACGCCCGCGTCGATCCACACACCGACGAGAATACCGACGATCGCGAGGATTAGGATGGACTGGAGGGCCTTATAAATGCCGTCCAGCATCATCTTTTCGAGGTCTTCCCACTTGAAGCCGATGCACAGCGCCATGATGGCCGCCGCGCAGACGCCGATGAACATGGGGCCATGGACTTCGTCGACGGTCATAATCATCCAGGCCATAACGCCGATGGTGATTACCAGGACCAGCAGGGCCTGCCACAGCTTGGGCTTGGGGAAATTCTTCTTTTCTTCGCTCATTGTTTTGTTACCAACCTTTCATAAAACTTTTTTGTTTCGCGAATGGTGAACTGTGTTTTACGGTAAAACGGATTCTCTCTCCACAGGACTGCCTTCCAAATGTCCGACGGCGTCCCCCCTTTCACGGGGCTAATGGTAGCATAGCCGTCGGCATTTGGCAAGCATTTTTTGCATTAATGCCGGCAACCCAGCAGAAAAACCAGGGTGCTTTTGTGCAAGCTGCCGATTTGCTGTTTACCAGCCGAGCTTGGTCATCGCCTTGTCGACGGCGTCGATCACGATGTCGACCTCTTCCTCGGTGGTGACCAGCGGCGGGATGAAGCGCAGGACGTTGCCGTTGGTGTTGTTGATGAGCACCTTGCTGTCCTTGTAGCAGAGGTCGACCACGGGCTGGCCGCTCTCCTTCTTGAGCTGGATGCCGTTGATCAGGCCGAGGCCGCGGATCTCATCGACGGTGTCGGGGTGATTCTTCTCGATGACCTCGTGCGCGCGCTTGCGGAAGTACTCGCCGACCTTGCAGCAGTTGTCCAGAACGCCCTCGTTGAGCATAACGTCGAGCGTGGTCATGGCCAGAGCGCAGGCGAGCGGGCCGCCGGCGAACGTGGAGCCGTGGGTGCCGGGGGTCAGGGTGCGGGCAGCGTCGCCCTTGGCGCAGACGGCCGCGATGGGCACGCCGGAGCCGAGCGCCTTTGCCATGGAGCAGCAGTCGGGCTCAACGCCGTAGTACTGGGAGGCGAACAGCTTGCCGGTACGGCCGGAGCCGACCTGGACCTCGTCGAACATGAGGAGGATGCCCTTCTCGTCGCAGAGCTCACGCAGGCCCTTGAGGAACTCGGGCGTCGCGGGACGGACGCCGCCCTCGCCCTGAACGGGCTCGGTCAGGATCGCGCAGGTGTACTCGTCAACGAGCGCCTTGACGCTGTCGAGGTCGTTGAAGGTGGCATAGCGGAAGCCGGCGGGCAGCGGCTCGAAGTAACGGTGCACGCCGTACTGGCCGGTGGCCGTGCAGGTCGCGAGGGTGCGGCCGTGGAAGGAGTTCTTCATCGTGATGATGACGAAGCGCTCGGGATGGCCGTGATCCTTGGCGTACTTGCGGGCGAGCTTGATCTGGCCCTCGTTGGCCTCGGCGCCGGAGTTGGCGAACAGGACCTTCTCGAAGCAGCTGTTCTCGACGATCAGCTTGGCGGTCTGGACGGCCGGCTCATTGTAGAAGTAGTTGGAGCAGTGGAGCATGGTCTCGGCGCGCTCCTTCAGGCACTCCTGGATGCGGGGGTGGCAGTGGCCGAGGCCGTTGACCGCAATGCCGCCGACGTAGTCGAGGTACTCGTTGCCGTCCTCGTCGTAGACCCAGCAGCCGTGGCCGCCCTTCATCGCGATGGGCATACGGATGTGGTTGCCGTACAGATACTTGTCACCGTTCTCGATGACTTCCGCGTTGCTGGTCATTCTTTTCAGCATTTCAAAATTCCTCCATGTAAAGTATTTTTACTTGATGATTACTGTTGTTCAGCGGTTTTACCACTTGATGCCGACGCTCTCCTGCGCCGTGCCGATCGTCGTGCCGAGGTTCTCGCTGGTGAACGCCTCGTAGAGGATGCTGTGGGGCTTTCTGCCGTCGATGATGTGGACGCTGGTCACGCCCTCTTCGATGGCCTGCACGCAGCAGTCGACCTTCGGGATCATGCCGCCGGCGATGGTGCCCTTGTCCTTCAGAGGCTTGACGTCCTTGACGTTCAGGTAGCTGATGACGTCGCGGAGCTTGATGTCGTTGCAAAGGCCCTCGATATCCGTCAGCAGGATCAGCTTCTCGGCGCCGAGCGCGCTGGCCAGCTTGCCCGCGGCGGTGTCGCCGTTGATGTTGTAGGTGTTGCCCTGTCCGTCGGTGCCGACCGGCGCCACGACGGGGATGAAGCCCGCGTCGAGGACGGCGTTGATGGCGTCGGCGTTGACGTAGTCGATATCACCCACGAAGCCCAGCTCCTCCGAGCGCTTGTGGCAGTGATAGATGTCACCGCTGACGCCGGAGAGGCCGACGGCCTTGCCGCCGATCTTGTTGATGTAGCCGACCAGCTCGGTGTTCACCTGCCCCACCAGCACGGCCTCGACCACGCGCATCGTGTCCTCGGAGGTATAGCGCAGGCCGTTGATGAACTGCACGGGGATGTTCAGCGTCTCAAGCATCTTGTTGATGCCGGGGCCGCCGCCGTGACTGAGCACCGGGCGCATGCCGAGGAGCTTGAGCAGGACGATGTCGTGCATGACGGCGTCCTTGAGCTCGGCATTGATCATGGCATTGCCGCCGTACTTGATGACGACCGTCTTGCCCGCGTACTTCTGCAGGTAAGGCATGGCCTCCATCAGGGTCTCAACCTTCTGGGAAATGTCCATTGGAATTACCCCCCTTCCGCTGAATCGGATCAGGTGCGGTAGTCGCCGTTGATGGTGACGTAGTCGTGAGTCAGGTCGCAGCCCCAGGCCTTGGCATAACCATTGCCCTGATAGAAGCGAACGATGACCGTGATGTCATGCTCGGTGAGGACCTTGGTGGCGAACTCTTCGTCAAAGTCGGTGCCGAAGCCGTCCTTCATAACCTGGACCTCGCCCGCGGCGCTCTTGATGATGCAGTCCGCATGGGTCGGATCGACGTCCGCGCCGGAGTAGCCGGCGGCGGCCATGATGCGGCCCCAGTTGGCGTCGCGGCCGAACACGGCGGCCTTGAAGAGCATGGAGCCCGCGATGGACTTCGCGACCAGGCGCGCGTCGTGCTCGGTGGGCAGCTCGTAGGCCTCGACCTCGATCAGGTGCTGCGCGCCCTCGCCGTCGGAGGCGATGCGGCGGGTGATGTCGAGGCAGATGTGCTCGACGAGACCGGCCAGAGCCTTCTTGTCTTCCTCGGTCTTGATCTCAACGCCGGAGGCGCCGTTGGCCAGCAGGAAGATGGAGTCGTTGGTGGAGGTATCACCGTCGACGGTGCACATGTTGAAGCTCTTGTCCACCGCGGCGGAGAGCATCTTCTGCAGATCCGCGGGATCGGCGGCGGCGTCGGTCGTGACGTAGACGAGCATGGTGGCCATGTTCGGGTGGATCATGCCGGAGCCCTTCGCCATCGCGCCGATGCGGACGGTGCCGCCGGAGAGCTGCAGCTCATAGGCGGATTCCTTCTTCTTGGTATCGGTGGTCATGATCGCCCAGGCAGCGTCGGTGCCCTTTTCCTTGCTCATGTTGGGCACGATGTTGCGTACGCCGTTGATCACGCGGTCGACCGGCAGACGCTGGCCGATGACGCCGGTGGAGGAAACGAAGACCTCGCCCTCGTTCAGGCCGAGCAGCTTCTCCGCCTCGGTCTCGACGGCCTTGGCGTCCTCGATGCCCTGCTTGCCGGTGGCGGCGTTGGCGTTGCCGCTGTTGATGACGACGGCGCGGGCCTTGCCCTTCTTGAGGATCTCGCGGTCAAGGATGACCGGAGCCGCGCAGAACTTGTTCGTGGTGAAGCATGCGGCGCAGGAGCAGGGCGTCTCGGAATAGACGATCGCAACGTCAGGCTTTTCCTGCTTCTTGTTGGGGTTCTTCACGCCCGCGTAGTAGGCGCCGGCCGTGAAGCCCTGCGGCGCGGTCACGCCGCCTTCGATGAGTTTGTACTCCATGGGGATTGCTCCTTTCTGTATCCGTTTCGCTCCGCAGAGCGAAATGAGTTTTTATCCTTTTCCGGCGCGCAGGCCGGAAAACGCTTGGCGCGGAGTTGCGTACGGCCGCTCTGCGGCCGTACGCGCGGCGGAATAAAATGGATCAGGGATACATGGCCGGGAACATGAGGCCCGTGGTCTCGGGGATGCCCATGATGAGGTTCATGTTCTGGATCGCCTGGCCGGCGGCGCCCTTGCCGATGTTGTCGATGACGCTGGAGACGATCAGGCGCTTGGTGCGCGCGTCATAGGTCGGAGTCATGGCGCAGAAGTTGGTGCCGTACACCCACTTGGTCTGGACCGGCTGGGAAGCGGGATAGACCTGAACGAAGGGCTCGTTCTCATAGCGCTTGCTGTAGAGCTCATAGAGCTCGTCGTTGGTGTAGTCCTTCTTGAGCGTCGCGTAGATCGTGACCTCGATGCCGCGGACCTGCGGGAGCAGATGCGGCTGGAAGTTGATGAACTGCCAGGTCTCGGGCTTCATCAGATCCTTGCCGGTGATGTAGGCGATGTTCTGCTCGATCTCGGGGGTGTGGCGATGGCCGCCGCCGAGAGCGTAGGCGCAGAAGTTGTTCTCAGCCTCGGTGAGGAGCTTGTTGGTGGCAGGACGACGGCCCGCACCGGTGTAGCCGCTCTTGGAGTCGATCACGATGGTGTTCTCGACGATGTTGCCGGTCTCAAGCATGGGCATGAGGCCGAGCGTGGAGGCAGTGGGATAGCAGCCGGGGTTGGCGATGCAGCTCTTGCCCTTGGCGAGATCGCGCATGACCTCGGGGATGCAGTACACGGCGTTGTGGGTCAGCTCGGGATTGGGATGCTTCTGGCCGTACCACTTTTCCCAGACGCTGACATCACGGAAGCGGATATCCGCACCGATGTCGATGATCTTCTTGCCCGCGCCGAGGATGATCTCAGCCCACTTGGCAACGTCACCGGACGGGACCTGGATAAAGACGACGTCGCTCTCTTCGGCGGTCTTTCTGACGTTCTCTTCCGTCAGGTCCATGATCTTCTGATCATAGAAGCCGCGGAGTGCGGGATGATGCAGGGAGATGGGATCGCCCACGCCGAACGAATCGAGCACGTTGACGAGCTTCCCCTCCGGATGCGCGACCATCATGCGCAGCATTTCGCCGCAGACATAGCCGACAGCACCGATTGCGGAATAACGAATCATGTTTTTTGTGCCTCCTTCACGAATTTCCGTGTACCGCTTTGTGCAAAAAGCACACAGTGGAACACTATTTCACAGTTTTGATTGTACAAGTTGGTCAGAAAAATCGCAAGCGAAACTATTGATTGCATTTTATTCCAAAAGGGAATATAATATCCGCAAAAGGGAGGGAAATTTCATGAGTATCCGAAAATACATCGCCTACCTCCGAACGGTCGAGACGGGCAGCATCACGCAGACGGCGAACGAGCTGGGCTACACGCAGTCCGCCGTGAGCAAGATGATCGCGGACCTCGAAAGCGAGTGGCAGATGCGTCTGCTCAACCGCGGCCGTTCCGGCATTGAGCTGACGAGCGAGGGAGAGGCCCTCCTCCCCGCCATCCGCGCCGTGGTCAAGGACTATCAGAACCTCGGCTTCGCCGTGTCCGAGCTGCACGGCATCCGCTCCGGCCTGCTGCGCATCGGCTGCTTCACGAGCCTTTCGACGAGCGTTCTGCCGGACGCGCTGAAATCCTTCCACGAGCTGTATCCCAACATCCGGATCCAGCTGTTCAACGGCGAATACGAGGAAATCGCCTCCTGGCTCCGCCGCGGCACCATCGACTGCGGCTTTCTCGCCCTGCCGACCGCGTCGGAATTCGAGACGACCTTCCTCCTGCGCGACTCCTTCGTCGCCATCCTGCCGGAGGACCATCCCCTGGCCGGCGAGCCGGTCTTCCCCGTCAGCCGCCTGCCGCACGAAAACTTCATCAAGCTCAATGAGATGCCGGATATGGAGGTCGACCACTTCCTCGACGCGCTGCCGGACAAGCCGCATATCGCCTACGAGGCCACCAACGACTTCGCCCTGCTCGCCATGGTGGAAAGCGGCCTCGGCGTCAGCATCGTGCACGACCTGATCCTGCACCCGCAGCACTACCGCATCGTGCGCCGTCCGCTGGACGTAACGCATTTCCGCGACGTGGGGCTGGCCGTCCGCAGCGAGGTCGAGCCCTCGTCGATCACGAAGCTGTTCATCGAACACATCCTCTCCTGCCGCGAGCAGCTTGCGGCGTTCGAGAGCGTTTAAAAGGAGGCGCGCCATGCAGATCGGCGACACGTATGAGATCAGAGGCACCGTGACGGAGGCCTCCACCGCACAGAGCGTCGGCGGCGGCGGCCTGCCCGTTTTCTCCACGCCGTATATGATCGCAATGATGGAGAACGCCGCGTACACGCTCCTGCAGCGCGAGCTGCCGGAGGGCAAGACCAGCGTCGGCACGAAGCTTGACGTCTTCCACGTCGCCGCCTCCCCCGTCGGGATCGGCCTGCGCGCCGAGGCGTCCGTATCCGCCATCTCCGGCGACGGGAGGTCGGTCGAGTTCACCGTCTCCGTCTGGGACGACACGGAGCTCATCGGCCGGGGCTCGCACCGCCGCGCGATCGTCGACGCCGCGCGGTTCCTCTCCAAGTGTGAAAGCAAGCTGAACAAATAGGAGGTTTCTTTATGCATTACTCCGGAGCCGTCTACCGTCCGCCCAGCGAGGCGCACAGCCTGATCGTGCAGTGTACGCTCGGCTGCAGCCACAACCGCTGCGCGTTCTGCATTATGTATAAGGAGAAGCAGTTCTCCATCAATCCGATCGAGCAGGTGCTCGGCGATCTGGCCGAGGCGCGCAGGTACTATCCGCGCATCGAGCGCATCTTCCTGGCCGACGGCGACGCGCTGATCCTGCCGATGGATTACCTGCTGCGCGTGCTCGACTACATCCGGGACAGCTTTCCCGAGTGCGAGCGCGTGAGCGCCTACGCCTCCGCCAAGGCGATCATGCGCAAGACGGACGAGGAGCTGCGCACCCTGCGCGAGCACGGCCTGCAGATGGTCTACGTCGGGCTGGAGACCGGTCTGGAGCCCCTGCTCAAGAAGTACGACAAGGGCGTGACGGTCGAGGAGATCATCGAACATTCGCTGCGCGCGAAGGCGGCCGGCATGACCCTCTCCGTCACCGCGATCAACGGCATGGGCGGCCGCGAGCAGAGCGAAGAGCACGCGCTCGCCACCGCGGCGGCGCTCTCGCGCATCAAGGCGGACTACGTCGCCATGCTGACGCTGCGCGTCTACTCCGGCACACCGCTGCACGACTGGATCGAGCGCGGCGAGCTGACGATGCTCAGCCCCACGGAGCTGGCGGCGGAGAACCGCGTCATCCTGCAGCACATCGACAGCGAGGGCAGCGTTTTCCGCTCCAACCACGCCTCGAACTACCTGCCGCTCAAAGGCACGCTCAACCGCGACCGCGAGGCGCTGATCGCGCAGATCGACAAGGCGCTCGCCGGCGAGGTGCGCTTCCGCCGCGCCGTCGAGCTGTGGTTGTGACGCCAGAAACCGAATCCAAATACTGCCGCTCATCGGACGATGGGCGGCAGTTTTTTCCTTTTTTCGATCCGGCATTGCGTTTTCGTGAAAAAGATGGTATCCTGTCGGTAGACATAATACCATCTTACGGAGGGATGCCGATGAAACGCACGAAGAGACTTCTCACCGCGATCGCGCTGCTGCTTTCGCTGATGCTCCAAGCCGCCGCTCCCCCGCCCGCTCTTGCATCAAGCCGGAGCGCGGGCAGCACCTGCATCGAGCTCATCAAGCGCTTCGAGGGCTATTCTGCCGAGGCGTACGAGGAGAACGGCAAGTGGTATATCGGCTACGGCACGCAGATCAAGCAGGGCGCCTATCCCGACGGCGTCACCGAAGCGGAGGCGGAGGCGCTGCTGCGCGGCGAGCTGCACGCCGCGGAGGGTCTGCTCAACCGCGCGCTGACGCGCTACGGCATCACGCTTTCCCAGCAACAGTTCGACGCGCTGGTCGACTTCACCTACACCCTCGGCGGCTCCTGGCTGAACGGAACGAGCGATCTGCTGTGCATCGTGCGCGGCGAGCTGCAGGCCTCGCGCCGCGAAACGGCCCGGGCGTTCGGCGTCTGGAGCCACGCAGGCGGCAAGGTCCTGCCCGGTCTGGCCGAGCGGCGGCTTGCGGAGGCCGCGCTTTACCTCGACGGGGATCTCTCGCGCGCGGACGAGTTCTGTTGGCTCGCCGTCGAGAAGGAGGACGGCGTCGTATACGCCACCGACTTCGGCGTGTACGAGCGCGGCGGAACGTACGACGCCTTCCCCGCCATGTTCCGCCTCGGCTACACGCCCGCTGCCGTGCAGACCGCGGAGGGGCTGCTCATCCGCCCCGGCGACGCCGTCACGGAGAATCTGAGCGGCTCGGTCGTGTGGGAGAAAAACGCCTACGCCGGGCGCAGCTACGAGGACGTGCCCGGCGACAGCTGGTTTTACGACTACGTCATGGAGCTGAGCGAGGCCGGCGTCATCAACGGCCGCAGCGACGGGACCTACGCCCCGGATCTGGCCGTGACGACCGGCGAGGCGCTCAAGCTGATCCTGCTTGCCGCCGGACACGCGGAGCAGGCGGCCGCCGACGGTCATTGGGCCGGCGGCTACGCGGCCTATGCGGTCGAGCGGAGCTATCTCTCCCCCGCCGCGCTGGCCGATCTCGACGCGCC
>JAEEGL013188061.1_pt1 | contig 11392 bp, 3 predicted proteins | sample 9134231 | NCBI WGS metagenome assembly JAEEGL01 (sample SAMN16246548, study PRJNA631951) | gut metagenome | biome: gut microbiome; feature: rumen; material: fiber-attached | host: Bos | place: Iran: Karaj | collected 2018-10
CTTTTTTACAAACTTAGACCAAATAAAAATAAATGCAAGACAGATTGCCGCCATTGCAAAGGAATACCAGTTTATTGTTGCTGCAGAGCGGATATAAACAATAATCTTTGGCAAAAAGTCCCCCGGCATTTTGCTGTATTCTTCGCCAAGAACAAGAATTGGTGCAGAAAAATCAGGACGTAAACCAAAAAAGTCTCCAAGCTGACCCGCTGCAATTGTTACCGCAATTCCTGCAGTAAAGCCTGTAACAATAGTGTAGGGTATAAACTTTACAAGACCACCCATCTTAAAGGCGCCAAGAAGTATAAGAATAATTCCGGCCATTACAGTTGCAGTAGCAAGGCCTCCAAGACCATACTGGGCAACCACCCCATAAACAATAACCGCAAATGCTCCGGTTGGACCACCAATCTGAACACGACTGCCACCAAAAGCAGAAATACAAAAGCCCGCAATAATTGCCGTAAAAAGTCCCGCCGCAGGATTTACTCCCGAAGCAATGGCAAACGCAATGGCCAGCGGCAGGGCAACAATTCCAACAATAACCCCCGCAATAAGGTCGCTTATAAATGTCTTTGAATTATAATTTTTGAACGTATTGAGTAATTCTGGTTTAAACATAATGAAAAGATTATAGCGAGTTTTATGGTTTATGTCAGGGGGTCCCTGAGCCTGTCCCGCGCGGTCCCTGAGCCTGTCGAAGGGCCTCCCCACCTTCGTCATTGCGAGGAACGTAGTGACGTGGCAATCTACATTTATTCCTTTAAAATATCTACTATATATGTTAAAATATTTTCCTATATAAGGAGAACTTTATCGTGAAAAACCGTCTTTTTTCTTTTTCAAAAACAATTGTAATTTTACTTTGCGGAGCCTTTTGTCTTGTTACGGGGCTTACCTCCTGCGAGCATTTTATGAACGGGCAGGATATTCAAAGCGAGATTCTGGATTCAATTGCCTATAACAATGCGCCTACCTGTAAGGTTTATTTAAAAACCGATTCCAAGTATGGCGATTTTCTTAGCGGCACAGAAAAAGAATTAAAAGTTGGTTATGAAGCCATAATTCAATTTGAAGTAAATTCCCTGGAATATGTTTTTAAGGAATTCCAGGCCTTTAATCTTGATGAAACTCAAAGCCGTGCAGACCTGGTAGAGTTTACAAAACTAGAAGGCGAAACAAGCCGTGATATTTACAAATACAAGGTTAAGATTCTTCAGCAGACAGATGATATTGTAATTCGTCCGGTTTGTACTCCGCTTCCAAAAATAACAGAAGTTACTCCAAAGTTTGAATCAAGTGGCTGCGACCAGGATAAACCAATTAAAATTACCTTTAATAAGGCTATGGATACGCAGAGCTTTGGCGATTTTTCATGTATTTCAATTTCCAGCGACAACGATCTCAAAGATTATTTTGAAAAACCTGTCTTTATGGACAATAATACAACTTTGTATATTGCCGCAAAAACCGACAGACTCATTCTTGCTCCGGACGGACAAAAGAGTATTGCAACCGTAACAATAGATTATGATTTTTCACAGGTAAAGGATGCCGAAGGAAATATCCTTGGAATTCAGGGCTCTCATTCCTACAAAATAAATAAGAATTCCGGAAATCAGAAAAAGGTGACAATAAGAGTTCATGCAGATGATGCGGCTCAGGGAACCTTCCTTTTTGACGGAAACAAGGAATGCTATGTTGATTATACAATAGAAGTTCAGTTTACAGTTAAAAAAGCAGATTACCGCTTTATTGATTTTGAAATTGTAAGCAGTGCCGACAATTCTGTAAGCCGTGCAGACTGTGTTGCCGAAATAAGCAAGGATTATAATGAAGACACAGGAATCTACAGAAAAAAGTGGCGCCTTGTAAAAGAGCAGAATGATATTCTTATCCGCCCTGAGTGCATGCCGCTGCCTGTTGTAAAAAAGCATAGTCCGGAAAGTGTTTCAACCGAAGTGCTTTTGAACACACCAATAATTATTGAGTTTAATATTCCTATGGAAGAAGCAGATGTCTTGCCGGAAGACTCTCTCTTTAATTATGACAATATTTTCCTCTGGTATACCGACCCTACAAACACTCAGGTAAAAATGTCTGATTATTTTGAAGCTCCTGTTTTTGATTCAACAAAGAAAAAGCTCAAGCTCATGCCAAAACCAATGGAACTGCTTGATTATATAGAAAATACCGTAAAGGTAGAGCGTATTGATATTGATGTTTCTCTGGGTTCTAAAATTGCAGTTGTAAAGGATGGTGTTTCTGTTCCGCTCAAGCAGACAGAAGATTCCTCGTTTGCAGTACGCTATGGGAAAAATAAAGAAGAAACTGCGCCAACAATCTTTGGCTTTTTTGCAACAAGTGACAGAATAGATCTGGATAAACCTTCTTCTATTACAGATGCTGTACAATTTGACTGTTCAGAAACTCTTGCTCAAATAACCGCAAAACACGACGGCGGCACATATACAGATTCCCAGTATAAGGACAAATTATTTGCCCACAGAGTAAAAGATTCTGTATTTATTTATGGTAAATATTTTGATAAAGATTCCGGTGTAAAAAAGGTTCTGGTTACTCAAGACGCAGGAACGACACACGAGTATTACAAAGGAAAAGCAAAGACTCAGTTTGCTGATGATGACAACGGTTACACAAGCTTCTGTATAGAATTTGACCTTGATGAAGTAAACACCGCTTCTGCAATTACCGTACAGGTTCTGGATGCCTGCGATAATGCTGCTACCGCAGAAAGCTTTTTTGTAATCAGCAAGGCTTCTTATGAATACAAAAATGATATGAGCTTTACTGTAAGCAATCTTCCTTCTGCTTTGAATGAAACTCTTTTTTCCGGAACCTGGCAGTATACCGATGAAGTGCTTGCGGATTTTATTGACGAGTATAATTCTAATCTTTTTACTCTTAAAATTTATGAATCCAATGTTCATTTTAAGGTTATTGAAGATCTGGAAGAAGCTGCAAAGAATATTAAATTTTACTGCACCTATTCTAACCGCGTAAACAGACCTTTTGTTTATCATAAGGCTGCAGAAAGTGATCCGCTTGGTTCTTACTGGGAATTAGGTCTGGATATAACTTCTATAAAGGGCACCGACCTTCTTATTACCGCAGAAGATACAATGGGTGCCACAGGCCAGGTTCTTATAAAATCAATCAGCAGCTTGTATACATCTATAGATGACCAGAATAAAATGAGTTTTTCTGAACTGCTTGACAATGCTGTTCTGGTTGTAAAAAATTCCGGAAATCAAAATATCCCGAAATATTATGATGATAGTGATGAAATTATTGATATCGGAACCGGCAACGAGCCTGTAGGTCTTATCTTTAATAAGGGCGGCGTTTATTCCGAATATGTAGAATTTATTAAGCCGACTGAAACCTTAGTGGTAGAAGATTATACTGTTGCTCCAGACGCCAACGATCGCAAAGCCACCTTCACCTTTAATTTTGGAGAGGATACCTGGGAGGATTTTGATTTTATAAAGGGTGAGGTTTTGTGTAAGGTTGGTTCTGAATATAGGGAGACAGAACAGTTTATAATCAACAGACCTGCTGATACTACTCAGACTTCTTTTACATATAAGGTTAAGAATAACTGGTATTATTATTCTGAAACACTTAAAAAGTTTATTTTTGATGGTACATGTAAGATTCAGTTTGTAGGCGGGTTAAATAATTATCTGCCGGGAAATGATAAGATTGTATACTGCGCAATTACAGAACAACTTTCTTCTGTTACGTATGATGATATGCCGCCTGAAGTTACAATTACACATGATCTGGATAAGTTTACGTTTACGTTGACAGATGAGGATGATGGCTCCGGTATAAGTACAAGCAAAGCGACAGAGCTTGTGGTTGGAAACATGAAGACCTATTTTTGGGAGGATATAATTCACGATCCTGGAGTTTTCAAGCAAGAAATAAAGGTCGGAGATTTTTATTCCTATAAGAAAGACGGTGGAACAACCTGGTATGTAAATTATAGTTATAAAGCGTATGACAATGCGGGAAACTGCACTAAGCTTGATAACGGGGTTATAAGTTGGGATAAAGAAAATCTTGGAGTTACTTTCAAAGATATAGAAGATTACAATACGTCGATATTATCATATGAACAACTCGGTTTAAATGATCAGTCATGGAAAGAATTATCAAATGATTATACTGATTGTTTCTTACGAATGTATTTTAGTGATGAATCTCCGGAAGACAATAAAATATTAAATAAAGCTCCTTGTTATTTATTAGCAAGCCTTACAACAAGCTCAGGTGACTATGATTATATTCTTCCTAATGGAAATTCTGATGATTCTATAATTGTCTGTTCAGATGCTCCGGTTTATGTACAGGCTCTTTATACAAAAGTTCCTTATGATGAATGTAAAAACTGGTCTGCTTATGAATGGTGTCTTTACGGGCAGTCTGTACAGCATACTTATATGCCTTATTCACAGGATATGGTTCCTGATGACCCTATGAAGCCTGGTCATAGTCCAAAGGTTTTTTCAATATCTGCTACTAAATATACGAATATACCAACCGGTGCCAGCTATGTGATAATTGTTCATTATGCAAAAATAGGTATAGGGGCGATGATAGATCCTTCAAATCCGGATGGTTTTGTTGATACTATGCTTATGTCAAAAATCTGGAAAAGATAAACTCAGGCGGTAAATGGAGTTATGATTATGAAAAAGAATTTTAAGTTTACATATACATTTCTTGTACTGACCTGCGGCATGCTTATCTGTTCGCTTTTTAGTTCGTGTGACAACTTTCTTAAAACCGGCGATGTCCGTGAAAAAATGATTGCTGCCAGAGAATTTGAAGAAGCAAAAACCTGTAAGGTGCTTATAAAAGCCGATGCAGAAAAGGGCGATTTTCTTTCTGCAGGAGAAAAAACCTTAAAGATTGGTTATGACACACAAATTCAGTTTACTGTAAAAAAGAAGGATTATGTATTTAAGGGCTTTGAAGCTGTAAATGTAAATAACCCGGAACAAAGTCTTGCAAAATATGTTACCTTTACTCCGGTTTCGCAAAACGAAGAATACGGTATTTATAAATACAATGTAAAGCTATTGGATTCTGTAAGCAATCTGCTTATCCGTCCGGTTTGTGTTGCTCGTCCAAAAATAGAGCAGATCACTCCTGAACTGGAATCCAGCGGCTGTGAACAGAATACTCCAATTCAAATTACATTTAATAAGCCCGTAAATCCGCAGAGCTTTGGAGACTTTTCGTGCATCCAGATTTTTGCAAACGAAAATCTTGCAGAATATTTTGAAACCCCTGTTTTTTCAAGCGACAACAAAACCCTGTACATCGCTGTAAATCCTGATAAACAGATTATTACTCCAAATGGTCCCAAAACAACTCTTGATATAGAAGTAATCTATGATTTTACCCAGGCTCTTGATAAAGATGGAGTTACCTTAACTGAACAGGGCTCTTATACCTATAAAATTAATAATGACATGAGCGCCCAGAAAAAAGTTGTTGTAATGGTAAAGTCCGTGGCAGAAGAAGGTGAATTTAATTCTTCTGTCGAAAAAGAATGCATAGTCGGTTATAGCTTTGACCTTGTGTTTACACTTAATAAAGATAAATATTCTTTTGCAGGCTTTGAAGCAGTAAGCAGTGCAGATAACGTTACTTCGCGGGCAGACTGCGTCTCTTTCGAAGAACTGGATTATAATGAAGAAACTGGTGTGTATACCATGTCTGTACGCATATTAACAGAACAGCAGGATATTCTTATTCGCCCTGTGTGTAAACTGCGTCCTTATGTACAAAGCATTAGTCCTGAAGGTTTAGAACCACAGTATGCAAATGCTTCTATAGTGCTTACTTTTAATACTCAGATGGAAGCTCCGGAAACTGCTCAGGATCAGACTCTGTTTACTTATGATAATATTTACCTGGTATATACAGATTCAAAACATGTAAGCCATAATATGTCCGATTATTTTGAACTGCCTGTTTTTGATTCTCAGAAGAAAATTCTTACAATTAAACCAAAGGCTCTCTCTCTCAGAAAATTTATAAAAAGTGAAAACGTTGCATATATAGATTTAAAAATTTCTTTCAGTAAAAAAATAGATTTACAGAATGGTAATTATACTGTCCGCTATGGTCAGCTTGTAGAAGAAACTGTTCCTGAAAAAATTATTTTTTTTGGTACAGTAAAACCTATCACCTTACAGGATGAAACCAGAATTGAAGACTTTCCAAAGTTTACATCAGGAACTCTGGAAGATTTAAAAGATCAATATGACAATGATGAAATTTCCTTTGCCGAATATAAGGATAAGTGCCTTTCAAATAAAGTAAAAGATTACCTTTATATTTATGGTAAATATCTGGATGTTGATTCCGGGGTTAAAAAAGTAATTGTAACACAAGAAGGTTTTGGAACAAGAGAATTTACTTCCGGTAACGAAGATGCAGAATTCTATACAGACCAAAATAATTATACTTCTTTCTGTATAAAATTTAATCTTTTCGCATTTGATGATGTATATAATATTCAGGTTGATGTTTTAGATGCCTGTAATAATTCTGCACCAGACGAAAACTTTTTTGTAATAAGCAAAAGTCATTATCAAGGCTATACCCCAAAAATAAATGAATTTGGTGATTATGATATTTATATGTGTTTTTATAATCAGCCATCAGAGTTTGTGGATGATTGGGGTTTTCCCGTTTCCAGCAATACAGATACCTGGACTATGCCATTAGATGAATATAGAAAAAATCTGACACATTTATGGATTTATCCTGAGGATATTAAGATACAGGTTCTGAATAATCCTAGATACACAAGTCTTAGCTACACAAGTACAAAATTTTCATTTTACTGTAAATATACAGATAAAGATGGCATTGAACGCAACGAAAAATTTAACGATTATGATGAGGAGAAAGGTTACTGGGATTTGGACTTGAATCTTGATTCTCTTGATAATTTAATTCTTAACATAAAACTTGTAGATGAAACTGGTATAGAAGGTGATTTTGAGTTGCGAACACCTTCCGGGGTTTATTTAAAAAAAGAAATACGTTCAGGGCAAGAAGTATTGACATTAATGCCAGATGTAAATAGAGATTCTATTTATTTCTATTATTTCAGCACTGATCCTCAAACACAGGTCACGACTGTTTACGAAAGATTTAATAGTGGAACACCTCCAGCAGGAACGAAAATAGATGGGTTTATTTACGGTACCCGTAATGGAATGTTCTCAGATTATTACCCGGTAGTGGATGTGCAAGGTCAGATATCTGTAAAAGCTCATGAAGTAATTGCAAATCCACAGGAGCGAAAGGTTAGCGTTAAATTTACTTTTGAAAATAATCCCTGGGACACTTTTGATAAAATTATTCTTTCTGTCACGGCAGCAGGCTTAGGTTTTAAAAAAATTGTACTAAATAAAGGTGACTGCGGTTTAGATTATACCTATACCTTTGATAAAACTTATGATGATGTTCATGATAAATATTATTTTAATGCCACTGATAATCCGCAGGGTGTTAAATTCCTATTTGACGGTTTATCAAGTTGTATACACAAAGAAGGAGAGCCTTATTATGTAGATTTATCTTATCTTAATCAGGCAGACTATGATACTAGTCCTCCTGAATGTGAAAGCACTGTTGATTTTGATAATTATACACTGCTGATTAAGGATGAAGAGGGAGGTTCTGGTCCTAAAAGTGGAACCCTTACAATTAAAAATTTTACTTATGATTTCCAAAAGATAGGAGATGATGTTAAGCTTGTAATTCCTGTAAAGGAATTCATGAAATACGTTTCTTCAAGCTCAAGTTATCTGGTTATGGCTGATTTGGTTCTATATGATAATAATAATAATCGTAAAGAAGATTATGCTAGATTCTATTATAATATAGATAAAGATGCTGACCAGTATTTTTATCTTTCAATATCAAGGGAAAATGAAACATTTGGTAGAATAGAATGTTGTAAACGTCAGCCGCTTGGTAGTAACAAAGTAAAAATTACTAAGTATGATGGAGTGCGTGGTTATATGTATGATCCTTCAGCAAATGAATGGATTCGTTATGCAGAAGGCTATGTTGATCCGGAAGATGAGGATAACAATTATCTTGCAGACCTGGGAACTGTAAATTTCTCAAATTTGTCAAACCTGTCAAACATGTTTATAAAAGTTTGTGTAATCAATGGTGGCGATTTTTTCTATCCACGTTATTATTATACAGGTACAAGTGCTCCTAACGGTAAATATAATTTTATAATAAATAACGGAAATTCAAAGGATTCATTTATTGTTTGTTCTGATGCATCTGTCTTAATAGAGGTGTTTAAGATTCCTTTGGATTATAATATCTGTTCAAGTATAGACGCAAACACATGGTGTCTTTGGGGGGAATGTATTCAAACAGAATTTATGGATTTCTCTTCTCAAGATCATGAGCCAAGAGTGTTTCAGATTGATGATGAAGTATATAATAATATTTCGCAGGACGAATGCTACATAGTATTTGCACATCTATCTGCAGGAAATACAGTGATGAAGTCACCAATAATGCAAAAATAACATGGAACAAACCGACACCCTCCTGAACGGAAACAAAATAATTCAGGACACCACCTCTTTTATGTTTGGCATAGATGCAGTGCTTTTGTCAGAGTTTGCCGCTAAGGGGGTGCGGGAAGGGGACACTGTAATTGACCTTGGAACGGGGAACGGCATTCTTCCTTTGCTTATGGAAAAATCCTGCAGGGCGGCCGCTTTTACGGGGCTTGAAATTCAGCAAAAATCTGTGGAACTGGCAAAGCGTAGTGTGGAGCTAAACGGGCTTCAAAAGAAAATTACAATAGTGCAGGGCGACCTTAAAAATGTGGGCTCGCTTTTTGCAAAACACAGCTTTAATGTTGTGGTTTGTAATCCGCCTTATGCGCTTGTTAGTCAGGGCAAACAAAATGACCGCGATGAAAAAACAATTGCACGCCACGAAGTTTTGTGCACGCTGGAGGATGTGGTTGCTGCAGCTGATTATCTTTTGCATACTCATGGAAAGTTTTTTATGATTCACAGGCCCGAACGGCTTGCTCAGATTTTTTCGTCGCTTTCAAAGCATGGGCTTGAACCAAAACAGCTTCAGCTTATTCAGCCGTTTGCAGATCAGGCGGCTAATCTTGTTTTAATAGAAGCCCGTAAAAATGCAAGGCCGGGAATAAAATTACTCCCGGCCTTAAATGTTCGCTAGATTTTTTTAGAACAGATTTTTAAGCTTGGACTTGGCAGCTTCTTTTGCTTTTTCTGTTGCCTTATTTGCTGCATCAGTTGCGGCAGCCTTTGCCTTTCCTATAGCGGCATCTTCAAGTTCTTTTCGTTTTTCTTCAAGCTTTTTAGACATTTCATTTATCTTGTTTTCATATTCTTTGAGCTTATTAGTTATGTCATTAAAGCTGTTTATTTCTCCAAGTGCACCACCGGAAAATTCATTTATTTTTGCAAGAATCTGTTCTTCTACCTTTGCCTTAATTTCGCCAATCTGATTTTTCATTTCAGCAGTAAAGGCAGAAATAAACTGTTTATCTACATCGCTGTCAAGTTTTAGATCCACACCCTTAGATTGTGTAAAGCCTGTTGTAATGCCAATCTTCATCTGGTTAATCTTTGCAAGGGTATTTGAATAAATTGTAGAGATAAACTGCGGTTCAAAGGCAGGAGCCGAAAGTGCCAGCTCTGTAAAGTAACTTGTGCCGCTCAAGCTAAAGCCGTCATTTTCAAAAATCTTAAGAACAAAGTCCAGCTTTGTTTTTGATGAATCAATACCCGGAACTCCCGGAATATCTCCAAACTTACTTGAAGGATAAGCAAGAGACAGCTTGTCGCAGTTGTAGTTAGCAAGAACTAACGGTTCGCTTGAGGTAGAACGGGTGTCTACTGTAAGCTTTGCTTTGTGATCAATATTAAATAGACTTGCAGTAACATTTGCAGTTGCAGGCTTTCCGGTAATATCCATGTTGCTGGAAATATCATAAGCATCAAAGGCAAACATTGGACCGGAGCCAGCGGCTTTTTTTACCCAGAACTTTGGTGCGGCGTCATTTTTATAATAAACGTCACGACCTTCTGCACGGGCAATGGTGTAAGATTTCTTTTCCTTCTTTTCTTTTTTAGGCTTGTCTTTGGCGTTGTTTTTGGCCTGCATAAGGTAATCTACAGCCTTTGTGTAATATGGGTAATATTTTCCAAGCAGCTGGTAAATTACAGAATCAAAGGTTCCTGTTATAAAGGATTTTCCTGTATCAAGATTGATGGAAGTAAATTTATTTACCTGAGTTTCTATAAGGGCTTTATCGCTGCTTATTGCATCCTGAATCTGTCCAACCATTCTTGTCGTGCTGTTTATATCACCCTTCATTTCATTAAGCACGGAATCTGTGTCGCGTTTGAGAGATTCCAGACTGGTTTTAAGTGTATTTGCACTTTCCAGAGCTTCTTTTATTTTTGCAGGGTTTGATTGAATGCTGCTTATGTCCAGCTTTGACAGAGCATCAGCAGAGGTTTGTACGCTTTCGAGCTTTGTTTTAATTTCTTCCGGCTTGGCTTTGTATTTTTCTATGAGTGCCTTTGTATTATCCTGAACTTCTTTTGAAACTACAGGGGTTTTAAGCTGCTCCTGGCAATCCTTAATAATTTTTTCAGGATTATATTCATCAAAAAGTCCGCTGATGGAATCTTTTATGGTTCCCATGGCGGCGTCTTTCTTTGCATCAAGAGAAACCATAAAGGCAGATTTTTCGGTCTGCTTTGCTTTTTTCTTTGCTTCCTTTTCCTTCTTTTTCTGAATCTTTGCAAGACGCTGTGCAGAAATGTCTCCGGAATAGGTGCGGTCTGTATTAGTGTCTACACCCAGAATCGAAAGTTCATTTGCAACAAAGCGTGCCTTGAGCAGCTGGAGCATATCAAAATCAAAGGTAACTGATTCAACAGAAAAAAGATTTTTCATAGGCTGCTTTTTGTTTGCAACCTGCAAGCCCTTCATTCTGAATGAAGATTTTATAAAGCTGATGTTAAGATAATCAATATCACACTTGGCTTCAAAAATGCTTTCGCAGGTAGAAGTAATTACCTTGCGGGCAATAAGATTTCTTGTAAGAGTAAGCGCAATTATAACGGCTGCAATAAAGGCAATTGTTGCAAAAAGCGGCAGCAGTTTTACACGACCTTTGTTCTGCATAATTTCTTTTGACAGTGTGTCTAGCCTTGTAAGCTCCTTTTTTTCAAACATCAGGTCAGAAGGAATTGCAATTAAATCTACGCCCTTTTTATTTTTTCCTGCCGGTTTAAAAAGCTCCTTAAGATAA
>JAEEGL014353356.1_pt1 | contig 11392 bp, 11 predicted proteins | sample 9134231 | NCBI WGS metagenome assembly JAEEGL01 (sample SAMN16246548, study PRJNA631951) | gut metagenome | biome: gut microbiome; feature: rumen; material: fiber-attached | host: Bos | place: Iran: Karaj | collected 2018-10
CATGTCTTAAGTATATGATATAAAAGTGAAGATGTTGTGGATTTGCCTTTAGTTCCTGTAATTCCTATTGTCTGAGCGCCGTAAACCTGAAGAAACAGGTCTGCCTGACAGGTGATATGGCACTTATATTCCTTAATGTCCTTTGGAAGTACGATTCCTGGGCTTTTGAAAACCACGTCGTAGTCATCGAGACAATCTAAGTAAGCAGCACCTGTAATTACATTGTGCATAGCTGTAAGATCTGAGCTGACAGCGTTAGCATCTGCAATATCGAGGCACTCATATCCGCCTACTGATGAAATCATTCTAAAACTTGACTGGCCCTCACGGCCGAATCCTAAAATTAAAACCTTTTTATTATTAACTAAATTTCTAATTGTTTCCTTCATTTGATAGTGCGTCCTTAATTATTTTTTCAAAGAATTCATCCAAGGCATGCTCTGATGAATACTGATTTTTGAATTTTTCGAATGTGATGGCAGGAACTACTGCTGAGTCCTGATAGTGCATTAAAAGTACTGGAAGCTGAATCTGCTTCTGAGCATATTTGCTGATAGCCTCAGTGATAGCGGCATTAACCTCGTCACGACTACCGACACATTCAAATGGCTTCTCAGGCAAGATTCCGCAAAGCTTGTCGAAATCCTCCATGAGAGTCTCATCCTCAAAAAGTCTCTTGCCAAAGATGGCATCTAATTCCTCAAGTGTAAGGAATGGTGACAGGATGATATAAACAAACAGGCACTTTGGACAGTGTCCACACCAGATATCCTGCTTGCTACCTACATTACAGCTCTTGAAAATGCCGTGGTACTTCTTGAAACGAGAGAAGAGCATGGCAATCTGAAGCTCTGAAAGTGAGCGCAAGAAGCTAAAGTAGAACACTCCTGAGCCGATGAATTCTCTCTCATAGCGTCTGAAATCTGCCTCAAACTCGAAGCTCTTTGAATACTGATGATTTACATAGCTGTCTGCAACAGTGGATTCATTGGCACTGCTTTCATTTGAAAGAGCCACGAACTGTAAATCATTAAGGTATCCTGCAATAATACTTGAAAATGCAACAAGAGCAGAGAATGGTGTGTGACCATTTAAGAAGCCCTTTGCATTAAGGTCTAACATATTTTTATCAAGAGTACGCTTAGCATAGATAGTGTGGTCTGTAAGACCGCCTACCTCTACAGTGGCATCTGTAGCTCCTCTTGAATTGATAACATAGCAATTAACATCAGCCTTTTCACGAAGAAGTTCTATAGAAACTACAGAATCCTTTCCGCCACCAACAGGAATCATAACACGTGGCTTTTTGCCAGCTGCAATGCGCGGTCTGTCCTTTGGAGTGATGCTTCTAGGCTGCTTTGTGCCTTCGCATTTTACAGTCATGAAATCATCAAAGTCTTCCTCGATACCATTTGTGTAATAGAACTCTCCAAGACCATTGAAATAAAGCTTCTTCCACCAGCTAATCTGCTCAGCAGAAAGCTGTCTGTCTTTAATTATAACTGTAGGAGGGCAGGCAATCTTCCAATAGCTGACAAGCTCAACCATACCAAGTGAGAACACCATGTCATCAATAAGCTCTTCATCAATTGAAGCTACATCATTGATGCGTGGAATGCTCCATGTAGGGTGAAACTCAGAAAGTCCGTCGATAGAAAAATCGAAGATCATGCTGATGCCTTCATTATTTAAATCATAAGAATATCCCTGATAAGTGAATGTAGGATAATCTTCTCTGCACTTTTTATAAAAATCTTGTCTACTCATATAATTCCTTTTAAACAATTGTTATTTCTTTTATACTTAAACATAAGAATTATATCATAAATAAATGATAATAAAATAGCGAAGCGGGGGATAGTGGAATGCCACATGTTGGAGGCCAAAAGCTAAAGATTATACATGAATATCAAATTCTTATGGAAGAAAGTGATGAGCAGCATCAGATTAACGCTATGGAGATGACTCGCCGCCTTAAAGCAAGAGGAATTCCTGCGGAAAGAAAGACAGTCTATAAGGATATGGATACGTTGATGGATGCCGGTGTGGATGTGGTAAAGGGCGACCATGGCTATTACATTGGCACTCGCGCGTTTGAGCTGGCAGAATTAAAGCTACTTGTGGACGCAGTAGGCGCATCAAAGTTTATATCTCAGAAGAAAACCAGAGAGCTTGTGGAAAAGATTACTACTCTTGCAGGCATGGAAGAAGCAGCCCAACTTCAACGTCAGGTAGTTGTGCAAGAAAAGGCAACTGCTGGCAATGAAAAGATTTTCTATACAATTGATGTTATTTATCAATGTCTGGATAACGATAAGATGATGTCCTTCAAGTATCAGGAGTGGACTCTTACAAAGGAAATGAAGCCCCGTCATGGAGGAAAGATATATAAGGTAAGCCCTGCTTTCCTTATTAGAAATGATGAGAACTATTATCTTGTAGCTTTTGATGGAGAGAATCAGGAGATACGTCACTATCGTGTGGATAAGATGGTATCGGCTGAAATGCTTGATGATGCTCGTGAAGGTAAAGCGCATCGCGACGCACTGAACCCACAAGAATACGCAAGGCATCATGTCAGCATGTTCGCTGGCGAGGAGCGAGCAATCACCATAAGATTTCCTAAGCATCTGGTAGGTGTTGCCCTTGATAAATTTGGCACAGGCATAGACCTTCGACCTGATGGAGAAGACTATGTAAAGGCTCGAATCAATGTGGCGGTCAGCCCTCAGCTGTATGGTTGGCTCACAGGTGTTGGAGCAAGTATTTGCTTCCCTGAGGAAGAAGCTGAGAAGTATAGAGCATACTTGAAGAGGTTGATTTTATAATCCATTTTTAAATGCCAAAGCATATAACTTATTAAATTTCTAAATAATTATATGCTTAAAACAGGCATTTTTAGTTTATCAAGCATATAAAAAAGAAAAAAACTTTCATTTTATATGCTCATACATGATATTTAGAGACATAAAACTTCTAAAAAAGCATATAATTATTAAAATAATTTGATTATTATATGCTTGGACAATTAAATTAGCCCTTCTCAAAACTAGAAATAGCATATAAAAATGTATTTCTACCCTATATTATATGCGTGATGGGAATTATAGTCCTTGTTATATATCAAATATAGCCCCCATCAACTCCGATTATCTGTCCTGTCATGTATGATGGGGCATTTATTATGCTTAAAACTGTCTGAGCAATCTCGCCAGGATCGCAGAAGCGACCAACTGGGATTTCTTCGGCAAGCTCAGCTTTTTCATCGTCAGAAAGCTGTCCGTTCATATCTGTATCAACGACACCGCAGGTGATGGCATTTACAGATACTCCGTTTGGTGCAAGCTCCTTGGCAAATGCCTTTGTAAAGGAATTCACACCCCCCTTTGAAGCAGAGTAGGCTACCTCACAGCTGGCACCCACAGAGCCCCACATAGAGCTGATGTTGATGATGTCGCCCATTCTGCGGTTTACCATAGAAGGCGCAATAGCCTTGCTGGTATAGAAAACAGAGGAAAGATTAGTGTTAATAACATTATCCCACTCGTCTACTGACATATCTGTTAATAATCCGATGTGAGCAATACCTGCATTGTTGACAAGTACATCTATCTGCCCCAGCTTATCTAGAGCATCCTCACAGGCAGGAATAGTAAAGCCGTAATCGGCAACATCTCCCTGATATGTGTAAACCTCGATTTTATAATTGGCATGAAGCTCTTCTGCAAGAGCATTTAGCATATCTATATTGCTGTGGCAAAACAGAGCCATGTGATATCCATTTTTAGCAAGTTCAATTGCTATGGCACGTCCGATACCCCTGCTTGCACCAGTGATTAAAGCTGTCTTTTTCATTAGAATCTCCTTATTATTTAGCTTCTCAAGGTTTATTAGCGTATACAATTTATTAAGAAAATATTAATTATCTGATAAATTCTTGAGGTTTTTACACTCAATTGATATACTGTTTACATAATAAATCAATTTCTCTAATTATAAAAGAGAAGGGGGTTTGTTAAATACTTGGTAAAGGTGGTACGACATCATGAAAACAACAATTACAGGAAAGAACATCGAGTTAACTCAGGGTCTTAAGGAAGCGGTGGAGGAGCGCTTTAAGAAGTTAGACAAGTATTTTAACAAGGATACTGAAGCAATCGTAACATTAGACGTAGAGAAAGGACGTCAGAAAATAGAAGTTACAATCCCTATGAAGGGTAGTTACTTAAGAGCAGAGGAAGTTACTTCTGATATGTATGCTTCAATCGAGGCTGTCACAAACACATTGGAGGCTCAGCTCAAGAAGCACAGAAATAAGATTATCGACAGAAAGCAGTCTGATTCAAGAGCAATCTTCGCACAGGATTTTATCGAGGAAAAGGTTTCAGACGAGGAGAAAATCCAGATTATACGTACCAAGAAATTCGATATGAAGCCAATGTATGCTGAGGATGCATGCCTTGAAATGGAAATGCTCGGACATGACTTCTTCATGTTTAGAAATGCCGATACAGACGAGATTAACGTAGTTTACAAGAGAAAGAACGGAGCTTACGGTCTTATCGAGCCAGAGTTCTAAAGTTCGGAATTTAATTAAAAATTTAACAATGAATTTTAACCTCCTATTGCTATAATGCGAGACATTCCATTATAGGATTAGGAGGTATTTTTATGCGAAAAACAAATTTTAGCACGTATTTGAGGTGGTTGAGAAAGGAGTATAAGCTGACGCAGCAACAGCTGGCGGAAATGGTGGATTGTGCTATAAGTACAATTGCAAGGCTTGAGGCAGGGAAAGAACTGCCTAGTCGAAAAATTTTCATGAAGCTGGACAGTATATTTGAATCCTTTGGGATAATATACGACGAGCTGTGGATGGAAAGTGTATTTGGTTTTAAATCTGCAAGGAAGGAATTGTTAAATGCCATAAAAAATGGACGTGGTGAAGAAATCGAAAGAAAGTTGGAGAAGTTTAGATGCCTGATGGAGGAGTGCGAGGGGGATAATGATGAGGAAGAAAAAAGAGAAAATATGCAGTATTATGCTTTGGGACATCTTATATCTATAAGGAAAAGAGGGCTTAGTGTGGAGCAATTTCTCGATGAGATAATTCAAACCTACGAGCTTAGGAGAAAGATTCCTGATTTTAATGATTTGCGTAATATTAAATTGTCCCTGATAGAATTTCAGATATTATACGAAATTAGTGAAGCATATCGAGTTATGGGGGATATGGAGACAGCAGAATTTATATGCAGAGGCCTATTAGCAAATGACTTTGACCCACGAAGTCCATTTATAATAGATAAATATATGGAAGCTTCCTTTGCACTGGCCAGGGTCTGCATGACCAAAAACGATTATTCCACTGTGAAGCAATGCTTAGAATACATTTTCAGCAGATATTTAAATGATAAGGATACCAGTACTCTGCTTCATTCACTAATGATTCAAATGGACGTATGCCAGTCTCTCGGAGATGAGAAGGGAGCTGCTATAATCAGCAACTTTTTGAATGCTACAAAGGAGCTGGTTGAATATATGAATAGGCTGGAAACAAAAATCTAGAGTAATTAAGTGCTGCTTATCCCATGGCACTTGTAATTTTTTGAAAAAAATACTATATTAACGCAAGGAAAATAATAATTTATATAAATTGAAAGGCAGTTTTATGGATATAGTAGTTTTGGCTGGTGGATTGAGCTCAGAGAGAGACGTTTCCTTCAAGTCTGGTACAATGGTGGCTAAAGCCCTTAGAAACAGAGGCCATAGAGCATTGGTTCTCGATGTCTTTATGGGATATAAAGACGCAGAATGTGATATCACAGATATCTTCGAAAATAGCGAGGAAAATTCTGTTAAGGTTGCAGATATTCCTACAGAGGCTCCAGATATTGAGGCGATTAAGGCTAGCCGTCCAGATCAGAGCCCAAGCTTCTTTGGACCAAACGTTATTAAAATCTGCCAGAAGGCGGATGTCGTTTTCATGGCTCTTCATGGTGGTGAAGGTGAAAGCGGAAAGGTTCAGGCTGCCTTTGATTTATTTGGAATAAAGTATACAGGAAATGATTATGTTTCAAGTGCAATTGCCATGGATAAGCAGATGACAAAGAATGTCATTGAAAAAGCAGGAGTTCCTGTTCCAAAGGGAGTTTCACTTAAGAAAGAAAATCGCAAGAAGTTTAAGTTTGACAAGTATCCTTGCATTGTTAAGCCAAACTGCGGTGGTTCATCAATCGGAGTTACTATTGTAAATACTCCAGATGAGCTTGATGATGCTTTGGACGCAGCCTTCAAGTGGGAAGATGAGGTTGTAGTTGAGCAGTTTATTAAGGGTAGAGAGTTCTCTGACGGTGTTATCGAAGGAAAGGCTCTTCCTATTATTGAGATTGCTCCAAAGCAGGGCTTCTACGATTACAAGAATAAGTATGCTGCAGGCTCAGCTGTCGAGACTTGTCCGGCAGAAATCAGCACAAAGGCTACTACAAAAATGCAGACATATGCTGAGAAAGCATTTAAAGCTCTTGGTCTCACAACATATGCACGTATAGATTTTATGATGGATGAGCAGGAGAATATATATTGTCTGGAAGCTAACACTCTTCCAGGAATGACACCAACAAGCCTTCTTCCTCAGGAAGCAGCAGTTGTTGGCATGAACTTCGAGGATTTGTGTGAGCATCTCATCAAGGTATCATTAATGAAGTACGCATAAGTTAGAGAGAAGAAGTATATGAGAAATATGACATTGGCACATGTTGCTCAGATAGTTGATGGGCAGCTGGTAATGCCTGCGGGCAAGGAGGCCCTAAAAAATTCAGAAATTCAGGGTGCTGTTAACGACAACCGCAAGGTGGAAAAGGATTTCCTATTTATTCCAATGGTTGGAGCCAGAGTTGACGGTCATGATTTTATCGAGGATGCTTTCTCAAAGGGAGCTCTTGCCAGCCTTTCAGAAAGAGAGTTGGATAATCCAACAGGCCCATATATTATAGTAAAAGACACAAAGCTTGCGTTGAAGCAGATTGCTACTGATTATAGAATGCAGCTTAGCATTCCAGTTATCGGTATTATAGGAAGTGTTGGAAAGACTAGTACAAAGGAAATGCTTGCATCAGTGCTTGGTACAAAGTACGAAGTGCTTAAGACAGAAGGAAATTTCAACAATGAGATTGGTCTTCCACTTACAATCTGCCGTATAAAAGATGAGCATCAGGTAGCAGTTGTTGAGATGGGAATCTCTGATTTTGGAGAGATGCATCGACTTGGCGACATTGCAAAGCCTGATTACGTTGTAATGACAAATATTGGTCAGTGCCATTTGGAATTTCTTAAGACACGTGATGGAATACTTCAGGCTAAGACAGAAGTATTTGAGCATATGAATAAGAATGGAGCAGTCATTCTTAATGGCGATGATGACAAGCTTATCAATGCAGATACTCTTGGAATCAGAAGGATTTTCTATGGTCTTAACGGTCAGGAGGTCAGTGCCAGCGATGTTACAGCTGAGGGCATGACAGGAACAAGAGCAGTTATTAATGCTTTCGGAGATACATTTGAAGCCAATATTCCTTTACCTGGCACACACAATGTCATGAATGCACTTGCTGCTACAGCAATGGGTAAGGAGCTTGGTCTTACAGATGATGAAATCAAGCGTGGTCTTGAGAAAGCCAGCACTATTGCAGGTCGTAACAACGTTATCGAGGTTAGAGATATTACTATCATCGATGATTGTTACAATGCAAATCCTGTATCAATGAAGGCTTCTATTGAGGTTCTTGGAAAAGCGCCAGGACGTTCAATCGCAGTTCTTGGAGATATGGGGGAGCTTGGAGAGGACGAGCGTCAGCTTCACTATGAGATTGGACAGGCTCTCGAGGACAATCACATTGGATATGTATTTACAGTTGGTGAGCTTTCAGAGGAGATTAATAAATCTCTTAGTCAAAAAAATAGCTCCTGCATGGCACATCACTATGCCGATGTAGAAGCTATGTTAGAAGACTTATTACCAATTATTCGTGGTGGTGATACTATCTTGGTTAAGGCTTCACATTTTATGAACTTCTCAACTGTCGTCGAGGCTATAAAAACAAGATTTGAGTAATTAAATTAATTTTGCATCAGCTTCAAGCTGAGTTTTCATTACGCTCTGGATATAAGCGCCAGGGCGTTTTTTGTTTTCGCCTTCAAGTGTGTTAGGATCAATTGGTGGAAGGAAGGTTACTATAACCTTTGCACGTTTGCATTTTGGCATGTGTGCTTCCAAAACTTCTCTGGTATTTGTGAAGCAAACTGGAACAATAAGACTGTTAGTCTTTGTTGCAACCTTGAGAGAAGCCTCGTGGAATTCCGCCATCTCACCTGTTTTTGAACGAGTTCCCTCAGGGAAAACAAACATGTTGATACCTGATTTGATGTATTCCTGAGCTTTAATGATAAGCTTTAAATCCTGACGAGGATCTGTTCTTGTAAGGAAAAGACAATAATTAAATACCATCCAGGTGCTGAGAAGAGGAACCTTTTTGATATCGTCTTTTGCAAGGAAGCCTGTTACTGCAGGGCAAAGATGATATCCGATTACAACATCAAAGTAGCTCTGGTGGTTACCAACAAAAAGAACTGTCTTGTCCTTTGGAATGTTTTCTAAGCCATGAGCTTCGTATTTGGCACCAGCTAAGAAAGCTACAACACCAAAGGCCCAGGCTACTATTTTATAGCCGATAACGTCCTTGGCTTTCTTGTTGAAAAGTCCTAAAATAAAAAGAATTCCCCAAATAGGAATACTAACTATCAAAAAAACTGTGATAAATAAAACTGTGAATATGGTTCTAAGCATGTTGACCTCCAAGTTTTTGATAGTTTAATTATAAAATAGTCATTATTAATAAGCAAATGGATGGTGTAGTATCTTCTAATCATTTAAATGTAGTTTTAATAAAAGTTATAAAGTGTAACGAAATCAAGGGCTGACAGGCATTTTTTATAATAAATATTCAAAAAACTCCTCTAAAATTTTGACAAATTATACAAAAAATGGTAAACTAGTTTCAGCAAATTATAAATTGCTAGAACTGCAATATTTATATTGCTAGAAAAGGGGGAGACATCATGGAACGAGAGGACTTTGACAAGGTGCGCGAATCTGTTAGATCGCAGTGCGGTAGTAGAGTTGTTATTCAGTTAGACAAGGGTCGTAACAAGGTTGACATTCAGCAAGGTGTTATTCAAGAAGCTTACCCAAGTGTATTTACTATATTAGTTGACGACACCGAGACATGTCCATCACAGTTGTTATCCTTCAGCTATACAGACATAATTACTAAAGAAATTCGCATGAAACTTTGCTAGTTACAATTTCATAATGGCTTCAAAAGAGACCTCAGCTTCGGCTGAGGTCGTTTTCGTTTTTAGGTTGAAAAGGACTCCTATAACTTGTATCATAATATAGAGGGATTGTGTAAAAATCCCCAGATATTGGGTTTACCAGTTTTTGGAGATAGTGTTTATGAAATATTCTAAGATTGCTAAGGCAGCAATATGTATAGTGGTTTGTGTGGCAGTTCTTGCATCAGATTCCACTGTCTCTAATGCGGTTCGTTCTATTTCAGAGATTGAAGCGGAACAGGACGCTTTACAGGATGAGATAGATGCCTTAGATGCAGATTTATATAGCTTGGTTAGCCAGATAGCCGAGATAAATGCAGAGATTGATTCTACTGCAGCAGAAATTGAGGATACTCAGGCATCCCTTGCGGAGGCCACAGCAGCCAGAGAAGCTCAGTATGCAGCAATGAAGCTTCGTATCAAGTACATGTATGAGACTCCACAGGAAAGTCTTTTGGAGATGCTTATTCGCTCAGGTTCCATAACACAGTTTTTAAACCGAGTTGACTATGCGAAGAGTGTTCAAAAATACGACAGAGCTAAGCTTGACCAGTTCATTGCCACACAGGCAGAAATAGAAGAGTTGGCTGCCGCTTTAGAGGAGGAGAAGGCATCTCTTGAGTCAGCAAAGAAAGAGCTGAAGACTCAGGAAGCTGCTCTTGAGACCATGGTTACCGAGAAGCGTGGCGAGATGGATGATTTGGATGCTGAGCTTAAGGAAGCAAAGGAAATTGCCGCTCGTGAGGCTGCACTTAGAGCTGCCAGAGAAGCCGCTGCAAGAGCTGCAGCAGGTGGTACAGGTGGAGCAGTTAAGACTACAGGAAACTATAATGTTAACGGAGATTTAAATCCAGGCTATAAGACAGGAACCAGCGGTTCCAGCGTTGTATCCTATGCAAATCAGTTTGTTGGAAACAGATATGTTTGGGGTGGAACATCCCTTACAGACGGCTGTGATTGCTCTGGCTTTGTTCAGGGCGTATTAGCCAACTTTGGTATAAAGTATGGCTCTCGTATGACTTCAGGCTCATTTAGAGGAGTGGGTCAGGAGGTTAGCTATAATTATATGCAGCCGGGAGATATTGTTTGTTACCCAGGTCACGTAGCTATCTATGCTGGTGGCGGTCTTATTGTTGAGGCACAGAGTACAGCCACAGGTATTACTAACTACAGACCTGTCACATGTCACTCAATCATTACAATTAGAAGGGTGCTATGATTATTAAAAAAATCGCAAAACTGATAGGGATTTTAATGTGCGTAGGTATTATAGTCTACGCACTTATTACCATGGGAGATGGCAGAGGGCCGTTGAAATATAACGAACATTTGGATGACGTTGTGGTTACCATTGATGGTGAGGATGTTACCTTCAGAGATCTTGCTTTTTACATACTTTTCGAAGAAAGAAAGGTGGAGGAGCATGCAAAGGTGTATAATGCTGATTATACGAAAGATTTTTGGAATCTTTACACCAATGAGACTTTTATCCAAATCGCATCTAAGGATGTTGTTATAGATATGGCTATTCATGACCATCTTTTTTATCAGCTTGCCAAAGCAGAAGGGATGAACACCTTATCTGCAGAGGAGGAGACAGAGCTTTCATATGCTATAAATGATTTTTGGGAGGATTTACTTGATGTGCAGTGGGAAAAGCTCCCTTGTGATGAAGAGACTATAAATGAGCAAATCAGGCTTGCAGCAATAGCAGAAAAATATCAGAATTATCTTGCGGCGCAAAAGGGCCCTAGTCAAGCTGCCTACAAGTATGACGGCTATTCCTATGGTCAAATAAGAGACGAACATTCTGTGAAAATAAATAAAAAATTGTGGGATAAATTTGTTCTTGGAGATATTACTCTCAAACATACTAAGATAAATTATATTAATGGTTTGACCGATGAGGACAAGGAAAAGATTAAAGAAAAGAAGAAAGGATTTTGAAATGATCAAAATAAATAGAAACGACCCATGCTGGTGCGGTAGTGGTCGTAAG
>JAEEGL014398995.1_pt1 | contig 11392 bp, 6 predicted proteins | sample 9134231 | NCBI WGS metagenome assembly JAEEGL01 (sample SAMN16246548, study PRJNA631951) | gut metagenome | biome: gut microbiome; feature: rumen; material: fiber-attached | host: Bos | place: Iran: Karaj | collected 2018-10
CAGACCTCAATATTTTGAAAAGATTTGGGGCGGACAGAAGTTGCACACAATATTGGGTAAAGATTTCGGCTCGTTGGCCAACTGTGGCGAGAGCTGGGAGTTGTCGGGCATTGCCGGCAAGGAGTCGGAGGTGGCGGCGGGCGTCCCGTTGGAAGGCAACACGCTGTCGGAGTTGGTGGAGGTGTACATGGGCGACCTGGTGGGAGAGAAGGTGTACGATACGTTCGGTAACGACTTTCCATTGTTGGTGAAATTTATTGATGCCCAGGAGGTTCTGTCGGTACAGGTGCACCCTGACGATGCGTTGGCGCAGCGGCGATACGGCACGAATGGCAAGACCGAGATGTGGTATGTGCTGCAGGCCGATGCGGGCGGCGGACTCTATGTAGGGTTCAAGAAAGGGGTGACGAAAGAGGACTACGAGCGTGCGTTGGCCGCGGGCGGGGTGGAGCAGTTGTTGGAGTTCTATCCGGTGACGGCGGGTGATGTGTTTTTCATCCCGGCGGGCACGGTACATGCCATCGGCAAGGGCGTGCTGCTGGCCGAGGTGCAGCAGTCGTCAGACTGCACCTACCGCGTGTTCGACTGGAATCGGGTGGATGCCACCGGCAAGCCTCGCGAACTGCATGTGGCGGATGCGCTGGAGGCCCTGCATTTCGGTGATGACACCGAATACCACATCCGCTATATCCCTACGCCCAATCACTCTGTGCCGGTGATTCGCTGCAACCAGTTCAATATCAACCTGCTACATTTTACACAGCCGCTTGAAAAAGTGTATGCGGGCATCGACTCCTTCATCATTTACATCTGTACAGAAGGACGTGTGGTGCTGATCGATGAAGGGAAAGAGTATCTGCTCAACAAGGGCGAGGTGATGCTGGTACCGGCCATTACTACTGAGGTACAGCTGCTTCCGTTGGAGGAAAGCACGCTGATGGAGGTGTATTTGGGGAATTGAAAATGGAGAATTGAAAATGGAAAATTGAAAGGTGAAAACGGAAGGAAGCACCTTCCAAATTTTCATTTATCCCTTCACATAAATTCATTTATTCCCTCACAAGCCCTATCGTTTTTTTTTGTGTGTTTTATAAAAAATTGAATACCAATTTATTATAAATCCTCGCAACAGCTTCAATACAGTAGTTTGTCACATTCTTCCTATAGGGGTTCACATTTTGGGGTGTGAATGAATAAATATTGAAAAATAGTTGTATTTTTGCCCGCATTTGTAAATTGAATTCACCAACATTCCCATGATATGAAAAAAGTATTATTTTTTTGGAGTTTGCTGCTGTTCACGCTCGTATCGGTTGCTTCACAATCACGACATACAACGATTGGTATGGGTGATGGCACATCTTATTCATGTATTTTCTCTTGCGAACGCGCTTTTGCTGAGCGTGTTATTCGTGACGAAGAGAGTGATACAACGGAAACAAATTGTGATCCAGTGCCAGCCAGCGGCTTTAGTGAGGATTTCAGCGGTTATACTGCCGCAAATTACACATACACCAGCGATGGAATACTGCCTCCATGCTGGGATGTGATAGGAACGACCAACGAGTATCGTCCTCATATTTTCAGAGGATTTACTGAACCTTACAACAATTGTCTCGTGATGTCTTCAGGCAGCAATTACCATGGAGGTCCCACCAATATTGTGGTAATGCCCCTTCTGGATGATCTTTCCGGGAAGCAGGTGTCGTTTGCCACATCTATGAATTCGATGGATAGGGGCGGGCTTACTGTCGGTTAGTTACTGATCTTAATGCTGGCAGTTTTGTTGCGTTGGAGGAAATTCCGTATAATTCTTGTAATGAGGTTGTTCCTTACGTGTATCACGAAGTGGATGTCAGCGGTGTTCCGACGGGGGCACGCATTGCTTTCAAATGGGATAAACTGAATAATGTCAGTTGTCTTTGTACGTTGGACGACATCGTTATTGAGGACTTGTCCACTTGCCAGAAGCCATCTGATGTGACCGTTTCGGATGTGACTATTCATTCTGCAAGCATCAGCTGGACAGACAATAATGAGACGCCTCCACCGTTTTGGACACTCAGCTTGAATGGAATGGACACCATCGTTGAGGCTACCTCTATCACCTTTAACAACCTTGCTGCCGGTACCATTTACGGGGCAAAAGTGAAGGCCAACTGTACAGAAGAGGAGTCACATTGGAGTACGGAGGTGTATTTCATTACGGATTGTGATATACAGGTTGCCGAGGGTTATACGGAAGATTTCAGTGGTTATGTTTATACAAATAGCTCTGCAGAGTGTGTGTCGTTCAGCAGGTTTCTTCCTTGTTGGGATAACATCTATACGGGAACAGTTGATTGCAGGCCTCATGTTGACAAAGACGAAAACGATGACATCTATTTGCTACTCATCAGCGGAGAAGTGGCGGAATTTGGGGCTGTCAGCTATGCCATCATGCCTGAATTTGACAATGTTGACAGCATGGAGCTTTCCTTTTATTATAGAATGTGGAATGTTTCTCGTGGAAGATTGACAGTGGGGTATATCAGTGATATTCATGATGCCGCTACTTTTGTGGCTTTGGGGGCCGTGCCAAGCAGCACTTCTGACCGCATATATCGTGACACGCTGATGAATGTTCCTGCCGGTGTACGTCTGGCGTTCAAGTGGGATTGTACAGGATGCACATGGGATTATGGTTGTTGCATTGATGACATCCATCTTACATTTGCCGCTTGTGATGCACCGACGGATGTGAGTGTGAATCGTGATGTACTAACTTGGAATGGCACTGCCGCCAACTACGAAATAATGATTATGGTAGGGCAGGATACGGTGGTGGATACCATCGTTAATGCTAATAGTTACGTGATTACTGGATTAAATGATGATGATTATGCCACTGTTAGAGTTCGGTCTATATGTTTTGATGGTTATATTTCTGAATGGAGCGAGGCTGTGGCTTTTTATGCCGCGCCTTGCGCTCCCGCCCCATGGTGTGTGGACAATAACGGCATTGTCAATGTCACCTTTGGACAGACTGAAATTGTGAACAATAACACCCACCCCAGTTCTGAGCCTTTCTATGGGGAATACACGTCGCAGGTGGGCAACGGTGCCGCTGGAACGTATGTGCCGATGAGCATCACATACGCTACAGGATATACATACGGCACCATCATCTGGGTGAACTGGAATCAGGATTTGGAGTTTACCGATGACGAAGTGGTTTATACTGGCACTTCCACCAATGACAACCCTACCACATTGTCCTGTACTTTTTTTATTCCTCCCGGTACGCCTGTCGGCAATTACCGTATGCGTATAGGAGGGTCGGATTCCGGATTTGACAATGTTATTAGCAATGGTTACGGATACAATCCCTGTTTGACCGCAGCTTTTACCATTTATGAAGATTACACCCTTTCTGTAACAGAGATGCCCTCCTGTCTTCTTCCTATTGATGTAACGGTTTCGGATGTCACAGGGAATTCTGCCACGTTTAGTTGGACCGACAATAATGAGACGGCACCTGAGAGCTGGACGGTTAATATCAATGGTGTGGATACCAATGTCACCGATAACCCTGTGACATTCTATAACTTAACCGACAATACCACCTATACTGTGAGGGTGAGGGCTAACTGCTCCGCAACAGATTACTCTGATTGGAGTTTGCCCACTACCTTCACCATCCCGTGTTACCCTATCTCTGCTGAGAATTACAGTGAGGACTTCAATTCTTATTATGCCACTACAGATGAACTTGCCGTTGGCGTTTTGCCCGACTGTTGGCAATATATCTGTTCGAGTTCATACGATGTGGCGAAACCGCATATCTATAGTGGACACTCTTCTGTTACAGATTCTGACAACAGCCTTTTGCTTATTGCAGGGCACGATATGGACTTCTATTATTTTTATGGTGAAGCTAACTATGCGCTTATGCCAGTGTTTGAAGATTTAACTGGCAAACAAGTGACTTTTAGAATGAAAATGTCCTCCACAGCTGGGATATTGACGGTTGGCTATGTAACAGATGCTGGGTCTGCCTTGTCCTTCACTGCATTGAGAACCTTCTCCAGTGTTACTGTTGCCGATACTTTTTCCGTGGTGGTGAATAGTGTTCTGGCCGATGCCCGTATTGCGTTCTGTTGGAGCAGTAATGCTCCATACAGTGGATGCTATTACTGTTCTATTGATGACGTAGTAATAGAGGATATGCCTTCCTGCGTAACCCCCTTTGATATTACAGTGACGAATATCACGGCCACTTCAGCTGTGATTGGTTGGACTGATGTCAATTTGACCACCCCCGAAATGGGATGGACGGTTAGATTGAATGGAATTGACACGTTGGTGTCGGAGGTGCCCTTTGTTGTGAACAACCTAATTGCTGCTTCATACAATACGGTTAGTGTGAGGTCCAACTGTGACGCAGACAATGCGTCAGGGTGGAGTCCGGAAGTGCATTTTTACACTGCCTGTGGTGTTGTTGTAGTCTCTGACACTCATCCCTTTGAGGAGGATTTCAATGACATTACTGCTGGCATTCCCTATTGTTGGGATAATCCTGAGATTACAGGTACGACAGGAGGTAATCCATGGGGGTATAGTGCTTCTGGTGTTACAGGTGGCTGTGCGCGATTTAATTCAGGGAATAATGTTGTTGGATACTACAATGTGCTGGAAACCCCTGTGCTGGATATTGCCGAATTGGACAGACCTACACTTTCTTTCCAGTATAAGAATCCTACTGGCGGTGATTTCGATGTTCTGGTTTCTACAGATGGTGGTGGTACTTACACTACATTAGCCACAGGACTGACGGGCGTGATGAACTGGACACGGATGACAATCCAACTGGATAATCTGGAATCCTATGATCAGGTGGTCATCGGGTTCTGGGGCATTGGAAATTTTGGAATGTTTGATCCTTTTGGTGATAATGATCCGTATATCGATCTGGATAATGTCTTGGTTGCGGAATGCCCTTCCTGTATGTATCCTTCTGACATAGAGATTAGCAATGTGACTACCAATGCTGCTACGATTGATTGGACTGATCACAACGCTGGTGTTCCGCAGAGCTGGACCATCAGTCTGAACGGAGCAGACACTGTGGTCACTATGCATCCGTTCACTATAGACAACCTTGTTGCAGGCACCATTTACACCGCTATGGTGAGAGCCAATTGTTTCGATGATGACGAGTCGGTATGGTCTGATGGCGTGTCGTTCCATACAGCTTGCGACCTCATTGTGGTTACGGCTGACAACCCTTATCAGGATGGTTTTGAAAACCAGGGTATCTGTTGGGATATTGAACCGATTGTTGGAGGAGAGGAATTCCAATGGAGGATAGGAGAAAACGCAATCTATGCTCATGATGGCGACTATTTTGCTGTGGGTTCGTATGAACCGGGTGCGGAATCCCGTTTGGTTTCCCCTGTCTTTGATGTGACACAGATTGAACCTGTTCTCATGTTCCAACATAAGCAGGCGTTGTTCGATTTTGTTGCTGCCGATGAAATGGGGGTTTACTACAGAACCGCCCCAATGGAAGAATGGATACAACTGGCATCTTATACTACCGAGTTCGATGAATATACACAGGAAACCATCAGTTTGCCGAATCCCAGTGCCACCTACCAGATTTCATTTGTGTCTGTTGGGCACGATGGTTATTATGTTTTTTTGGATGATATCAGCATCTCCGACATCTGTTCCGTACCGGCGAATGCGGCGATTCGAGCCAAAGTTTTTCCGAACCCGACTACTGGTAGGGTGACCGTTGAGAGCAACGCTGTCAATGCTGACATCACTGTGTACGACATGTTCGGTAGGATAGTGATGGCCTCGAAGGTCGTTTCTGAGCGCGCGGTGCTTGATTTCAAAGGATATGCGCAGGGACTCTATATCATTCGTATTTCAGACCACCAATCGTGTGTGAATATTAAAGTGGTCAAGGAATAACATTTTTTTGAATTTTTTAAGCAACATTTTTGTCATTTTATTGTATAAAAACAAAATAACCTTCCGTATAAGAGGAAGAAAAATGGTTGAAAAAATGACGAAAAAGGCGATTTTTTGGTTGTTTTTCTTGGTTTTCTGCTTGATGCCATCGCTGTGGTCGCAGGTGTCGGTCACCTCATCGGCGGGGCGTACGGCAGAAGATGTGGTGCGAAGTATGCTGGTAGGCGATGGTGTGTCGGTGTCGAATGTGAAGTTCAACAACTGCACCACCGTGCTGGATGCGACTACAGGCGGCCAGCTGGGCTTTTTCACCAATAATACAGCCACCTTCCCTACTTTGGGATTTTCCAGCGGACTGATTATCGCTACTGGTGATATTCAGAACGCATTGGGACCTAATGATGATGACGGAAGTGAGATCAGTATTTCCAACAGCATGACGTGTCCCGAACTGCAAGCGCTGGTAAGCGATGAACTGTACTACCCTGCGGTTCTGGAATTTGACTTCCTCACCACTTCCGATCAGGTGACCTTCAACTACATGTTTGCCTCGGAAGAGTATCCTGAATTTGTGGGCATGGGATATAACGATGTGTTCGGCTTTTTTGTCACCGACCTCACCACCAACCAAACCACCAATGTGGCCCGAATTCCGAACACCACCTTGCCGGTGTCTATTGATAATGTCAACGATTATTCCTATTCGCAGTATTATCACGATACAGAGTACTCTTCTTATATTCAGTATGATGCCTGCGTGGGACCGCTGGCGGCAACTTTCTCGGTAGTGCCCTGCCGCCTTTATCACATGAAATTAGCCGTCTCCAATGCTGGAGATAACCTGTATGGATCTGCGGTTTTCCTTGAAGGACAGAGTTTTACTGCCAACGGTACTGAAACCACCATTGTGTATGATGTGGAGAGTTTGCCTGTTGTGGTGCAGGATTGCAATACGGCCACGGTCACCTTCAACATTTCGCAGCCTCAGAATTCGCCGACCGTTATCCCGCTGACCTATTCTGGTACAGCTATTAACGGTACGGATGTGCAGACCCTTCCCGCTTCGGTGACCATTCCCGCAGGTCAGACCAGTGTGACCATCAACATCGTGGCCATCGGAGCCTATACTCCAGACACGTTAATTCTGAATATCTACTATGAGAGTTCGATTTGTGAGGAGGGGAATACGATATCTGTTATGGTGTGCAAGAACCAAGGTATTGAGATCTCGGCACAGAATGTTTATTTCTGCGAACCTGTTGACAGTCTGCACGTTCAGCTGGTGGCAGGTGCCTGTGGCGAGGTGGAATGGTCGCCGTCGGACATGTTGTCCGATCCGGGCTCGTTGAACACGGGCTTCAACACCGAATACCTCACACCGACCACCTTCACGGTGACGGCGCACGACATTTTCCACTGCACCTCCAGCACGGTCACCTTCGAGTATGCGCATGGGGCCTCGTTCGACGACACCATTCGTGCCACCATCTGCGATGGGGCGACCTATAACCATTATGGGTTCAACGAGTCGGAGACGGGTACTTATACTCATTACGGGCAGACCTCTTTCGGCTGCGACAGCAGCATGACACTGATACTGGAGTCGTTTTCTGCGGATGCTTCCATTGAGGTGGGCGGCACCGACCTGTGCGATGACGGCTACGTGGAGCTGACCGCCGTGACCAGCAACACCGACTTCCACTGGAGCAACGGAAGTAGCGACCCCGTGCTCATGGTGACCCATCCAGGTAACTATACACTGGATGCCTCCGACGGTCCCTGCCATGCGCACGACATGGTGACCATCGCCCCCTGTCCTGATGAGGAAATCTACATCCCCAATGCCATCACTCCGACCAATGTGGATGGCATCAACGACTATTTCCAAATCTATATCCCATCATCGTTGGAGATTGTGGAGTTTGAGATTGCCATCTACGATCGTTGGGGAAAATTGGTGTTCAAGTCGGATGAGCCTAATTTCCGCTGGAACGGCAAGGTCAACGGAAAGTTTTTGCCCTCTTCCACCGTGCTCACCTACCGCATCATGATGATGAGCAAGTGGCATCCCAAGAAGATTTACAAGGGGACGTTGACGATATTGTAAGTTTTTACCAGCAGAGCAGCAGCAGGTCGCGCCACGGGATGTCGTGCCGCTCGCCGATGTCGTGGCGTGTGAGGATGCCCTTGTAGCAGTAGATGGCCTGCATCAGCACGGGGTTTTCTTGTAGGGCGTAACGCATTTCGCTGTTGAAAACAAGAGGGAAGATCAGCGATAGCACCCAATCGCCCAGCGCGTTGCAGGCGGCGTAGATGCCTCCTTCTACATGGATGATATCTTGCAGCAGTTCCCCATCTTCCACGTTATGCACCAGTCGTAACGAGAGGGCGGTGATGTTTTTTTTGTGGAGGATGGCCAGATGTTCGGGGGTGATGTCGGCAAGGGGGATGGGGGTAATAAGTATTTGATTGTCTTTTAGTTGATTGAGTTCTTCTGCGGTAAGCGGACGCAGGGAGATGAGGATGTCGGACTTTTGGAACACGTACTTGGGTTCATCTTCGATGAGGGCGCCGGCATCGGCATAGTCGAGGTCAATGAAGTCGGCGCCTTTGCCCATGCCGCGTTCGGTACGTACGGGCACGTGGTTTTCCACGAGTGTCTCCACGGAGTAGGGGGGGATGACGACCTCTTTGCGGGGGGTGAGGGAGTTGCCTTTGAGAATGCCGACGGCGAAATGGTGCTGTGCGGTGGCTTCACCCACCGCCTCCATCTGTGTCGCGTGTTCGTAATCCTCTTTCATGGTATGCGGTTAGTCGGAAAAGGTCTCGAAGGTGCGCGATTGCGCCCCGGTGACGGTGATTCTTATCTTGACGAAATCGGGCTGGATGAGTTCTTCCACATTTTCGGGCCATTCCAGGAAGCAGTAGTTCCCGCTATAAAGATAATCCTCTGTGCCGATCTCGTATGCGTCGGCGAGTTTTTCAATGCGGTAAAAGTCAAAGTGGTAGATGCTGTCGCCATCGCTAGTAAGGTATTCATTCACAATGGCGAAGGTGGGGCTGGAGGTGGTGTCGTCCACACCCAATTCGTGGCAAATCTCTTTGATAAAGGTGGTTTTTCCTGCTCCCATCTCCCCGTAAAAGCAGAACACGCGGTCGGTGGGATATTCTTGCAGCAGCATCTTTGCCACGGAGGACAGCTCTTCTTCAGAATGGATAGTGATTTTCATATTGTTGGTAAAAGCGTGCAAAGATACAACTTTTTTAGAATAATTTTACAAAATGGTTTTGTAGTCTATTTAGTTATTTCGGTAGTGATTTCCTCTATAGATGTTACAAATCTTGACCAAGCATATTTTTTCTTTTCCTCTACGATATTTTGCTCAAATTCCGTTTGTTTGTTTTCAGCGAAGAAACGGTGCAGTGCATCAGCGATCTGCTGGGCATCAGGCTCAACGACGTAACCGATTTTGCCATCGGGAACGATTTCAGGCAGTCCGCCCACGTTGGTCACCAGCATGGGTTTCTCGAAGTGGAAGGCAATCTGGGTCACACCGCTCTGGGTGGCCGTCTTGTAGGGCTGCGCTATAATGTCAGCAGCGCTGAAATATTGATTTACCTCGCTGTCGGGAATGAAATCGGTGCAGAGCACAACTCTTTCTTCAATTCCTAACTCCTTGATTTGGTTGAGATAAGGAGCGGGATCTCCATAAAACTCGCCGGCTACAATCAGCTTCACATTATCCTCTTTCAGACGGTTGTCGGCGAAGGCATCCAGCAGAAGGTCCAATCCTTTGTAGCCTCTGATGAAGCCGAAAAACAGCACGTAGCGGAAGTCGGTTGAGAGATTCAGCAATGAGAGAGCCTCTTCGCGGGAAAGCCGTTTGCCGTAGTGGTCGTAAATGGGGTGTGGAGAGAATCGTTTCGGACGATTTTTCTTGTCAAAATGTTCAATATCGTGCACTACTGATTCTGAAAGAGCCATAAAACCGTCCATTGACTTAACAAAATACGGAGGCAGGAACTTGTCCAGAACATTAGGTTCATGGGGTATCATATTGTGTACCAAAGCGATGATCTTAGTGTGGCCATTGCGATGGATTTTTCTGGCGATGGTTCCCATACAGGGTGCCATAAAGGACATCCAGTAGGCGACAATCACCACATCGGGTTGTTTGCGGGCAATTTCACGTCCCACTTTACACCAGTTGAACGGATTGCATGAATTGACTTTGCGATAGATGGTCAGATCTTTTGGGGCGGGATCTGGGCTATATTGTGTTTTTCCCGGGAAAAGGAAACTGGGATATTGAAGCGTAAACGTAATCATCTCCACATTATGTCCTTGGCTTTGGAACTCGCGGGCAAGCCGCTCGTTGAAGGCCGCAAGGCCGCCGCGATAGGGGTATGCTGTGCCGAGAATGACAATTTTCATAGAATCCATTTTTTGAGGTGCAAAGATAGGGAATTTTTTGGGAACATCACAGTTCTATTGTTCGATATTCAGTCGGCTCATACGCTCCTTTATCATCATTGTATAGCCCGTTTTCATTTCTTGGGGTAGGAAAGAGTTTTCAATCCAATCATACCACTTTTCTTCTGCTGAACGAAATCTTTGGAACATATTCTGAATTACTTTGCCTTCCAAACCACTATTGGTCATAGCACTTACGAAATCCTGCAATTTGATTTTTTTCTTCTTTGCATTTAATGTCAAAGCCAACTCTTCTTTGTCAGAGGGCATCACCAACAATGTGTTCAGCAAATCGTATGCGGGAGCAAGCTGGTAATTGTCTGTAAAAGGACTATAGATGGAAAAATTTTTCAAATGCATATCGCTATTCCCTGTAATCCAAGAGAATAAGACGATCTCCCAAAACCGTACAAGGTCGAGTTTGGGGGCAGATGAATAATGCATAATGATTTTGGCAATTTGCTCGTGCGAACCTCTATATTTGTGTTCGGTCAACTTTTCTGAAAGCTGGCAGAGATCCTCCATCGGAATTTTTCCCCCTTTCGGAGTCCTGTCCACCCGACGGGTCAAATAGCACAACTCACCATCTGCAAACCGAACAAGCGTATGTGGAACAACTTGGATATGAGCTGTTTCTGCCAAATGCATCGTCAAATCCTCCAGTTCGGGCAAATGGGGAAAAAGTTCGGTCTGGGGCTTGAGAATGAATCGCCCCCACAATCCGACAATGGTAAAACGCGTTTCGTGTTGTACCTTTTCGATGTCCATTGACAACTTTGCCTGCACTCCCGTCACAGCCGTTTGACTTCGCACCACCTCTTTCGCCAACTCCTTGATTTCCGAATGTTTATAGGGAAATGCTGGTACTGCTGTCGTGCCAAAAAAGCGTCTTGCACACTGGGGATGGAAATCCACCATTCCCTCTTCTAAATCCTGATAACAATACAAACACTTGGC
>JAEEGL014667176.1_pt1 | contig 11392 bp, 7 predicted proteins | sample 9134231 | NCBI WGS metagenome assembly JAEEGL01 (sample SAMN16246548, study PRJNA631951) | gut metagenome | biome: gut microbiome; feature: rumen; material: fiber-attached | host: Bos | place: Iran: Karaj | collected 2018-10
AGAATTTTATAATACAAAAAGGTTAAAAAACAAGAAGTAGATGATTTCTACTTCTTGCCCTTATTCTTATCTCTTTTTTTCTTGTGAACAATTTGGGGTTCACTTCAATTGATGTCATCTCTTTTTTTATTTAAATTATTTGTGATTTTAGTTTTAAAAGTATTGTTATTTTGGCTAAAGTATAATAAAATGAAAAAGGTTTAAAAGATGTAGAAATGTGTCATGAGGTGACAAGGATGTTTCATAATATTTCAAAATTACAAAATATTGATAATGACGAAGTGCGTAATAATAATGATATTTATAGATTTTTACAAAATATTTTTAGCATAAAAAATATTTTGATTTATATAATTAGTTTTTATATTTCGCTAATATCAATCAAGGGAAAAATGAATCCATTTGGTTTGTCTATTTTAGCTGCAAGTGTGTGTACACAAATTCCAATTTTAGGCGTTTTAGTCGCTACATCTATTGGAATTATATGTGCAACTAATATCGGTACATTCATAAAGTTTATAATTACTATTACTTTGTTTTTAACGATGAATGTAATTGTTAAACCTAAAAAAACAACAAAAGATAGAAATGAATTATATAAATTAACATATAGATTGATAATTTTTAATTTTGTTATTCAATTATTTGGAGCAAATTCATTAGGATTTGGAAATAAATTATTGTATTCAATGTTACATTGTGCATTTGTTTATATCGGATATAAAATATGTATATCAGGTATTGCAACAATAAAAAATATTGGAATCAAAAAAGCATTTGCTGATATTGAATTAATATCTGCAGGAATTTTAGTTTCAATATTATTGTTAATGAATAGTGGATTAATGCTATTTAATATTAATATTGTTAATACATTGATAATGGCATTAGTTTTTTATATTTCATATAAAAATGGATATATATGTGGTGGAATTGCAGGATTTGTAATTGGTTTAATTGGACTACTTCTTGGAAAATGCAATATTTTATATTTAATTAATTTGTGCTTAACTGCGATTTGTTGTGGATTGTTTAATGATTTTAGAAAAACAATAGCATTGGTTGTTTTGATTGTTTCTAATATAGTATTTTCTGCTATATTACAAGGAAATGTTCAATATTTTGTAAATATACCTACTGCAATTATTTTATTTATTATTCACTTGTTTGTTGAAAATAAAAATAATGAAAATTTAGATAGTATATTAAATCAACCATTATTGTTAGAAGAAAAATTTGAAACCTCATTAACAGATTCAAAGCAAAATAATATTGATGAAACTAATATTATTAATGAGACCGAGGAACAGCAAGAAAAAGATGCAGAGAATAAGGATGCTTTTGTAAAAAAGTTTTATCAAATATTTAAAACTAAAAACAAGAATATTCTATATGATAAATTAAATAATGATACAGATATTATAATTTCAATATATGAGGTACTTAAGAAAAATGATACAATAGAAAAAGATGAATTAATTGATATTTTATCCAAAAATGATTACTTTATTTTGGCTGAAGATAAAACTATAAAAAGTAGTATTAATGAGATAATAAAAATTGCAAATAAAATTAACAAAAATGATAAATAATTGCTTATAATTATTGGAAAAACAAATAACTTATGATATATTTATAGAGAACTTTATGTTGTGGGAGGTTGTATGGCTACTGGTAGAAGATATGATACAGAACCAAAGTTAAACATTAGCAAAGTAATAGCAGTGTTGGTCGCTTTGGCTGTTGTAATAATGTTAATTATTTCAATTGTTAATTCTCTTAACAAAGACAAGCCAACAAAGGTTGAAGAGATTTCTGTTACTACCACGTATTTTTCCGCATATAAAGAGGGTAAGTGGGGAGTTATAGATAATAACGGTAATGAAATTATCCCTCCAACTTATGATGAAATGGTAATTATACCTAATAAGGAAAAAGATTTATTTATTGTAGTTGAGAATCAAAATTACAATGATAAAACATATACAACTAAAGTACTTAATAAAAATAATGAACAAATTCTTTCTGAATATTCAAATGTTGAACCAATTCAAAATAGTCTAAACTCATCAATTATTTGGTATGAACAAGATATATTAAAGTATAAGACCAGTGAAGGTGGTTTTAAACTAATTAATTTTAAGGGTGAAGAAATTACAAGTAGTGTATATAGCAATGTATACAGCTTGGCTGGTGTTGAGAATAGTGTTATAGTTGAGGCTAACGGGGTAAAAGGTTTAGTAAATGGAAGTACAAATCAAATAGTATTACAATGTTCTTATACTGATATACAAACATTATTACCAAATAATTATTCTAAAGGATATATAGTAACAAATACAAATAATCTAAAAGGCATTGTAGACGCAAATAGTAAAATTATTTTCGAATGTAAATATGAAGATATAGCACATTTTACAGGAAATGATAGATATTATGTTAAAGAAAATGGTACATGGAAAATAATTGACAATCAAGGAAATACTGTTATAGAAAATCCAAGTATAGTTAATATCGAAAGTGATTATCTAATAGTTAATAATGGTGGACAATATGGTTTGATGGATATTACAGGTCAAACACTTATAAATCCATCATATCAATTAATCGAACCAGCTTTTTCAGGAATCTATATTGCTAAAAAAGATAATAAATATGGATTGATTGATACTTCAAATAATACAATTATAGATTTTACATATAATCTAATGACATATAGAAAAGAAGCTAATTTTGTCGAGGCAGAAAAAGATAACTTAATGACTGATATAATAGATACTAGCGGTAAAATTGCTTTATCAGATGTTATAATCTCTGATTTAAATGTTGACGCTGGATATATTAGAGTTAGATTGGCGGATGAATATAAGTATTATAATTTGAAATTCGAAGAAAAAACATTACATGAATTAGTTCCTACAAAGACATTATATTTAGTAAAAAAAGACGGTAAATATGGATATGAAAACAAAGATGGAAAACTAGTTGTTGATTGTATCTATGACGATGCAACTGAACAAAATACTTATGGATATTGTTCAGTTAAGCAAAATGGATTGTGGGGATCTTTGAAATCAGATGGCACAGTTGTTGTAAAACCTAGTGTTAATATGGATAACAATATTATTATTGATTTTATCGCAGATTGGCACTTGTTTGAGGATAATTTGATTAATACATATATTAAATAGTTTTTTTATACACTAAAGAGAAGAGGATAAGTAAATTGGAACTAAATACTAAATTTCAATATACTAATTTCATATATCCATACATTATTGATTCTTCAAAGTATGACAAGTACATACTTAGATTGTTAGAAAATGATAATTGTAGATTCAAGATGTTTGAAAAAGAAAAAGATTTAGATTTATATAATTTCTTTTTACCAAGCATTAGAGCATTATTGTTTCCTACATTTGAGTATAGAGGAAAAATGTTAAAGAATTTTAACAGTTTATCTGCTAGTGCAAAAAGTAAGATTATTTCAAAACATGAAATGGCATGCTTTGAATACTATATAAACGAGAATGTACAAGGAAAAGTAGATGAAGAAAATGGTATTTTTTTCGATGTATCTAAGATAGAGATTATTTGTTTTAGGACAGGGATATGTTTTCTATATATTCAAACTCAAATTGATGATAGTACATCTTTTAACGATGTTTTAGATTTTAACTATAGATTTAAAACATTGAGTTCAGAATTTTCTAAGCTTCGTAATTTTGAAAAAATTAAAATTCAAACTAATTCATTTAAAGATGTAAAAGATATTAGGGAATTTATTGAAGTTATAACTGGTTATACATTAAAAAGATTTGATGTTAAGAATTACGACAAGATAGTAGATTCTGAGTTTTATAATTTTTCGTATGTATGCATTGATGATGATGGTTGGAATGATAAGACTGATTTTAAAGCTATTCAAACAGATTATATGAAATATATAAATATTTTGCCAAGTAAAGATTTGACAAATTATTCTAGAGGAAAAACTATCAAGGATAAGAATTCGATTGATCATACTAAGTATTCTAAAATAAGTATTAATAAAACAAATTGTTGTATGTTTTGCTCAGGAGTTGATACATATAATTATACAAAGTTACCTTATGTTTTTGAAAATCAATATTTCTACACATATATATTGGGATTGTATAAAAAATTTTTCTTGAAAAATCTTAATAATTCATTTAATGATTATAATAAGATACCAAGCATGAGAAATTTATTTATTGATTTTACAAAAAAACTTTGGCAAAAAGAGATTACAATTGATGATAATGGAACACAATTTTACAATCTTGTTGAGAAATCACTTGGCTTGGATGAACTATATTCTGAAGTTAAGGATAAATATGAAGTAATATATCAATATTTAAATATTGAAAAAAACAATTTATATTATTCAATAATAGTTATTATTTTAATAATTTCATTAATATTTAATACAATTAATATAATTTGGCTGATGATGGTTTATGGATAAATAAAGGATTTTTTATATTTATAGAGTATAAACAGGGATGCTAAATCCCTGTTTTTTTATAAAGCGAGGAAGAAGATATGATATATTGTGGAGTTGATATCATAGAAATATCAAGAATAAAAGAGAGTATAGAAAAGTTTGGGGATTCATTTCTTGACAAAGTATATACCAAAAATGAAATTAAGTATTGTGAAAAATATAATACAAATAAATATGAGCATTATGCAGCACGATTTTCTGGAAAGGAAGCAGTATATAAATCGCTTAGTGACATATGTGAGCTTTCATGGAGAGATGTTGAAATTCTTAACAATAAATCAGGTAGACCATATGTAAGAGTTGTTGAAGAGAATTTAAAAGATAAATTATCACCAGAAATTATTGATAGATTAAAGAATGCTCAAATAGATATAACACTATCTCATAATAGAACTCAAGCAATAGCTTATGTGGTAGTGAATATATAGGAGGATGTATGCAATTATTTGATTCACATTGTCATTTTAATGATGAAAAATTTGACAAAGATAGAGATGAAATAATTAATAAAGCACATGGTGAAAATGTAGTTAAATTAACGTGTGCGGGATATGATGTTCAATCATCTATTGAAGCAATAAAGATTGCTGAAAAATATGATTTTGTATATGCAACATGTGGGATATCTCCAAATGATGTTCATGATTTTGATAAGATTTATGAAATTGAAAAATTATTGGATAACAAAAAAGTTGTTGCTGTGGGAGAAATTGGACTGGATTATTATTGGAATAAAGATAATAAAGAATTGCAAAAAAAAGCTTTTATTGAACAAATAAAATTAGCAAATAAATATAATTATCCAATACAAATTCATACAAGGGATGCAGCAGTAGATACGATATCTATATTAAAAGAAAATCCGGTAAATAATAAGGGGATTTTTCATTGCTGCCCATTAAATCAAGAATTAATCAAAGAAGCTGTTAAATTGGGGTTTTATATTTCATTTAGTGGTAATATTACTTTTAAAAATGCTAAATCTGCTGCATGTATAGAATTAGTTCCAATGGATAAATTGCTAATCGAAACCGATAGTCCATATTTAAGTCCAGAACCTTATCGAGGGAGAAGGAATTATTCTGGTTATGTAGTACATGTTGCTCAAAAAATTAGTGAAGTAAAGCAAATGAGTATAGAAGATGTTGCTGAACAAACATTTAAGAATGCTTGTAAGATCTTTAAAATAGACAATTAAAACGAAAAGAGTATAAAAAATCTTAGTCATTTTTTACACTCTTTTTTTTATAGAAAATAATTATTATAAAAATCTATGAAAAGTAGTAAAAACAAAGAAAAATGTAACACAAATTTAATATTGTAATAAAACCTTGGAAAAGTTGCTAAATAAGGACTTTGAAAGCATGCGTTTGTAACATTTGAAAAACCTATTGTTTATATTTTTATTAATGATATCATAATTGTATCGTAAAGTTTTATATAGGGAGGTTTTTGCGATGAGCAAAAGAATGACATTAATATCAATAATATTAGTTTTTACAATGTTATTGAGCTATTTTGCACCATTTTCAATTTCAAACGCTGCTGTTGATAATACTTTTAATGTTAATTTATATAAAGCTATTAAAACTAGCCTTTTAAAGGATGGATATGGCTTTACATATGATGACACTAAATGCAAAATAACAGTAGAAGACATTGGAAAAATTAAATCATTAGATTTATCAAATGGTGAAATTGATGATTTAACAGGATTGGGAATGTTCTCTTCTGTTAAAGAATTAGACTTATCAGGAAACCTATTAACAAAAGATAGCAATCTTGTAGAATTAAATTCAATGAGTCTAAAAAAATTAGATTTATCATCTAACGCTATAGAAGATGGTAGCGCTATATCTAATTTAAGAAATATATCTAATTTAAATCTTCACAACCAAAAATTTACACAAACAATGGTTATGAAGTCTGGTGATAATAACACTGATGAATATGCATACTTTACATTACCACAAATCTTTGAATATGCAGGAAGAATTAAAGCCTCTTGGTTTAAAGATGAAGAACACTCAGGAGATAATAGTTTTAGTATTGCATGGACAAAATCAGATATAAATAATTTAAAATTAGCTATTCGTAAAGGTACAGTTTCAGGTGATACATTTGTTTCACACATGGGATATATTAAACTACCAATACTTGTAGATGATTCTGATAATGTATTATTTAATACAGATATTACATTAACTTTTGTTTCTGTAGATGAAAATTATGAAGGAATTATTTTCAAGGATGAGAATTTATATAAAGCGGTTAGAGATCAATTAAAAAGAAATCAAACAATCAACAGCGACTTGAGACAATATACAAATTATAGAACTCTATATGAAGCTGCTTATGATGATGCATTAGTATTAGTTATCTCTAAGAGTGATTTGGATAATAGAATTACATCTTTAAAAATTGAAAATAAAAAAGTTAAAGATTTAACAGGAATTGAACATTTTGTTGGCCTAGAATCTGAATTATCTCTTATGGGAAATAAAATAGAAAATCTTGATAAGATTGTTGAATTATATGAAAATAAAAAGACAAGAACTCAAGAACTTAAAGCTGAAGTAAATGATATAGTTGGTAATATTAAATCAAAAGTTGATTTGATTGATGCGAAGAGAGATTTAATTAAAACTTCAACAGAAGAATTAATGAAACTTGATGAAAATGAGACTGAGGTTAATAACAGAATTTCAACAGCAGAAAATAGATTGGGTGAAATTCAAGCAGCAATTGCTGAAGCTCAAAACAAAATAGATGAAGCAAATCAAAAAATTGAGCAAGCTAATGATAGATTGAATTCTCTTTATTCTGAAAGAGATGCTGCTAATGTAACTATTAATGATATGACAGCTGCTCAAACTCAAGCAAATGCCGATTTAGAAACAGCAGAAACAAATTTAGCTACTGCACAACAATTATTAGATGCAGCAGATGCTGCAGCAGATGCTGACATGGAAAACTTTTATAATACAATTGCATCTTGTGATGCTGAAAGTGCTCAAATAAGATATGATTTAGCAAATGACACTACATTGACAGATGAGCAAAGAGCACAAAAAACTGCAAGGTTACAGGAGTTAGCTCAACAAAAAGCTTTTGCACAAGAATCAATTAATGAATATAAAAATTCAGTTTTATCAGACGAAAGAGCATCAGTTCAACAAGCCGAACTTGCATTACAAGAAGCACAAAATAATCTTACAGAAGCAAATGCTAATTTAAATGCTGCTAATCAAAATTTGACAAATATTTTAAATAATATAAATGAAGTAGAAAGTGGAATAGTTGCAAATAATGAATTAATTAATGAATTAGCAAATAATGTTATTCCTACAAAACAAAACGAATTAAATGAAGTTAATAATGAAATAAATACAATACAAGAAGAATTAACAACTACAGATAATAAAAGAACAGAGTTACAAACAACTATAGATGATGCAAATGCTAGAATTGCTGAAGTTCAAGTTGAAATAAGAGGTTTGTTGGATGATTTATATAACAAATATACTAGATCATATGTATTAACAAAGACTACAACAAATGATATACCAAATTCAACAATCGGATTATCTGACGAGAATATGGCTGAGTTATTAAATAAACAAATAAACAAATTAACATCAATGGAATCAGCATTAAGTGCAGAAGAAGCACAATATGTAGAAAATTTATTTGGAATTCCAGTTGCTGATGCTGAAGGTAAAGAAATTGAAAATCCAATTAATACATACTTTAAAGATAGAGAAGTAACTTCATCAGAAGCTAGATCTATGTATAGTAAACTTATTAATTTTTCAGCAGCTGTTATATCATTAAATAATTGTATGTCATATAATGCTTTCGAAGATGCTAAATCATCAAGTATAGTAGAACATGATACTGATAATTCTTCAGTAAAAGATTTGCTATACACTATCACAACAGCTTCAAACAGAAATTATATTTTAGATGCAATTGGAGATACTGATTTTGAGAATTATGGATCAATTTCAAATATTCCAGGAGCTTATATTTTTGAACCTATGGCTAGAAAGATAGCATCAGTATCAAATGCAGAAATAGATGAAGTTGTTAGATTACCAGAATTGATATCATTAAATGCATCAATTAACAGAATTAGTAATATTGATGTATTAAGTCAAGTAGATACATTACAAGAACTATATTTAGGAAGTAACGAAATAACAGATATTTCTTCATTTAATTGGGGAGCTATGAAAGATTTATCAGTTATAGATTTAAGCTTTAACTCATTAAGAAATGTTAAGCCACTTGAAAGTGCTCCTCATCTAAGTTCAATTGATGTTTCAGATAACTTAATTGACAAATTTGATTTTAATGTAAGTTCTATGTACTCATTTAAAGAATATGGCGAAATAGATTTACTTGATTTTAGTGGAAATACAATTTCAGATGTTGAACCATTAATTAATCAAGTTGAAATGTTAGCAAGAGAAAATGGAGAAGAAATTGGAGATGTATTTAGATACTTCAATATCAGATTACAAAGACAAAAATTATATATGAATTTAGGAGAAGTATTACAAGGAAACTTAAAATATATTGATATGCCACCTATATTTGCACAATCAGAAGAGCTAATGCCACAACTTACAGAATTTGATATAACAAGTTTTGATGGAAATGTTACAAGCGACGGTTCTGAGGCAATTATAAGAGTTGAGACATTAGGAAAAAATCAAGGTATAGTAGTAATTACAAATCAAAATAATTCATCATTACCATTCGCTTATGGTACAACATTAACAATTGATTATGATGTTGTATCACAATTAAGTGGTGATGATACAGGCTCAGAGGTTGTAGTTCCTGGAGATACAACAGATACAAGCACAACTTCAGACACAACAGATACAAGCTCTACAGCTGATACAACAGACACAAGTACAACATCAGATACAACTGATACAAGCACAACTTCAGATACAACAGATACAAGTACAACATCAGATACAACAGACACAAGCACAACTTCAGATACAACAGATACAAGTACAACATCAGATACAACAGACACAAGCACAACTTCAGATACAACAGATACAAGTTCAACAGCTGACACAACAGATACAAGTACAACTTCAGATACAACAGATACAAGTTCAACAGCTGATACATCAGATATAACAAGAGTTGATATTAATCCAAAATATACAGTTGATGATGATATGATTAAAGTATCTCCAAAAACTAATGTCGCTGCATTTTTAGGTGATGTAGTTGATGGATATCAAACAATATTAAGAAAAGAAAATGCTGATGGAACAACATCAAACGTCACAGATGGATATGTAGGAACTGGAACAATATTAGTAGTGCTAGATAATAACGGAAAAGCTATTGATGCATACGAAATTGTAACAAAAGGTGATGTAAACGGAGACGGATTAGCTAATGCAACTGATTCATATTTAATTAAAGCTCATAGAGCAGAAGCACTTACACTAAATCCAATATTTAAAAAAGCCGCTGATATCAATAATGATGGAGAAATTGATGCAATAGATTCTAGATTATTATTATTCTACAGAGCTGAAGTTTCAGGATATGAATTATAAAAATATATAAGAAATAAAATGGCAATAATATTTTAAAATATTATTGCTATTTTTTTATATTAATGATAGACTAATTGCTGTAAGATATAAGTATGCAAAAGAAGAGGTATAATATGAAAAAATTGAGAATTAGTTTTGTGATAGTTGTATTACTAGTTTTAATTACAGGGATTGTTTATGCTAACACATCAATATTAAAACTAAGCTACAGTAAAAAAGGAAAACCAGGCTCTAGTGTTTCATTATCATTGAGTTTACAAAATACTAATACTTTTGATTCTGCAATTACTTCTATTGAAGGATATTTAAACTTTGATAGTGACGTATTTGAAGATGTAACAATTAATAGTTTTGAATCAAGTGGTGGTAAAGTACAAATTGGGAATAATAACCTAGACTTAGTAGATTTATCAGGTTATTCATCATCAAGTCAATCTCAAATTAATGGCGATGCGGGCTTTTATTTTAATGGTAACCCTTTATCAGATAATGATAATAAAGTAGTAATAGATTTTGCTACTCCAATAGCTGAAGATGCAAAATTATTTACAATTAATTTAAAAGTTAAATCAAATGCTACAACTAAAGAATATCAAAAAGCTATTGAGATTGCTAATGTCAAAGTATTCTTTGAAGATAATTCTGTGACATCAATTGATTCTCTTGTATTACCATTTACAGTTGAAGCAGCTTCTGGTTCTAATGAAGTAAATAATTCAACTAATAATGCAATCAATAATATAACAAATAATGCAATTAATAATACAAGTAACAATGTTATTAATAATGTAGTTAACAACAATATAGCAAATAATACAGTAAATAATATTGTAGATGATGATGATAACACAGTAAATAATACTGTAGATAATAAAACTAATAATACTGTAGATAATAAATCTAATAGTAATTCAAACAAATCTAATTCAAATAATGCGATAGATAATAGTTCAAAAGGTGGAAAAACTGATCCAACAACAGCTGATAAGAGCTTGCCATATACAGGATTTAAAACCATCGTAGTTCCATTTATTTTGTTATTAACTTTTTCATATGTTATATATAAAAAATATAAAAAGAATAAAATAGATTAATGGAGGAAAGAATATGTTGTGGGTTATTTTAGCAATAATTATTGTATTACTTCTTGCTTTTGTTGCAATTTATAATGGATTGATGCAATCTAAATTAAAAGTTGAAAATGCATGGAGCCAAATAAATGTACAATTGCAAAGAAGATTTGATTTGATTCCTAATTTAGTAGAAA
>JAEEGL015861468.1_pt1 | contig 11392 bp, 9 predicted proteins | sample 9134231 | NCBI WGS metagenome assembly JAEEGL01 (sample SAMN16246548, study PRJNA631951) | gut metagenome | biome: gut microbiome; feature: rumen; material: fiber-attached | host: Bos | place: Iran: Karaj | collected 2018-10
CTCATAGCGCATGATCGCCACGCCCTCGTTGACGTCGTCGGCACCGTAGCAGCGGACCGCGCTCCTCTCGCCGTTGCTGAACGCCTTCTCGCCTTTGATCTCAAGCTCGCCGGTAAAGCGGTTGAGCTCGGTCTCGACGAAGGTGAAGCCGTTTATGCGGGAGATGATGTAGGCCGCGTCCTTGCCGAGGCCGTTGAGGATGACCTTGAGGGGCTCCTGACGGACCTTGTTCGCGGTGCGGGCGATGCCGATAGCGCCTTCGGCGGCGGCGAAGCTCTCGTGACCCGCGAGGAACGCGAAGCACTTGGTCTCCTCCTTAAGGAGCATCGCGGCGAGGTTGCCGTGGCCGAGGCCGACCTTGCGGTGATCGGCGACGGAGCCGGGGATGCAGAACGCCTGCAGGCCCTGGCCGATGTATTCGGCGGCCTTTGCGGCGGTCTTTGCGCGGTGCTTGATCGCGATCGCGGCGCCGACGGTGTAGGCCCAGACGGCGTTCTCAAAGGCGATGGGCTGGATGCCCTGAACGATGGCGCGGACGTCGATGCCCTTTGCTTCGACTATGCTCTTCGCTTCCTCAAGGCCGGAGATCTTGTGGTCGTTGAGGATGTAGTTGATCTTGGTGATCCTTCTGTCGTAACCTTCAAAAGTAATGTTTGCCATGGTTCCACCTCATTCCTTTCGGGGGTCGATGATCTTGGCTGCCTCGCTGAAGCGGCCATAGGTCTTGACGAATTTTGCGTATGCGTCGTTGGGGGTCTCGCCGGCGCGGATCGCCTCCATCATTTTGCCGAGGTTGACGAACTCGTAGCCGATGATCTCGTCGTTATCATCGAGCGCGAGCTTTGTGATATAGCCCTCGGTCAGGTTCAGGTAGCGGGCGCCCTTGGCGCGGGTAGAATAGGTGGTGCCGATCATGGAGCAGAGGCCCTTGCCCAGGTCCTCCATGCCTGCGCCGATCGAGAGGCCGCCCTCGCTGAACGCGCTCTGGCTGCGGCCGTAGACGATCTGCAGGAAGAGCTCGCGCATGGCGGTGTTGATCGCGTCGCAGACGAGGTCGGTATTGAGGGCTTCGAGGATGGTCTTGCCGGGCAGGATCTCGGCCGCCATAGCCGCGGAATGCGTCATACCGCTGCAGCCGATGGTCTCGACCAGCGCTTCCTCGATGACGCCGTCCTTGACGTTGAGGGTCAGCTTGCAGGCGCCCTGCTGCGGAGCGCACCAGCCGATACCGTGGGTGAAGGCGCTGATATCGCCGATCTGCTTTGCCTTGACCCACTGGCCCTCCTCGGGGATGGGAGCGGGGTCATGTACAGCGCCCTTACGGACGGTGCACATATTTTTTACGTCTTTTGTGTATTCCATATAGATCCTTTCTGCTTTTTATCGCGGGGTTTAATTCAATTAATTATATCATATCTCAGGGATAATGCAATAGCAAAAAACGGAAAAGTATACAAAAATATCGGCTGGCAGGAACGATAAAGGGTCCGCTGCGTCTTTGCTGCGGACCCTTTATGGGGCATATATGCCAGTATTTCTTTGTTTTATTCGATATAGACCCTCGGGACGCGCTTCGAAACGAGGCAGGAGAGCTCGTAGTTGATGGTGCCCACGATCTGCGAGACTTCCTCAAGGCTCATGCCGCCCTTGCCGAAAAGGATCGCCTCGTCGCCGGGCCTGACGTCGCCGCCGGTCACGTTCGCCATGGCGACGTCCATGCAGATCCTGCCGATCTGGGGATAGAACCGGTTATTGATCGCGATGCGGGCCTGATTGGAGAGCCTGCGGTTGTAGCCGTCGGCATAGCCGGCGCAGATGACGGCGCTCTTTATCGGTTCGGGCACGGTGTAGGTGCGGCCGTAGCCGACCGTCGCCCCGGCGGGGAGGTCGCGCACCTGGGTGACGCGGGATTTGAGCGTCATCACGGGTTCGAGCACGCCGTATTCGACGGGCTTGCTGTTGGGATACAGACCGTAGAGGATGATGCCCTCGCGGATCGAATCGAAATGCACGGGGTTGGAAAGGATCGCCGCGGAATTGGATACGTGGCAGTTAGGGATCCTGATGCCGCGCTCGGCAAGGCCGTTGAAGACGATCGAATAATTCCTGTACTGGAACGAGGTGAACTCGTACTGAGAGGGATCGTCCGCCGCGGCGAAGTGGGTGTACATGCCGGTGACGTCGAGATTGCTCATATTGCAGATGCGCTCCACGGCATCCACGGCCTCGCGATGATTCGCCTGCGCGAATATGCCGATGCGGCTCATGCCTGTGTCGATGCCGACGTGGACCTTGACGGTGCAGCCGGCCTCCTTCGCGGCGGCGTTGAGCGCGACAGCATGCGCTTCGTCGACGGCGGTCTGCTCTAGATCGAGCTCGGAGATCAGCGGAGCGTGGACGGGGTCGGTGTAGCCGAGGATCAGGATCGGCAGCGTGATGCCGTTGTCGCGAAGCTCGACGGCCTCCTGAAGCGCGGCGACGGCGAACATATCCGCCCCGTTCGCCTCAAGATAGCGGCCGCACTGCACGGCGCCGTGGCCGTAGGCGTCGGCCTTGATGACGCAGATGACCTTGCGGCCGATATTGCGCTTTGCGTATTCGAGATTATGCTTCAGGGCTCTGAGGTCGATCTCGACCCAGGTCCTTGCGGTCTTATTGAGCGTGTGCATAAAAACCTCCTGAAAGGATCCGGAAGTATTTTGATCTTTAGAGGCGCTCAGTGAGCGCCCTCGGTGAAGGCCTCTATAACCAGCCAGACGGCGATGAGGAGGATGACGACGCCGAGTACGATGCGGACGATCTTACTGACCTTCTCGTATTTCGGGCTGGCCATAAGCTTCTGCACGAAGCCGATGCTCGTGCCCGCGGCGACGGAGAGGATCGCGTGGCCGACCGAGAAGAACAGCAGCAGGATGAAGCCGTATGCTCCCCCGCTCCTGCCCGCGTCGACGGCGACGGTCATCAGCGCTATGATGACAGGCAGCGCACAGTGCGAAGCGAAGAGGCCCGCGAGGAGACCGGCGATGAACGCGCCGAGCTTGCCGCGCCTGCGGTTTTTGGCGAGCACGGAGCTGCCCGAGGGGATGATGTTGATCACGCCCCACATCTGCAGCGCCATCAGCACGAGCATGACCGCCATCACGATATGCAGCCAGAACTCCGATTTTTCGAAGAGGCTGCCGATCAGCGAAGCGAGCAGACCGAGCAGGCAGAAGACTATGCTCGAACCGAGCGCAAAGATCAGCGACAACGAGAAGGCATGCTTCGACGAGGGCGTTTCGCCCGAATCGGAGCCGCTCACGTAGCCGATGATAAGGGGTATCGTCGAGAGCGAGCACGGCATGAACGAGGTCAGGACGCCGGAAACGAAGGCGGCGACGGGACCGAGCCACGGCGTGACCGTTATCAGCGACGAAAGTTTTTCAAGCAGTTCTTCCATAATGTTTTAGTTTTTACGTGAAGTATCCGCGCAGGCCGAAGCTTTGCCCGGCGCTTAGAGCTCTTCCCTCTCCTCGGCGGACTGCGACTGCCTGCGGTTGAAGTCCTTGATGCGCTGATCCTTGGTAAGGAGGCGCTTTCTCATGCGGATGGACTTGGGCGTTACCTCGACGAGCTCGTCGTCGCGGATGAACTCAAGGCACTGTTCGAGCGAGAACTCGAGGGGAGGCGTCAGCCTCAGCGACTCGTCGGAGCCCGACGCGCGCATATTGGTGACGTGCTTCTTCTTGCAGACGTTGACGGTGATATCCTCGTTGCGCGAGCATTCGCCGACGATCTGACCCTCATAGATAGGGTCGCCGGGGTGGCAGAACATCCTGCCGCGCTCCTGCGTGTTGAAGATGCCGTAGGAATTGGCCTCGCCCGATTCGCTCGCGATAAGGCTGCCCCTGGTGCGCTCGGCGATCTCGCCGGTGTAGGGCTCGTAGCCCTTGAAGATATGGCTCATGACGCCGTTGCCGCGGGTATCGGTGAGCAGCTCGCTCCTGTAGCCCATGAGGCCGCGGGCAGGGATATCGAACACGAGGCGCACGCTGCCCTCGTTGTCGTTGATCATGTTGTTCATGACCGCGCGTCGGGTGCCGAGCTTTTCCATGACGGTTCCCATGTATTCGGAGGGCACGTCGACCGTAAGCTCCTCGATGGGCTCGAGCAGATGGCCGTGCTCATCGCGCTTCATGATGACGCGGGGACGGGATACGGCGAACTCGTAATCCTGGCGGCGCATGGTCTCGATAAGGATGGAGAGATGCAGCTCGCCGCGGCCGCTGACCTTGAACGCGTCGGTGGAGCCGGTCTCCTCAACGCGCATGGAGACGTTGGTCTCGACCTCTTTGAAGAGGCGGTCGCGCAGGTTGCGGGAGGTGACGTATTTGCCCTCCCTGCCGGCGAAGGGGCTGGTGTTGACGATGAAATCCATGCTGACGGTCGGCTCGTCGATATGCACGAACGGCAGGGGCTCGATATTGAGCGGATCGCAGACGGTCTCGCCGATAGATATGCCGGGAATGCCCGCGACGGCGACGATATCGCCCGCGCCGACGGAATCGACCTCTACGCGCTTGAGGCCCTCGAACCGGTAGAGGCGCGAGAGCTTGGCTTCGCGGGGTTCGCCGCCCTCGGTGCAGACGGCGACGGTGCGGTTGCGGACGGCGATGCCGCGCTCGATGCGGCCGACGCCGATCCTGCCGACGTAATCGTCGTAATCGACGGTGGAGATGAGCAGCTGCAGCGGGCCCTCCTCCTCGCCGCCCGGAGCGGGTACGGAGTTTATGATGGTATCGAAGAGGGGCTGCATCGTGCTTTCGAGCTTATAGGGATCGAAGCCGGAAACGCCCTGCTTTGCGGAAGCGTAGACGATCGGGAAATCGCACTGCTCGTCCGAAGCGCCGAGCTCGAGGAAGAGATCGAGCGTTTCGTCGACGACCTCATACGGCCTTGCGCCGGGGCGGTCGATCTTGTTGATAACGACGACCGGCACCTTGCCGAGCTCGAGCGCCTTGCGGAGCACGAAGCGGGTCTGCGGCATGCAGCCCTCGAACGCGTCCACGAGCAGCAGCACGCCGTCGACCATCTTGAGGATGCGCTCGACCTCGCCGCCGAAATCGGCGTGGCCGGGGGTGTCGACTATGTTGATGCGATAGCCCTTGTAGTTTACGGCGGTGTTCTTTGAAAGTATGGTTATGCCGCGCTCGCGCTCAAGGTCGTTGGAGTCCATGACCCTGTCCTGAACGGCCTCGTTCGAGCGGAAAACGCCGCTTTGACGAAGCAGCTGATCGACCAAAGTGGTCTTGCCGTGGTCGACGTGCGCGATGATCGCAATATTTCTGATCTTATCGTTCATATTAAGTATTCCGTTTTGCGCCTTTTCGGGCGCGCATCTCCTGGATAAAGCTGTGTTTTCAATGACTGCGGGGCAATGCCCCATAGTTCCACAAAAGCATATTTTATCTCTTTATTCAAGCGTTTTCAAGTATTCTCGCGATTCTATATAATATTGTCGAGGTTTGCGCGGATCGAACGGATAACGCCCGAAGGAGCTGTGAAAATATAATCTTTCTTAAGCGGTTCAGCGCCGTTTTCGGCCCCGTCACGCGCGTTTTTCCTCTTTCATTTCAATGCCCGTTATGCTATAATAATTAAGTATGCACGGGGTTACGCAAGCATACTCCGATAAAAGAATCAAAATCAGTTTTCAGGAGGCAATACCATGGAAAATGTAAAGGTCGCACTCTGGGGCTTCGGCGCAATGGGCTCCGGCATCGCAAAGGTCCTTCTCGGCAAAAAGGGCGTCGATATCGTCGGCGTCTGCGACATCCACCCCGCCCGCGTCGGCAAGAGCATCTTCGATCTGCTCGGCGTCGATCAGAACGGCCGCAGCGACGTTTTCGTCAACCCGAAGATCGAGGAAGTCGTCCACGACCGCAACTGCGATATCTGCGTTCTCGCGACCGACTCTTTCACCAAGAAAGCGTTCCCGAAGATCAAATACATCGTCGGTCAGGGCGTCAACGTTATCTCCACCGCGGAGCAGATGAGCTATCCCAAGGCTCAGGAGCCCGAGCTGGCCGCCGAGATGGACAGGCTTGCTAAGGAAAACGGAGTTTCGATCCTCGGCACCGGCATCAACCCCGGCCTTATGATGGACCTGCTCGCCATCTGTCTGACCGGCTGCATGACCGACGTTGAGAAGGTCACCTGCCGCCGCGTCAACAGCCTCTCCCCCTTCGGCCCCGCCGTTATGGAGGAGCAGGGCGTCGGCCTCACCGTTGAAGCGTTCGAGGAAGGCGTTAAGAACGGTACGCTCGCCGGCCACGTCGGCTTTGCGGAGTCCGTCGGCATGATCGCCGAAGCGCTCGGCTGGGAGGTCGATAAGTTCGAGCAGCAGATGAAGCCCATCGTCACCTCCGTCGACCGCAAGAGCCCCTACGGCTTTGCGAAGGCGGGCGACGTCGCAGGCGTCAACATGACCGGCCAGGGCTATATCGGCGACGAAGTCAAGATCGACATGATCCACCCCCAGCAGATCGAGCCCGAGATGGAGGGCCCCCACACCGGCGACTACATCGTGCTGAGCGGCACTCCCGAGGTCAATATGAGCATCCGTCCCGAGGTCGACGGCGGCATCGGCACGATCGCGATGGTCGTCAACATGATCCCGCACGTCATCAACGCGCGTCCCGGCCTCAAGACCATGCTGGACCTGCCCGTACCGCGCGCGATCATGGGCGATTTCAGAAATTACATCGAAAAATGACCGGATCCTTCGGCGGGGCCATGTATTGGACTCCGCCGGATCCCTTTTTACTTAGGAGGTAAAAATGGCAAAGAAAGGCGATTGGGTACAGATCCACACTATCGTTCTCGAACCCGCGGAGCGCTCCTCTTCCCTTCCCGAGGATACCAAAAAGAATCCTCTCGAGATGTGGGTCAAGGGCTGGCTTCAGGATGACGCCGAGCTCGGCGACGAGGTCGAGGTCGTCACGAGGACCGGCCGCCTCGCAAAGGGCGAGCTGATCGACGAGGCTCCCTATTTCACGCATAACTTCGGCTTCCTCGTTCCCGAGGTCCTGAAGATCGGCGACACGGTCCGCGAGATCACTTTCGGAGGTGACAAATGATGGATAACAGCTACGCCGCGATAATGGCCCGCAAGAACGAGATCATCAAGGAAGCCGTGGGCATGGACTTCGAACAGTTCGAAAAGCCCGGCATCGGCTTCGATTATGAGGCGATGATGGCTGCGACCGGCTACACCATCGACGAGATCAGGCGCGTCCAGTCCCTGTTCTCGATCGGCAACACCCCCCTTATCGAGCTGAAGAACCTGACCGAGCTCGCAAGGAAATGCGCGCCCGAGGGCAAGGGCGCCCGCATCTTCATCAAGGACGAGGCGACCAACCCTAGCGGCAGCTTCAAGGCCCGCCGCGCCTGCACGAGCGTCTATCAGGCCAAGAAGCTGGGCTATAAGGGCGTCGTCACCGCAACGAGCGGCAACTACGGCGCCGCCGTCGCCTGCTGCGCCGCAATGGCAGGCCTCAAGTGCATCGTCGTGCAGGAATGCTACGACTCCAAGGGCGTCGGCCAGCCCGAGATCATCGAGAAGGCCCGCAAGTGCGAAGCCCTGGGCGCCGAGGTCGTTCAGCTGACCGTGGGCCCCGAGCTGTTCAGCACGGTGCTGCGCCTGCTCGAGGAGACCGGCTATTTCAACGCTTCGCTCTACACGCCCTTCGGCATCGCCGGCGTGGAGACCCTCGGCTATGAGATCGCCGAGCAGTTCCGCGCCAAGGTCGGGAAGGATCCCGACGTGGTCGTCTGCACCAACGCGGGCGGCGGCAATCTGACAGGCACCGCGCGCGGCCTGCGCAAAGCGGGCTGCAACGCCAAGGTCATCGCCGCGTCCGTCAACCTCTCGGGTCTGCACATGGCGAGCGACGAGCAGTTCAACAAAAAGAGCTTCACGACCGGCCACACCGGCTTCGGCGTGCCCTACGCGGTCAATCCCGACCATTCCGACGTTCCGAGGAGCGCGGCGCGTCCGCTTCGCTACATGGACCGCTACGTGACCGTCACGCAGGGGAGCGTATTTTACATCACCGAATGCCTCGCCTCGCTCGAAGGCCTTGAGAAGGGCCCCGCGGGCAACACCTCGCTTGCGGCGGCGTTCCGCCTGGCGCAGGATATGGACAGGGATCAGTGCATCGTAGTTCAGGAGACCGAATACACCGGCGCGGGCAAGCACATCAACCCGCAGCTCTCCTTTGCCCGCAAGAACGGCATCGACATCCGTTTCGGCGACCCCAAGGACGAGGTCCCCGGCAAGAACATCATCCTGCCCGCGCATCCGTCGCTCATCCAGGTCACCGATCTGGACCTCGACCACATGCGCCGCTCCAGGATCAAGAGAGCCGTCGGCACGCATAAGGATGAGCTGACCGATGAGGATATCCGCTTCCTTATGGAAGAGACCAATACCGACGAGGAATACGTGCGCGGCGTTGTCGCTTCGCTCTGAAACCGGAAAGGGAATTATAAACATGAAGAGAAACGATGATTACATTGAGCGCAGAGCGCATCTTGCGGATCTGACCGACGAGCAGCTCGAGGCGCGCTTCTGGGAGCTTGCCAACAAGCTCGTTGACCCGCTGCTCGAGATGGGCTACGAGTACACCTCCCCCGCCGTCGAGCGTTCGGTGCTGCTTCGCATGGGCTTCTCGTCGCTCGAAGCGAAAGCCATCGTCGAAGGCTGCATCAAGCACGACATCATCTCCCACGGCGCCGGCCACGTGGTCTACCGTCTTTCCAAGGCGGAGGGCATGGAGCTGCGCGATGCGGGCGTTGCGCTCGCCGAGGGCAAGCTCTGGGACAGGGCCGAGAGTCTGTTCAACGGAGGTAACGAACAATGAGCGATTATAAACTTGATCCGAACAAGCCGATCGACGTCGCGGAGATCCTCAAGGATCTTGAAAGCTACCGTCCCCACCGCAGGGGCTGGACCTGGCGCAAGCCGGTGCCCGACCTGCACATGGGTCCCTTTGAATACCACGACTGCACCGAGCCGCTCAAGCGCTCCGTGCCACTTCCCCCCGCTCACTATTTCGGCGACATCGACCCCCAGCCCGGCCCCGTGATCACCACCGAGATCGCATCCGGCCGCTTTGAGGACGATATCCGCCGCATGCGCATGGCCGCGCACCACGGCGCGGACCATATCATGGTCATCCGCACCGCGGGCCAGAGCCATTTCGACGGCCTTATCGAAGGCACCCCGCAGGGCATGGGCGGCGTTCCGATCACGAGGAAGCAGGTCCGCGCCCAGCGCAAGGCGCTCGACATGATCGAGGACGAGGTCGGAAGGCCGATCAATTACCACAGCTACGTTTCCGGCGTCGCCGGTCCCGACATCGCGGTCATGTTCGCCGAGGAGGGCGTCAACGGCGTCCATCAGGACCCGCAGTACAACGTCATCTACAGGAACATCAACATGATCCGTTCCTTCGTCGACGCCTGCGAGAGCAAGAAGCTGATCGCATGGGCCGGCATGGCGCAGATCGACGGCGCGCACAACGCCAATGCGACCGCGCGCGAGGCGTGGAAGGTCATGCCCGAGCTGATGGTTCAGCACGGCATCAACGCGATCTTCTCCGCGAGAGTCGGCATCAACAAGAAGAACATCTGCCTTTCCACCGTTCCCCCGACCGCGACCCCGGCGCCCTGCGTGCATATGGACCTGCCCTACGCCGTGGCCCTTCGCGACCTGTTCCACGAATACCGCATGCGCGCACAGATGAACACGAAGTACATCGAATCCTCCACGCGCGAGGCGACGGTCACCCACGTGCTGAACATGTTCATCTCCAAGCTGACCAGCGCGGATATCCAGTCCACCATCACGCCCGACGAGGGCCGCAACGTGCCCTGGCATATTTACAACATCGAAGCCTGCGACACCGCGAAGCAGACGCTTGTGGGTCTCGACGGCCTGATGGAGATGGTCGAGCTCAAGAAGGACGGGTACCTTCGCGAGAAGGCGCGCGAGCTCAAGGAGCGCGCGGTCCTCTTCATGGAGGAGATGCTCGATCAGGGCGGCTACTTCAACGCCGTTCAGGAGGGCATGTTCGTCGACAGCGGCATCTATCCCGAGCGCAACGGCGACGGCATCGCGAGGAAGATCGACGGCGGCATCGGCGCCGGCACCATCTTCAAGCGCGCCGAGGACTATATGGCGCCCGTCACCGCTCACTACGGCTACAACAACGTGGCGCAGTACGGCGAGCAGTATAAGGAGAACCCCTCCGCTCTGATCGGAGGCTGCACGCTCGAGTGCCCCGAGAAGATCATCTACATCGACGAGCTCGACGAGCAGGACAACGTCAACGTCCGCATGAGCGAGGTCAAGGACTTCGTGCCCGGCGGCAAGCAGATCCGCCCCGAGATGGAGTGGCTTGCCGACGGCACCGTCATGCTGACGATGTTCTTCCCCGCCCCCAAGCCCATCGCCGAGGCGGCCGCGCTCGAATGCGCCAAGCGCATGAACCTGACCGAGTGCGAGGTCATCTCCCGCGAGATCATGCATCCGCAGGACGGCACGCGCATCGAGGTCAAGGGCAAGGTCCCGTTCGAGATCGACGTCGACAAGCTCGAGATCCCGAAGGAGCCCGACGTGCTCAGTGACGACGTTATCCGCAAGGATATCGAGCGCCGCCCGAGGAAGATCGTTGCGGCGACCGTCGGCGAAGATGAGCACTCTGTCGGTCTCAGGGAGATCATAGACATCAAGCACGGCGGCATCGAGAAGTACGGCATGGAGGTCATCTATCTCGGCACCTCCTGCCCGCCCGAGAAGCTCGTGCAGGCGGCTGTTGAGGTGAATGCCGACGCGATCATGGCTTCCACGATCATCAGCCACGACGATATCCACTACAAGAACATCGCCAAGATCGACCAGATCGCCCGCGAGATGGGTATCCGCGATAAGATCATCTTCATCGCCGGCGGTACCCAGGTGACCCCCGAGCTTGCGAGAAAAGCAGGTGCGGACGAGGGCTTCGGACGCGGCACCCACGGTGTGCACAACGCCACGTTCCTCATCAAGCGCAGATGGGAAATGGAAGCCGCCGAAAGGGCTAAAAAGGAACAGCAGTCAGGCGAAAACTGCTGACGGCATTTCATAAGACCAGGGGCGGCGAAGGAACCTTTCCTGCTGCCGCCCTCTTTTTAAAGGAACACCAAGGTTATGTATATTGACATTCTCGTTGCCGAGATCGGCTCCACCACAACGCTTGTAAATGCCTTTACGGGCATTAAGTCCGGCGCTCCGCGTTTTATCGGGCAGGGTCAGGCTCCCACAAGCGTTCTTGAAGGGGACGTCCGCGTCGGTCTTCAGGGCGCAGTA
>JAEEGL010575621.1_pt1 | contig 11391 bp, 10 predicted proteins | sample 9134231 | NCBI WGS metagenome assembly JAEEGL01 (sample SAMN16246548, study PRJNA631951) | gut metagenome | biome: gut microbiome; feature: rumen; material: fiber-attached | host: Bos | place: Iran: Karaj | collected 2018-10
ACGCAGAGCCATATATTCGGCTCTGGTGGAGATGGGGCGCATCATCTTCGCCCCACCCTGATAAAAAATCTGATATACACTCATTGCTTACCACTCAATTATCTTGTTATTACTCTGGTGAATGAAAGTCCGCATCTGTCCAAACTCCTCACGCAGCAAGGACTCGACAGCTGCTTTGCCCAGCCTTTTGCCGAGGCGCAAATGTACGATGAGGCTGTCTTGCGACTCCTTGACCTCACCATGCGCCGTGCGGCACAACGTTCTGAAGCGTCCCGTTCCACCCTGCATATAGGGGCGGAAGCGGCTTGTGCCGTCGTCCTCCGTCACCATGCGGCCGCGCTGGCTCACACGGTCCTTACCGCTCACGATGTGCTGCCCTAACTCAAAACCGCAGGGGCTGATGTTGATGTCCCCATTGGCATAAAATACGGTCTGCGTCTCCATGTGGAGATCTTCGATAAAAACTTGTTTTGCTTTCTTCATAGCTGAAAACTTTTGCGAGAGTCGGAACATTCAGATTCTTGTGCACTTTACCCGGGAACATCCTCCTCTTGTTTCGTTCTCAGCACCCGTGCCTTTTCACGAGGATTAAATGATTATTTACCTATTGCTATCAATGTCTCGACAACAATGTCCTGATACATCTGGCCGTTGTACTCACGCACCGACAGGCGGATGGAGGCCATCACCACATCGCCTGGGTAGAATTGGCATTGAGCCAGGTTGCCCAACATCACGCCAACCACTTGATCCTCATACTTGCCCCCTATTTCTTGGAGCACAATCTGTCGCTTGCAGAGCATTCCGCCCTCTGCCTTCTGACTGGGCACCTGCTGCAATTCGCCGCAGCTTACCACGCGCATCACTTGTTTCATAATCTTTTATAAATTGAATAATTAAACAATAAACCGCCAACCAGTTTTATCTGAAATGGCAGTGCAAAGGTAGGATGAAAAAAGAGAATACAGCAGTAACGCAGAGCGGCGTTACTACTATTGCCACCCTGCGTTACTGATATTCAAATGATGCGTTACTGACCGCGTTACTGGTTTACGATAAAAAGGCTAAGGAATCAATCCTTAGCCCCTGTTATAGTTTTGTGGATACTGTCACATAGAGACGTGTAATCGTAGTATTTCTTTTCTTGTTGCAACGAATTGGTTTCTGCCAAAGCGGCATCTTTGTTCCACTTCTTTTTGGCTGATTCTACCCAATACGACATTTTAATCTTACGGGCATTGTTCGTACTGATGATTTCTTTGCCTGCAACTTTTGTAAGCCATCGGTTAAACGCATTAAAATCATCGCAGGCAAGGAATCCATAAAAGACAAGGACGTGATAAAAACAGACCCAGTCTTTGGCATCCCTTCCTTCATATAGTTTCAGGATAGCAGGCATAGTACGGTGACAGATGGCTTCGGAGTATTTTTCGCAATACACGACATCCGACACTGTTTCTTCTAGCTCATAGCAAAGCTCTTCCTCCTCCAACTGGTTTATCCATTCCTCGATAAGTTTCTTACGGCCCAAGCGATGAAATAGCTCCAAGACAGGAGAGTTTATTATATTCGGGATATTCTTTCTAATGATACACCGCGACAATTTGACAGGATTGTCCAAATAGGGTTCTATGATACCGAAAGTTTCAGACATATCTTCCATCTTCTCTATTTCAGCAGCAAGCAGGCTTCTGAGTTGATCCACTGTCGGTTCTACCTCATTATACTTATATTTAATTGTAGAATCGATAAAAGAATCTTTCAAATCGTTCCATGCTTCCGTTTGGAGATACTCCTTATACTCTCGCTCAAACAGGAACCTGCAGGCATTATCATCCATTTCAGCACGAGCCGTCTTTATATCGATTAGAAGTGTAGAAATATATCTCAGGTAGAAACAGACAATATTCAGTATCTTACTACCATTTTTAGCCAATTCCTTGCTTAGGTTAGAAAGATATTCATTGTCTGATAATAGTTTTTCGCTATCCTTTTCTATAGAAATTTCTACACGGTCATTATCATTGATGCTGATACATACGGTGTCGATGATTCTCTCGATATAAGGCACAAACCTACTGACCAATTCTTCGAATCGGTCAGATAACTCTTTGTTCTTCTCATAACAATCATCCAGAAGACTGTTTCTTATCGAATCCTCATACTTCTGGCATATCTCAATACTGTAACGTAGTTTCCAAGCTAAATGAAACGCGAGACCATAAAGCCCTACCGATGGTGACTCTTTCTTAATTAACTCTCTACTCTCATTTCCAAAACCTTCAATCTCTTCAATCAGTTTTTTCATCGTTTGATCGAACTGGTCAAAGAGAGCAATTCTGGCCTTAATACTATCTTCTGTCATACGGAGCTATTCCAAGTTTTCGTCATTGTCTGCCCATTTGTCGCATTGAGCTAAAACGGTTTCCAATGCTTTTTCCTGGCCTTCGGGTGGATATTTATATTTTTTCAATAGGCGTTTCACGAGTACTCGCATTTTGGCACGGCTCGATTCTTTGCGGTTCCAGTCGAGGGTGCGGTTGTTGCGTAGTTGTTCGGTCAGTTCCTTGGTCAGGGCGACAAACTCCTCATCCGAATAGGCTTGGCGCACACCCTCGGGCGTTGACAGAGCGTCGTAAAAAGCTTTTTCTTCAACCGTAAGGCCCAGTTCGTTGCCCTCCTCCTCCGACTTTTTGATTTCGGCAGCCATCTTCAAGAGTTCCTCTATCACCTCCTCGTTGGTGAGCATACCTTTCAGGTAGTTAGACAGGGCCTGGTTCATCAGGTCGCTGAACTTCTGGCTCTGCACCACATTAGTACGCTCATAACTGCGGATGCGCTCGTTGAGTAGCTTCTCCAGCAGTTGCACGGCGATGTTCTTCTCCTTCATTCGACGGATTTCTTCCAGGAATCCCTCATCGAAGAGAGAGAAGTCGCGCGTCTGGTTTTCAAAGAGGTTGATTACTCCTGTGCTCTGTATGCTCTGTTCCAGCAAGAGGGCAATGCGTTCGTTTATCTCCCGCTTGCTTATCTTGCCCTTCTGAGTGAAGCGGCTCAATATTACTCTCACGGCATCCATAAAGGCCACCTCCATCTTCTCTGTCCTAGTCAAGAGGGAGCGGCAAAGGGTCTCGGCATTGTGGAGCAACTGACATTCACGCTGGTAGTTCTTCAAGCTACTCTCCTTCCTGGGATCAAGCAGGAAGTTCACACAGCCGCTTATCAATTTGGCACGTTCGGCATTGGTACCCTCGTAGAATGGCGTATAATCGTAGCCATGCAAGAGGTCACGGCATATCTCCAGTTTCTCCTGGAATTTCACCTTGGCCGTCTTCTGTATGTCAAGGTCACTAAAGCGCTGACGGTCACGACGGGTGTAGTCCTGCATGGCCTTCTTCAGGGCGCTTGCTATGCCTACATAATCGACTATCAATCCACCCTCCTTCTCAGGGAATACGCGGTTTACGCGGGCAATGGCCTGCATCAGGTTATGTCCCTGCATAGGCTTATAGACATACATAGTGGCCAACGATGGCACGTCAAAGCCAGTGAGCCACATATCCACCACGATGGCAATCTTCATCGGACTGTTGTCGTCCTTGAACAATTTGGCATACTCCTTGTTGTTCTTGGCCGATATGATGTCATGCCATTCGGGATTATCCTGATTGCCAGCACTGGCCACAACGTGCACCTTCTCCGTCCATTCGGGGCGCAACTCCAGCAGACGATGGTAAATCTTGACCGCCGCCTCCTTATTATAAGCCACTATCATTGCCTTGCCGGTCAGCTCATACTGGCGGTACTCCTCATAGTGTTTCAAGATGTCGTCACAAAGGCTGTTGATGGTAGCATCCTTACACAATATGCCTCGGATGCCACTGTTCTCGTGGCGTGCCTTGTCTATCTGTTCCTCCGTAGCTCCCTCATCGGCCAGACGGTCAAACTCTTCGTCCAGCTGCCTCAAGGCATCTTCGTCTAGGTTAAGGTTAATGACACGACTCTCGTAATAGACGGGACGTGTGGCGCCATCGGCCACTGCCTGGGTCATGTCATAGACGTCGATATAGCGGCCGAATACCTCCTCCGTATCGCGGTCGCGCTCAGAAATAGGCGTACCCGTGAAGCCCAGGAATACCGCATTAGGCAAAGCCTCGCGCAGCAGCAGGGCATAGCCTTTCTTCATCTGCTCGGTTCTTTCGTCCCAATGTTCGTCACCATATTGCGAGCGGTGCGCCTCATCCGTTATCACGACTATATTGCTGCGGTCGCTCAAGAGGCCAGTGCCCTCCTCGAACTTCTGTATGGTGGTGAAGATAATGCCGCCTGTAGCCAAACCTTTCAACTTGGCTTTCAAGTCTGCTCGGCCACCATCGGCGGCTTTCATCTCCTTACCCTTGGCGTTAAGTTCAAAACCTACACGCTGAGGAATCTGTCGAACGAAGTTGCTACATCCCGCAAATTGCTCGTAGAGTTGCTGGTCCAGGTCGTTGCGGTCAGTCACTACCACCACGGTCAGCCCTGCGATGTTTTGCAGCAACTTATGCACGCAAAACACCATCGAGAACGATTTGCCGCTGCCCTGAGTGTGCCAGAAGACACCGCCCTTGTTGCTGTGGTTCTCCCGCGCCAACGCGACGCTCTCCACCGCCTTGTTGACGGCGAAATACTGATGGTAGGCACCCATCACCTTGCGGGCTTTGCCGTCCTTGTGGTCGAAACAGATGTAGTTTTTCAGGATGTCGAGCAGACGCTCTTTGGTGAAGATGCCCACAAAGAATGTCTCATAGTCGGCCACCGAGGTACTCTCGTAGTCACCATTCTTCGACTTCCACTCCATATATCGGTTCTCGGAAGCGGTAATTGTGCCGGCCTTGGTGGTCAGCATATCGCTGATGACGCTAAATGCATTATAGACGAAGAGGCTCGGGCATTTCTGCTGATATTGCTTTATCTGTCTGTATGCATCCTCCTCGTCGGTTGCCTCGCGTGACGGCGATTTGAGTTCTATTACCACCAAAGGCAAGCCATTCACCACGACGACCATATCACAGCGTATCTTGCCATACTCCTCTACGCTATACTGGTTCACCACCTTATAGGTGTTCCGTTCCTCGCAGGTAAAATCTATTAGACGCACTATGGTGGTGCGGCGCTTCCCCTCCTGCAGATATGGCACCTCTATGCCATTTTGCATATATTCCGTGAGCGTCTCGTTGCGTTGCTCCAAGGTGCCCTCCGTTATGCTGGTTATCTTTCGCACGGCTTCGTCCAGCACACTTTCGTTCACATCTGGTGGCAAGGTTGCCAGCACCGCTGTTTCGTTTACCTGCCGCAGGCACTTTCGCAACTCTTCCTTATCTACAGGGGCACGGTCATCACGCTCCATATCGGGGCCATACACATAGTTATAGCCCAATTGCCTGAACAGATCTATCAAAGTCTGTTCATAGCTATCCTCTGTAAACTTTTCGTCACTCATAGGCCACTATCTATATCATTAACTTTCAACTCTCCTGACATCAAGCGAGGCAGAAGGGTGTCACGAAGAGAGGCAAGACGTTGAGATTCAGTTCCATTCATTTGCATCTTTCGATAGAAGATATCTATCAAGTCTTGGAATTGGTTTATTTCTTTGACTGGAGGAATTATGACAGATTCCAACGATGTAAAATCCTTTATTCTAAAATTCTTAATGCCAGAAGTACCATTTTCGTACCCAAACATAACCTTATTGTTATACTTATAAAGCCAGGATTGGTATAGGTAAGCGCTATACTCTGGTATAGGTCTAACTATTCTGCAAAAATTGGTGCAAACAATGTCACCTTCAAATTTATCTATTAATTGTTGAGACACGAGACATACTCTTCCTGTCGAAACGGAAGCAGTACCGCCTGATATTTCTACTAAGATGTCCTTATCACAAAAATGCTTGTTCTGGTAGTTTCTTTCCAATATATACCTTTCTGGAGTTTTTCCTCTTAATCCATTTTTGATATCTTGGAAATCACAACCTCTTATACAAGAAACTTTATGTGTGAAATTACCTTCTTTTACATCTTTACCCCAATCTCCTGAGATAGTATCCTTTATTATATCATTGTAGTTACCTACTTTCCATCCTTTCGGAATTCTTCCCAGTTCGCTATCTACAAACTCTCCTCCTTTGAATGGCTCAAAGTCAACAAACCAAGACTTAAACAAAGCCTGTGCCTGCTGCTCTAAGTTCGCATTAATGCGGCGGTTGTTCTCTATCTTGGCATCTAGAGATTTGAGAATCGATACTATTTTTTTTTGAGTTTCAATTACGGGAAGACGCAACGGTATCCCTTCAATTACTTCTCTGCGTGCTATATTTACCTGAACAGAACCAGACGAACGAGATGTTATTGAATTATGACCTATAGAAGTCTTAAAGAAATATAATAGAAATTCTGGCAATATAATCTTATCATTTGAACGAAGTAAAAGGAGAGCCTGACTAATTATACCTTTTGGATCTTCTGTTTTAATCAAAGAGACTTCTCCAACTGTGCCAGAGCAACTAATTATTATATCATTAGGAAATACTGTGAAACGTTTCATTTCATTATATTTATCCTCGCTGATATAAAACCTAAAATCTCTTTTGTTATATATTGCATGTTGCTGCTCATATACGGGGATTCCTTCGCTTAATAAGTCGCCACGTTTCAAAGCAGACCCAAAAGGCCCTCTTATATAACCTTTATCACATAAGACATCCTTTAGCTTGTATTCTTTCCACTCTTCCATATCTTTATGTATTAAAAAGATAATCTTCTTTTCCTTTGACCAAGGATTCAAATGATTTAGCTGTTTCCTTAGAAGGGAAAGCTATTGTTCTATATTCCACTTTTTCAATGTGCTTCCACACATACTCTCGCTTTCCAGCATTATGCCTTGTGCCTGCTCCGTATGGTTCAGGGAGAAGTGAAGTCATCCGTAGTGCCAAATGTCCACCTGTTCCAAACAGGACAAATTCGCCTGTTTCCTTATTTCTTAACTGATAGACACCAGGCCCAAATGGAGCGTATAAATACTCCCTTTTCTTGGGATTAGGAAACGCCTTCCATTCGTTCCATCCTGTTTTGTATAATGTCTCAAAATCTTCCATAATGGCTCTATTTATAGATTCCCAACAAACCAATGATGATGGCAACAGCTATAGATATCCATGTTAGCCATTGTTGTTTGACGAAACGTATATCTTCCTCCGATTTGAAATTGTTTTTTACCAACTCTTTCAAATCTTCGCTGGCGTGATAAGCAGAGAATAATAGTTTTTCCAGAGGACGAACCATTTCCGTACATTCATCCCAACAATACAATGGGTTACCACTCCTATCATACCAGCCGAAATGAATCCGCGAAAAAGAAATGAATTCCTTACCATTATCCACAGAGCGCGTTTCGAGATGGCATCTTGTAACGTTCTCTCTTCCTATGACAAGAGGACGATTGTGTGTTGAAGGGAAAGCTATGAGTAATCGTTCATTATACAATTCCTCCAGAATGGCCAACAATTCGGCCAGATATCCTCGCACCTTCTGCTCGTCCTCATAGCTATAGAGATCCTGACGATAGAATAAAAAATACTTTCCATCATCACCTACGACTATATTCCAGCCACGCTTTTCCAACAGATGACTTTTGTTGATAGCATCGGCCAAAGACTCTGCCTCGTCACTATACTTGACGAGTGCTTTTATAAACTCTTTTTCAGATTTCTTGAAAGTCATTATTTTATCTGATAGCCAATACTACTCAACTGCTTCTTTATCTCTTCGGTCAGGTGGTCGCTCTCGGCAAAGAGGTCGCTGAGTTCGGAGGTCAAGCGCTCCATCTTCTCCTCGAACGCCTCATCATCCACCTGCTGCTCGGCTATGCCTACATAGCGGCCAGGCGTGAGGATGAAGTCCTGTGCGGCAATATCTTCCAATGACTTAACGGCACAGAAGCCCGACTTGTCCTGCAAGGTGCCTTGGCGATAGGCGTCGAAAGTTGCAGCGATTGTCTGAACATCGTACGATGGCAAATTCTTTTCACGCCAATCCTGGACACTCTCGTCCGTCAGTTCCCTAAGCGTACGTCCAACCATCTGCCCCATATTGCTCGCATTGATAAAAAGGACTTTGCCAGGCTGTTGCTTCTGTCGCGACAGGAACCAAAGGGTAACAGGAATACCCGTAGAATAGAATAACTGCGATGGCAAGGCCACAATGCCCTCCACCAAGTCGGCCTCCACAATGCGCTGACGTATCGCATCCTCGCCTCCTGTCTGAGAACTCAACGCGCCATTGGCCAAGACAAGACCGATACGCCCCACGGGCGAGAGATGATGTATCATGTGCTGCATCCAGGCGAAGTTGGCGTTGCCCGATGGTGGCAGGCCATAACTCCAACGTACATCGTTCTGCAACTTATCTGCACCCCAGTCGCGAAGATTGAAAGGAGGATTGGCCATAATGAAGTCGGCCTTCAAGGTCGGGTGTTGGTCGTTGAAAAAGGTGTCGGCAAACGACTTGCCCAAATTGGCCTCCAAGCCACGAATTGCCACATTCATGTGCGCCATCTTCCAGGTATTGGGGTTGGCCTCCTGTCCGACAATGGTGATACCAGACAGCGATTTTTGATGACTTTGCACAAACTTAGCGCTCTGCACAAACATACCGCCAGAACCACAACAGGGATCATAGACGCGACCTTCATAGGGTTGCAGCACTTCGACAATAGTGCGGACAACACAACTGGGCGTATAGAATTCGCCAGCGTTCTTACCCTCCAAAGAGGCGAATTGCTTTAGGCAATACTCGTAGGTGCGGCCCAAAAGGTCACACTCCTCGCCTGCTTCGTGCATCTTGATATTGGTGAACAAATCCACTACCTCGCCCAACCGGCGCTTGTCCAGTTCTGGGCGGGCATAGTTGCCTGGCAGGATGCCTTTCAGTCTCAGGTTATCGTTCTCGATGGCTTGCAGAGCAGTGTCTATCACGACACCTATCTCTGGGGTATGGGCTGCTGCCTGGATGACATTCCATCGGGCTTGTTCTGGCACAAAGAAGATGCCTTCTGCTGTATATTCGTCCTTATCCTCGGCATCGGCATATTCGTCGGCCAGGAGCTCTGCGTGCTTGGTCTCAAATCGGTCACTGATATACTTTAGGAAGATTAATCCCAAGACGACACCTTTATACTCTGCCGCATCAAGATTGCCGCGCAACTTTACCGCTGCTCGCCATATCTTATCCTCAAATCCAGTGGAAGTGGTATTTTCTTTTGTCTTTGCCATATTGATTGTTTGATTTTTTTGCATGGTTTTAACGGCACAGGAAGTCGTACTTGGACGCGATTCTGCCGTCATTTCTTGCCAAATATACAAAAATTCATGCTTCGCCGCGCGCATCTATCTATCTATCTATCTATCTATCTATCTATCTGTGCCGAAATCAAACAAAAAGCAAAGTGGAAATAGCAAAACATGACCTCGTTGTGAAGTCATGTTAATTGATAATTGACAATGGATAATTGAGAAATTGAAAACAACTAAAGACAAATTGAAAATTGAAAGGTGAAAAGTGAAAACTCGAAGCATTTGGGGTATTTCTACTACGAAAATCGCAAAATCATGAAAAAAGTGGTGCATTACGACTATATGCAAAATGCGAAATAGACGATAATTTCGCTCCACTCTCACCCCTTTCAACCTACAAACGAGGGTTACAAGGAGTCTGCTTGCGCCAAAACACTCCCCTCTCTGAGAGTAGTGTTGCAACTAATAACGAGCATCGCAAATATTTTAACTATCAATATTTCAACTACTTACACTCTATTCAATGTCTTGTACTGAAATAGGTTGACTCCAAAAACTCTTAAAAGTGTTAAAATTATGAGTAGAAGAGTCAACAAACAAGAGCGAGCCTTCAGGCGTTCAGTAGCTATCGAGTACATGCAAAGTGGCAAAGACCGACAGGAAATTTGCCTCAAATATGGGCTGAAAAGTCAGGCAACCCTATCAAATTGGGTATCTTGTTACCTGACACCGTACGAAATTGAAACAAAATGCGTATCTTTGCACCCAGAAGAACTCTATAGTGGCGAAGACATGATTCATAAAGCAGAAGAAAAGTCAGAGAGCCAGTCCGCCAGGATAGAAGAACTGGAGAAACAGGTCAAGGCCCTGGAAGCAAAACTGAAACGAAGCGAGGACAAGAATCTTGCCCTCAATGTTCTGATAGACATCGCCGAAGAGCAAGGCATCAGGGTCAGAAAAAAATCTGGGGTCAAGCAGTAGAACGCCTGTCCAGGGTATTCGGATACAACATAGAATACGCCTGTGGACTGTTTGACCGAAGCAAGCAGGCTTATTACAAGAGTAAGCAGGATGAACAGGAACAGATCCGTCGTCTTAGCCGCATCATTGATGCCGTCACAGAGATACGACGCATGGACCCTGGCATCGGGTATTACAAATTGTGGCTGATACTGAAAAAGATGTTTGTACAGGATTGGGTGCCCGGCAGGGACGCCTTTCTGAATATCCTGCGAGACTTCCAGTTACTTCAACCACGCCCCAAGCCACGCCATACGACCAGGTCGAACCATCGCTATCACAAGTACAGAAATCTGATAAAGGGATATATTCCTGTAGGTCCTAATCAATTGTGGGTGAGCGATATAACCTATATAGACCTGGCAGAAGGATGCAGCTACCTGCATCTCGTGACCGATGCATATTCTCACAAGATAATCGGCTGGTGCCTCTCGGAAACACTTGAGGCTCAATATACGCTTCAGGCCTTGCAGAAAGCTGTTTCCTCTGCTTCGGAGGAAGATCTGGGACATCTGATCCATCATTCAGACCGTGGTGTCCAATATTGCTGCAATGCCTACGTCGATGAATTGAAGAAGCATGGCATAAGCATCAGTATGACAGAGGATTACAAGCCGACGGATAATGCCATTGCTGAACGTGTGAATGGAATTCTCAAGACTGAGGTCATCTATAGGGAACGCCGTTTCAAGAGCATCGAAGAGGCGGAAGCCAGGATTTCAGCCTTCATTCAGTTTTACAACGAGCAACGTCCTCATGGCAGCATTGGTTACAAAGTACCTTCAACCGCACATCAGGAGCAAGGTATCCAACGGAGGATGTGGAAATGAAGGGACAGCTCTCTGGGGCTGTCTGCCCCAGCCGCATGGCAGACCCCGAGTGTTTTTCATGTATTCAAGTCAACTTTTCCCGTACAAAGTCAACCTTTTCTTTCGAAGAGTCAACCAAATCCGTACAAAGTCAACTTTTTCAGGAAAAGCGTCAACTTTTTTCGTACAAGTAGTCAACTAATTCCGTAGAGAAAGTCAACTATTTCC
>JAEEGL012091984.1_pt1 | contig 11391 bp, 5 predicted proteins | sample 9134231 | NCBI WGS metagenome assembly JAEEGL01 (sample SAMN16246548, study PRJNA631951) | gut metagenome | biome: gut microbiome; feature: rumen; material: fiber-attached | host: Bos | place: Iran: Karaj | collected 2018-10
AGATTTTTTAGGAATTAGGGGTTAGGGGTTAGGGGTTAAGGGTATAAAAAAGCGACCTAATGAGGTCGCTGTTCTTAGAAACTCTGGATGTTCATCACGGCATGATAGAATGCCTCGTTGTCGAGGTCGGAGCGGTTGCGAACACGGGTCTTGTAGGTATAGACGGTGTTGATGGAGTAGTCGAGCACCTTGCTGATTTGATCGTTGTCACTGATTCCGAGCCGGATGAGCGCGAAGATACGCAGTTCGGTAGAGAGGAGTTCGTTGCTCTTGACGGTCAGTTCTTCTCCTTCACGCAGAAGGGCATTGAAGTCGCGGATGAAGTTCGGGAAGATATGCAGGAACGATTGGTCGAACTGCTTGTAGAAGTCTCTCCGGCAGTTATGGGCGTCGATATAATTAGGGATGACGACGAGTTCGTCGGTTCGTTTCTCTTGTGCTTTGCGTCGCACGAACCGTTCATAGCGTTCGAGTCTTGTTAGCAGGTCCGACATGCTGCAACAAGAGGTACCGATATACTCCTCTTTGATGCGGTTGGTCTCCATCAGTTTGTCGTTCATGGTCTGGATGGTGCTTTGCGCTTTTCGGATGGCACGCATGCGGTTGGCAAGGATGATGAGCGTGATGATAAGAGCGGTGAGGAGGATATATAGCAAGGCGGACTGAAAAGCGATGAGGTGGTTTGTATGTTCGAGTGTCTGCAGTTGTTCTTGCTCGATGATCGGCATGATTCGTCCTACGGAGAGTTGCCGATGCCGTGCGTTGTAGTACTCTGCGTCGTCCATCGCCTGACGGATGTAGCCGGCTGCGCGTTGGAGGTCGCCTTCCTGATGCAGCCGCTGTGCTACGAGCGCCAGGGCAATCGCCTCTTTGGTTGAACTGCGCAGGTCGCTGATGGCGGCTTGGATGAGGTAGGAGTCCGCCAGCTCGGTCTCCCCTTGCAGGGTATAGGCGTGGGCGATGCTGGAGTAGGCAATTGCTTTCTCATGCTCGGTGATGGAGGAGCAGGCGAGTGCGAGTTTGAACTGCTCGATAGCGCGAGGGTAGTCGTTCATCTTCGATCGGTATAAGGCCGAGGTGCTCCAGTACTGCACGGTGTCGGACGGGTCAAGGAGCTTTAACGCTTTCTCGCTCAAGGCGTTGCCCTCGGTGGTGTAGGTATAACTGAGGTCGCCTTGGACATAATCCGCCATGTCGTATTTGAGGCGAGCGAAATGGGTGTAGTAGTATATCTGATCCTCCTTGCCGAGCGTGCCCGGATCGATGCTGCTGAAGACCGCTACGGACTCGTGGAAGAGCCCCGAGCTGAGGTAGATGAACGCGCGTTTGAGTTCCGCCTGCGCCCGGTAGTCAGGGTGTCCTAAGAGTTGCGCCTCATCGACCATCTTATTGACCAGACTGAAGGCGGTGTCGTAGTTGAACGACTGGTACTCCTCAAAGAGGAGCACATACCTCTCGTACGTACTGAGCGACTCGTCCTGCCGGATGTTGTCGATGCGCAGGTGTTTGAGATGGTCGTAAACGGCTTTCTTTTGCAACTCTTGATCTAAGAGATCAATCTCCGAAGTCTGCATTCCCCAAGCGCTGAGGCTCCCGGCGCACAATGCCGACAAAAATAAATATTTCAGTTTACCTATCATCTATTTGTCTATCATTTATTCCCCATCGCATCATAGACGCATCCGTTCACGGAGATATAGAGTCTCCCGTCGCGAAAAAACTTGTGTACGTCGGTCGGTTTGGCGAGGTCATCGGTCGTGATGCCCTGCCCTGACGGAGTAGGCGGTTCGCAGTCGGCATCCTGCGTCCAGCTCAGCGAGGAGGGGACGTTGTTCATATCTCGAAGGACGTTATTGAAAACGAGGTTGCAGTAGGTCATCGTACCGTTGGCGGCAGCGAAATAGATACCGTTGTACGCTGCGGAGTTGACGGTGAGGTTCTTGAGGGAGATGTTACTCAGGGGCTTGCCGTTCACCGCTCTGATGAACACGGCATGACAGCGTGAGTCATTGATCTCGATATTGTTGAAATGAATATTATAGATGGCATAATTAGCCGTCGAACCGATATTGAGCGCTCCTTGCATATTCCCCCAAAAATCCCCTTTGTTACCGCGTGTGCCGTTGATACAACCGGAGTGCTGGATGGTGATGTCGTAGAGGTTGAAAGCGCCCTGCTGACTGAACCCGTTGCCGGAGAAATCCGAGTTCACGCGTGCGCCGGACTCCAGCGCGTCGGCTATGTACAAGTGATGCGCCGTGTGACCTTTGCCGCCGAAGAATCCTAACGAACTCGCCCGCCAGTTGTTCTCCGCTGTGCAGTATGCGAAGGTCACGTTCGAGCATAACTTACCCGAGCTCCATGATGCCATGTCGTCGTCGCCGTTGTTGCGGAACGAGCAGTAGCGAACCGTGTGACCGTTGCTGCCGTGCGAACAATTGACGCCATCGGCGTAGTTATTACGGAACCGGCAATGCTCGATGAGGAGGTTATTACTGCCTTTGCTTGAGTAGTCGGAGACCCAAACGCCGCATTCGAAATGCTCCACCCAGCAGTTGCGGATGACGGAGTTCGAGCCGAAACAGTTCTGGAAACCCTTACCTACCTGGTAGGAACTGTTGCCGTTATAGTACCGCTGGTTATTGACCGTATTGAGATACAGTCCCTCGATGCGGAGGTTGCCGGACGAGCCTTCTATACCGCGGTAGGAGTAGGTGGTCTGGTTGTTGCTGGCGGCATCGAAGTATATCTCCGTGTACCACATCCCTGCGCCGATGAGCTGCGTGTTGTCGCCGTTGGTGAGGTACAGACGTCGGTGGCTCACCCATCGTCCTTCGGGGAAGTAGATGATCTTACCCGGATTGGCAGTGATGAAGTCCTGCATGTCCGTCACGCCGTCGTACTGAATCTTATTGCCGGAAAGGCTCTCGAAGGTCACTCTCTCCGGTACCGGCTCTAACTCTGCAAAATCGATGGTGTAAGGTGTGGCGTTATTGTCGGCCTTGACGATCTTGAGGTACTCGCCGGAGGCTACGGGGCGGGATAAGCGAACGTGCATCTCGTCAAACCGCATACGCACGACGTTGCCTCCACCGGGAGTAGCCGGCGTGTTGGTGGGGTAGTTCCCGCCGTTGACGGTGTACTGCCAAGCCCAGTAACTATTCAGCGTGAGCGAACCTATCTTGTCGTTGCCGGCGTAGATGTCGATATTGCCGGTCGTACCTGTCCCTGCGGCGTTGTCGGGCAGGGAGAAACGAACCGTCAGACCGTCTCCGGCTTTGTTCACTTTCCACTGAACGTAGCTATTGACGTTGATGAGCTGTACCGCCTGCTGATGGGAGGCTTCGGACTGCAGGTCAGCCTGATCGTCCGAGGCGTTAAGGAAAGTGCCGTTGGTCTCGCAGTGGTCCGGTTCTGCTTCGTAACGCTCGTAAGGGCGGTTGTAGTAGCCCCGTTGCTGCGCGTCGGTCGCGAACGTATAGACGTGCGATCCTTCCACTATAGGCTCGGGCTCAGGCGTCGGTTCGGGGTCCGGCTCCGGTCCCGGTGTGGGGGTGGTACTATAGCAGGGCTCGGTGATGACGCAGGGTGCAGCGTAGCCTTTCTGGTTGATCCAGGTGTAGATATTTCCCTCGTAGTCGTTGGTAAAGAAGACCGGGCAGGTGTGCGTGCCGGTATAAGCCGCCGTACGGAAGAAGCAGTCGCTGTTGCCGATGACGTTATCGCTCGGGTTGATCCACCATCCCTCGGGGTTGGTACAGAAGCCGAAGATGTTACTGTATATAGCAGTCCGGCTGCCTAAAGCCGGAGTGGCCCAGGACGAAGCGAGCTGGGCGATGTTGATGGTCTTGCCGTAGATGTTTCCGGTAATATGGAACAGGCGGTCGCCGTCGCGTGCGATATTCTGCGCCCCGTCGCTCGTAAGCGAGAAGTTCGTGCAGATGCCGCGGTGTTCGTTCTCCGCCAACCATCCGACCCAGCTCGTGCCGGTGATGTCGATAGCGAAAGTGAATGTCTCGTCCGCTTCGAACGAGTTACTCTCGGCAAAACGGTTCGTCGAACAATCCCATTTGACGACATAGCATCCGTCGGAACCGATAGGGTTATTGAGCGTCTGAGCGGCGTTGATGGCTGCGCTGAATATGATCGCCAACGCAAAGAAGAGAAGCTTATTCATGATAGTGTATGATTAAAATCTGCTGCAAAGATACAATAACTTTTTGACATAAGCAAATCTACCCTCCCAAAATCAAGCAAAAAAGGGTACTTTTAAATGATAAAATATCTTGATAAAATAGCGGCATATATATTGATGTTATTATTATATAATAAATACTTTCAGGATTATCAAAAAACTCTATATTTTCATTGTACTATTTTCGTATGTGCGTGGAAAGCAGTAATTTTGTGCAGCATTTTTGAAGAAAAGAGGCATAACGCCTTGTTAAAAAAATAAAATGTTTAACTATTAAATTTTTCAAATCATGAAAAAGATTTTTACATTTGTTGCTCTCGTAGCAATGACAATGGTGGCAAACGCTCAGGCAAGTTACGATCTGAACAACCCGATCGGTCAGGATGGTCGTTACATCGTTAAATGGGATTGCGCAAAGGGCCAATTTGCAGAATCCAATAACTTTGAGCCGGGCGAGACCTTCACTTTCGCTGTGGACATCACAGGTACCGGTTGGGTTGACCAGATTCAAGCTGGCGGTCCGCAAGGTTCTACCCGTTGTATGGCTGCTAACATCTGGACGAACTACGGTCCTAAGAAAGATGCAACCAACCGTCTTAAACACATTCAAGGTAATATCTACGGTGCTACCTATAACTTCCAGCAAATGCTTGAGGAGGCTGACCCGAGTTTGATAGGCAAGATTGCTGCATTGGATACTATCGTTTATACATGGTGCCAGCTGTTCATCTTTGCTTATACCGAGGAAAACAATGGTGTAGAATGGTACGTAGACGCTCAGCAGGTGCAGGCTCCGGCTTCTGACTGCTTCTTCGCTACTATTCCTTCTACCGGCAAGTCTGATCCTGTGTTCTATACCGATGATTTTGCAGAGAGTATGTATGGCATAAGCGAGAAGGGTTACGCCGCTCCTTGTGTATCTGCAGCAGCCGGTGTGGAGAACACTGAGATCAAGGCTAAGAGCGCTAAGTTCATTGAGAACGGTCAGCTCTATATCATCTCCAACGGCGTTAAGTACAACGCGCTGGGTGCTGAGGTAAAGTAATCTGTTTATTTTGAGTCGGAGCGGCTTCCATGCCGCTTCGGCTTTTTCTTTTCTTTCCACTATTAGTTATTTATCATGAGAAACCACTTACAAAGAGCCCTTGTCTTAAGTATAGGTCTCATACTTTCAATCACACTCTTCGCCAAACCCATTTCCGGTACCGTCCGTGATGCGAACGGGGAGACGATCGTAGGTGCGAGTGTGTTGGTACAGAACACGACGACCGGCACCGTGACGGATCTGGATGGCCAGTATCAATTAGATGTTGAGGCGGGCAAGAAGATCGTTATTTCTTATGTCGGTTATAAGACGCAGACAATTTCCGTGACCGATGGTCGCGCCGTGTATAACGTGACGTTGGAGGAGGATAGTGAGATCTTGGAAGATGTCGTTGTGGTGGGCTATGGTACGCAAAAACGTTCCGACGTGACGGGTGCTATCTCTTCCGTCAGCGCCAAGGATATAGAGTCGTTCTCAACCAAGTCCCTCGCCGAGTCCCTGCAAGGTCTGGCAGCTGGTGTGAGCGTGACGAAAGGAAGCGGTGCTCCGGGCGAAGGAGCGGAGATCCTCATCCGCGGCGCAGGCAACCTGAGCGGCATGAGTCCTTTGTACGTGGTAGATGGTGTCGCGCAAGAGGCAGGGTTCACCTTCAACATGCGCGACGTGGAATCTATCGAGATCCTGAAAGATGCCGGTTCGGCAGCTATCTATGGTAGCCGTGCTGCCGGTGGTGTGATCCTGATTACCACCAAGCGTGGTCATCAGCAGAAGACCCATATAAACCTTAATATACGCGCGGGATGGCGCAAGACGCTGAACCGCTTAGACCTCTTGGGCACCGAGGAATGGATACGTGCCCGCGACGCGTGGGGAACGGGTTCGACCCTGACCACGATGGGCGTCAGCTCCATCAGCGAGTTGCCCAATACCGATTGGATGAGTGTGATGTACGGTACAGGCATCGAGCAGGAGTACAACGCGAGCGTCACCCATAGCGGCGAGAAGACGAATCTGTTTATGTCCGTTGGTTATCTCGACGAGAAAGGTACATACCTTGGCACGAGCGCCAAGCGTTTCTCGTTCCGTACGAACTTAGATCATAAAGTAGGCAAACATGTGACCATTGGCGAGTCCATCTACGGCACATGGTCAAAGACCGACCCGGCAGCTAATTCGTCGGTTTACTATCATACGATACCATTCCGCACGGTGCCGGTAGCGGAGGTGTTGGACGAGGACGGTCAGTATGCCAAGACACCTATTTCCGTTGGCTCTGGACCGAACTTCGCAGGCTTGGAGAATGCCTTCAAGACTTATCATAATGACAATTATTCACTGAACGCTCGCGCTTATTTGGATGTGCAATTCATCGAGGGCTTGGTTTGGCATACCAATGGTTCCGCTTCGCTCTCTGCTTATTCGAGCAATCAGTTCCAGGAATACAAGGATTTCGGTCCGGTACAGGTAGGTGTGCCCGGTGGAACGCTGTTCTCCAGCTCGGGAACGGTGCTGAACCTGATGTTTAACTCCACCTTATCCTATGAGCATACTTGGGGCGGACATCACTTCAAGGCGATGGTCGGTACCGAGTGGTGGCGGCTCGATGGCTACGGTATCTCTACGGAGGCGTTTAACTATACCGTAAGCCCTGCCTCCTCGATTGCTTTGTCCTCCGAGGGCCCCACTAAGAAGGCGAGCGACACCACCCCGCAGGAGCGCAGAGGCTCGGCGTTCGCCCGTTTGAACTATGAATACGGTGGCCGCTATTTGCTGGCGGTCAATTTCCGCGCGGATGCTTCGGATCGCTTTGTGAAAAAGAACCGATGGGGTTTCTTCCCCTCTGTCAACGCCGGTTGGCGCATCTCAGAGGAGCCGTGGGTCAAACCCGCTACAGAGGAGTGGCTGAGTAACATGAAGATCCGCGCCTCGTGGGGTATGTTAGGCAATGACAACGTGGCGCAATACATGTACGAGAGTACGTACGCGCTGACGGGTGTCAGCCATAGTTTTAACAACTCGGCTACCCGTGCTACCGGTGCCTGGTTAGCCGTCTTGGGTAACGAGAATCTCCGTTGGGAGCAGGTGAACCAATGGGATATAGGATTAGACTTAGGCTTCTTCAATAACCGCCTGACGGTGACTTACGACTACTATAACCGCCAGACGCGGGACATGATTTACCGGGGCGCTTTACCTTTGTCTTCGGGCATGAGTTATTACTTCGCTTCGGACGACCCGGGTAACACGGTGCCTATTTACCTGAACGCAGGTCTGGTGGAGAACCAAGGCCACGAGATCGCAATAGGATGGAAGGAGCGCCGCGGAGAGTTTGAATACGGTATACAGTGGAACGCTTCCTTCAACCGGAATATGGTCAAGCAGGTAGGTGACGCTCCGGGCGCAGAACCGATTGACGCCGGTGTGGATAACTCCTGGACGCTTCTTGCCCGCACGCAGGATGGTCAGCCCATGGGACTCTTCTACGGCTATAAATGCTTAGGCATCTTCCAAAATCAAGCCCAGGTCGATGAGTACAATCAACAGGCGCTCGTCAACTGGCGTGCTCAACACCCCGATCACCCGTATGGCTACGCACCGAACGGTCAGCCGCTGAATGCGGATGGCAAGGAGATGGGTATCTATTGGCAGAAAGAGAACACGGGTGTGGGCGACCTCATCTTTGATGATAACGGTCAAGGCCGTGTCACGGAGAAGAGTAAGCAGACCATCGGTAACCCATGGCCGAAGATGGAGATGGGTCTGACGTTGTCTTTCGCATGGAAAGGTATCGATCTGTCGGCTGTTTTCTCCGGCGCTTTTGCGTTCGACATTATGAACCTCATGAAGCCTTATACGAATATGTTCTCCTCGGATAACACCACGGCGAAGATCTTCAATACGTCTTGTTTCGGAAAGGACAATACGACCGTGACGGCTGATCCGAGGGTAGGGTACCTGGATGAGAATAACTCCATGATCGGTGACGGAGCAGCCAACAAGAACTACTCGACTGTCTCCGGCTACCTCATTGAGGACGGGAGTTACTTCAAACTCAAGAACCTGAGCGTGGGTTATACTTTCCCTGCCCGATGGACGCGCAAGGCGAAGATAGAGAAGCTGCGTCTGTATTTCTCTACCCAGAACGTCTTTACTATCTCCCGTTACTCGGGTAACGACCCGGAGATAGGCCGATATAACGGTTCGCAGCTGCTATGGAACGTAGATACGCAGTATCGTTACCTGCCGAACCGGCTCTTCTCGTTCGGAGTAGATGTGATGTTTTGATGTGTAATGTGTAATGTGTGATGTGTAATGTGTAATGTATAATGTGTAATGTGTATGAAAAAGATAGCATATATACTGATACTTGCATGGGCGATGACGTCGTGCAAGGACTTCTTTGAGATCAACAACCCGCAGAGTTTGTCTCAGGCTAATTTCCCTTCCTCGTTGGAGCAGGTGAATCAGCTTGTGACGGCAGCGTATGCGCAAGATCATGCCTTTGGGCTCTATGCCTTTTATTGGTTTCCGATGGGTGTGTGGTTGTACGACCACACGACGGATCTGTACGGTTCGTATGACGAGCGTGCGTTCAGTCAGGACAACTACTCTACGCCTGAGTCGAGGTATCTGACGACGACCTATACGGATATCTGCAAATGGGCGAACCTCTCCACGCAAGCCTTAGAAGGTATCGAGGCTTTCCGTTCGATGGTGACCTCGGCGGAAGCGAAGCCGTTGGATTATATGAAAGGTCAGTGCCTTTTCAACCGCGCGTTGGCTTACTGGCATGGCCAGATCTTCTTTGAGATGGATGCCGACGGCAAGGGTATGCCGATCATCGATAAGGTGGTCAGCGACGCCGAGGCGGTCAAACGCAGCCGTAATACGGTGAGAGAGTGCTGGCAGTTCATGATCAACGATCTGAAAGAAGCCTGCGCACTGCTTACGGACTATCGGACGGATGTGGATGCGGCGGGTGAGTACCGCGCCACCTATTGGTCGGCGATGGGTCTGTTAGCCAAGGTCTATATGCAGTCCCTCTATATCTTCCCCGGGAACAAAGCGGCTGCAAAGGCGGTGATGGAAGAGATCATCGGGAGTTCCGGCAAGAGTCTGGTGCCGTATTCGGTGTATGCAGACATGTTCTACGGCAACGAGGCGAATGAGCATAACTCCGAGTCGCTCTATGAGATCACGATGAGTACCGACTACACGCAGGACGGTCCATGGGCGGGTTACACTACGGGTTCCGGCATGCCGACGGTCTATGCACCGTGGTACGTGAATCTGAATGTACGTTTCCGTCCGGGCAAAGAAGATGTAGTCGATCCCTATACCTTGGAGGACGATATTATCCTCTCGAACAAGAGTTCGCAATGGGGCAATAACTTCGTTCATGACAAGAACATCGCCCGCTTCGGTTTCTGGGGTTTCCACGGCGACACGGTGCCCCGTTGGACCTTCAATCCTGCGTATGACAAGAGTGCTCCGCGCTCGCAGGAAAACTTCCCGTATATGCTGCATGATGTGACGTATCAGTCGGACGCGAAGGCGCTGAAGGCGGATAAGAGTAAGATTGACCCGCGGCTCATGATCTGCGCCGGCCAGCCGTACGTGGATGACTATATCGGTTCGGGAGGCGAGACAACCTGGTACGACCGCTCGTCGGAGGTGAATAACCGCCCGGATATCTTAGCATGGCAGCATCGCAAATATACGAACATCCGCGGTGTGGAGATGGGTTCAGCGCCGTATGGCAAGAACGAGTCCAGCGACTGTAATATCTACGTCATCCGTCTGGCGGACATCTACCTGTTGTATGCGGAGTTGCTCAAGGACGAAGATCCCGGAACGGCGTTAGAATACGTTAATAAGGTGCATGCGCGGGCGTACGGCGACGACCATTCGTATGATTACGCCTCGCTGAACGACCGCACGAAAGCGTATTTCGATACCGATCCGCTGGCTAACGACGTGATTCGTTATGAGCGTTGGGCGGAACTCTTCGCCGAAGGACAATGGTGGTTTGATATCCGTCGGTACCGGATCGGTCCGTCTGAGGCGGATTACTATCAATCGACCCTCCATGGTGCTATCACCTGTAAGTGCGACGGCTCGTATGTGCAACCGATTCCGCAGTTGGAGATCGAGCGTAATGCGAATATTCAACAATCAGAAGGGTATTGAATGTTGAATGTGTAATGTGTAATGTGTAATGTTGAAAGATAAAAGACCTATGAGAAATTCCCTAATCTGCTTGGTGTGTCTCGTCCTAGTGGCGTGTACGAAGCCGTGTGATTATACGGTCTCATCCCCTGACGGGAGGATGACCTTGTCTTTTGAGCTGCGTGAAGGACAGCCGACTTACTCGCTTGCATACGAGGGCAAGGACGTCCTCCTGCCGTCTCCGATGGGCTTTGTGCTCCTCGCCGGTGGAGACACGTTGCGCGACCTCCATTGGACGGTTGAGTCCACCTCTTACGATAGCGCGGACACGACATGGGAGACCGTCTGGGGAGAGGAGCGTTTCATCCGGGATCAGCATCACGAGATGAAGGTGGCTCTTGCGTCGGAGAAGCTGCGTATGCATATCCGCTTCCGGATCTTCGACGATGGTTTTGCTTTCCGTTATGAGTTCCCGGATCAGGACGGCCACGGGCTTGCCATCACCATCCTCGATGAGCTCACGGCGTATCGTTTTGCTGCCGAACCGCAGGTATGGTCCATCCCCTGGCGCACGGAGTATTACGAGGGCATCTATACCAAAGCGCCGCTGCATGAGAAAGACACCATGTGTTCGCCCATCACGCTGGAGATGGCAGACGGCATGTACGCCTTCCTCCATGAGGCGAACGTGACGGATTATCCTTGCCAGAATTTTAGCCCCACCCAGCCTCCCCATGAAGGGGAGGAGAAAGGAGTAACCCTTTCTACCTACCTGACACCTTGGATGAGGGATGGTAAGGTGCTGGACGACAAGGCGTATGTCAGTGCTCCGTTCGTGACGCCATGGCGGTTCATGATCCTCACGCGCACGCTGCCTGAGCTGATGGCGTCGCGTATCATGCTGAACCTCAACGAGCCCTGTAAGATCGATGACACGTCGTGGATCAAGCCCATGAAGTTCCTCGGCATCTGGTGGTCGATG
>JAEEGL012592435.1_pt1 | contig 11391 bp, 7 predicted proteins | sample 9134231 | NCBI WGS metagenome assembly JAEEGL01 (sample SAMN16246548, study PRJNA631951) | gut metagenome | biome: gut microbiome; feature: rumen; material: fiber-attached | host: Bos | place: Iran: Karaj | collected 2018-10
AGGTTAAGCTTGAAAATGTAGAAGAAATTGCAGGCAAGGGAATTAAAGCACTTGTAAACGGCAAGGAAGTTCTGGCCGGAAACACAAAGCTTATGGACCAGTTTGGCATTGCCTACAATGAATGCAGCGAGCACCAGGACGGCACTGTTATCCATGTTGCAAGCGAAGGAAAATACAGCGGCCATATTGTAATCAGTGATGAAATTAAAGATGACTCCCAGGCAACTGTAGAAGGCCTGCACAAAATCGGAGTAGAAAATGTTGTAATGCTCACCGGCGACAATGAACGCGCTGCCCATACAGTAGCCGCCAAGCTTGGACTTAAAAAAGCCTACGGTCAGCTTCTTAGTGCCGACAAGCTTAAGAAAGTAGAAGAACTTATGGCAGACCTTTCGAAAGGCGGAAAAAAACGCGGTTCATTGATTTTTGCAGGAGACGGAATTAATGATGCCCCTGTTCTTGCCCGTGCCGATGCAGGAATTGCCATGGGCTCTATGGGAAGCGACGCCGCAATAGAAGCCGCCGATATCATCATTATGGAAGACAAGCCAAGTAAGATTGTAGAGGGTATTAAGCTTAGCCGCCAGACTCTGCGTATAGTTTACGAAAACCTCTATGGTGCTCTTGGAATAAAAGCTGCAATCCTTATTCTAAGTGCTCTTGGCATTACAAATATGTGGATTGCTGTCTTTGGCGATGTTGGAGTAACAATTCTTGCGGTACTTAACAGTTTGAGAATGCTGGGGAAGCATAAAAGCTGATTGCTAACTGCTCCTATTTCGTGTATACTTAAAGCATGTCATACGAAGTAACAGCTACAAGGCGTCGTCCGCAGCAGTTTGATGATCTTGTTGGTCAGGAATTTGTTGCGGCCACCCTTAAGAATTCTATAAAATCTGGAAAAATTGCTCATGCCTACCTTTTTTCAGGTCCCCGCGGTTGTGGAAAAACCTCTACAGCCCGTATTCTGGCAAAGGCATTAAACTGTCAGAATGGTCCAACCGACACTCCCTGCGGAAATTGTTCCAACTGTCAGGAAATCATTAAAGGCTCCTCTCTTGATGTAATTGAAATTGATGGAGCTTCCAACAACTCCGTAGAAAATGTCCGCCAGATTAAGGATGAAATCCAGTTTCCTCCAACTTCCAGCAAATACAAGGTTTATATCATAGACGAAGTTCACATGCTTTCGGGTTCGGCCTTTAATGCCCTTCTCAAAACTATAGAAGAGCCTCCTGAGTATGTTGTATTTATTTTTGCTACAACAGAGCTCCAGAAGGTGCCTGCCACAATTAAATCCCGCTGCCAGCAGTATAACTTCCGCCTGGTTGCAATCGATAAGGTAAAGGAATGTCTTGCCGATGCCGCCCGTGAACTTAATATTCAGGCTGATGACGAGGCTCTTTTCTGGATTGCCCGTGAATCTACCGGTTCCATGCGCGATGCCTACACCCTTTTTGATCAGGTTGTAGCCTTCAGCGACGGACATATTACTTACGAAAAAATCCGTGATAAGCTTGGACTTGTCGGCATAGACCGTCTTAATTCTTTGTTCGAAGCCTGTGCCTGCGGACAAACCCAGGAGGTTCTTGATATCCTTGATCAATATCTGCAGAACGGAGTTTCCATAGAACAGCTTATTTCTAATAGTGCCGACTATCTTCGAAGTCTTCTGCTCATAAAAAGCGGTATAAGTAAAGAGGCTCTTCTGGGAAATAATGTGGAAAGATACAGTAAAAAAGTTCTTGAAAAATGGAGCCCAATTCAACTTGAACGGGGGCTTTCAATTTTCCTGCAGCTTTATAGAGATATAAGATATTCTCTTTCTCCGCGTTTTGAAATAGAAGTAACATTCTCCCGCTTATGCTGGCTTAGTGAATATGTATCAAATCAGGAAGTAAAAAAAGCTCTTGATGCCGCTCAGAGATTATTGATGGGAGCTCCAGAAAGGGCACAGAATCCTCTGCAAGGAAGAGGCTTTGAAAGAGCTCCAGAAACAGCAGCCGAAACAAGAGACACCACAGAAACAAGAGAAACCGCTGAAACAGGCGATACATCAGATACTGGTGGCGCTCCAACTTTCAGTACACCTTTACCCGAAGGTCTGCCGCGTTTTTCTGCCCTCCAGAACGGCCCTTTTGATAATGGCGGTTCACTGCCGCCTGAACAATCAGTGACGATTCCTTCTGGAATTGATTATACAGTGAGTCAGGAAGGGGAATGGTCAGATAACCAAAGCCCGGCAGATGAATACGAGGAAGAAGAGATTCAGAAAGAAGAAGCTCAGGCTTCTTATGAAGAGGCACTTGCAAAAGAAGCTGACTCTCAGACAAAGGGACCTGTCCAGCTTGATGAATTTTTTGAAACTGCAGACGGCAGAAGTATTTCCATTGCTCAGCTGCGTGGAAGCGTAATTGCACAGCTTGCCGTAAACGAAGGTTTTATTGCTTCTTCTCTGGAAAGAACCGGAAAATGGAAGGTGCTTGAGGATAGAGTCGAAACAGACATTCAGTCTTCCCTGGATCTGCAGCTGCTTATGAAAAACCTTCCGGTTATAACAGCTCAGATTTCAAATATCTGCGGAAAGCCGATGTCTTTTTCTGTCATTCAGAAAGATGAAGTAAGTCAGGAAACAAAAGCTGAGCCCGAGGCTTTACCGTCTCAGGTTCAGATTCTGGTGAATGCTTTTAAGGGCACAGTTGTAACTGGAGAATAAAAACCGAGGTGAATATGAATCCTTTTGATTTATTAAAAAATACACAGGCAATTAAAGAACAGTCAGAAAAACTGCAGCATGAATTAGAGGAGCTCAGGGCTCAGGGTTCAAGCGGCGGCAGAATGGTAACCGTAACCCTCAACGGCAAATTTCAGATGATTGATATCAAACTGGATCCTATATGTGTAGATAACCGTGATGTAAAAATGCTGGAAGATTTAATTATTGCGGCTCATAAGGCTGCCTGCGATAATGTCCAGGAGCTTATAAAAGAAAAATCTTCTTCTCTTCTAGGCGGGCTGGATCTGGGCTCTCTTGGCCTTTAAACTAAATTTGTATTTGGGTGGGATATGAACGCATTTGATGAACTTACAGCAGATTTTTCCAGGCTTCCCGGTATCGGGAAAAAAAGTGCAGTAAGAATGGTGAACTGGCTTTTGACTCAGGATACCGCCTATGTCCATCGTTTTTCGCAGAATCTTGGAGTTTTAAAAGAAAAGATAAAGCCCTGTTCTGTCTGCGGTAGGTGGACAGAAACGGATCCCTGCCTGATTTGTTCTGACCCACTTAGAGATAAAAGCCTGCTTTGTATTGTAGAGCAGAGCCAGGATGTAGGTACTATAGAAGCCTATGGAGAATACAAGGGACTTTATCATGTTCTGGGAGGCTTAATAAAACCTCTTGAAGGAATAGGTCCTGCCCAGCTTACCATAAATCAAATGCTTGCCCGTATAAAAGAGGCCTCCCTTGGCGGAGAAAGCGGGGGACCGGCAATCAAAGAAGTAATTATTGCTACCAATCCAACTGTAGAAGGTGATACAACCGCACTTTATTTGAATAAGGTAATAGGAGAGCTTGGACTTGCTGAGCCTCCAAAGGTTACCCGGCTTGCTACAGGCATTCCTGTCGGCGGGGACCTGGAATATATAGACAAGAGAACCCTTTCCCTGAGCTTCCGCGGCAGATCCCAGCTTTAGACTTTTCTATTTATAGTCACTCTGATCTTGAGCTGCATTTAAGCCAAGAGCCTGATCTACAAGGCTGGAGATATAACCTGCTTCGGCTGACTTTTCCTTTGTTGTACCGGCAACTCCAAGAGATTTTTCCTGCATTTCCTTTTTTTTCTGCTGTTGTGATAAAAGCTCTTTTGCTGCAAAAAGTATGTCTGCTGCCTCTCTGGCCGGAATATGCAGGCACTGGGCAATTGCACTTTCTTCGGACGAGGCAAGTCCCTGAAGGGTAATGAATTTTTTCTGCAGCATTGCAGCCCTTTTCTGAGCAACTCCGGGTAACTGCAGGAAAATTGAGTCCACATTTTCTTTTGTCCTGAGCTTCTGGTTACGGCTGGTGGCAAAACGGTGACATTCATCACGAACCCGCTGCAAAAGCCTTAAACCGTCACTTCTCCGCGGTAACCTTATAGGAGTAGAATTTCCCGGCAGATAAAGGTCTTCATTTTTCTCTGCAAGACCTACAATAGGAATATCCAGATTCAGGGCATTAAGAACTCCCTCTACGGCATTTACCTGTCCGATTCCTCCATCAATCATAATAAGATCCGGCAAATCTGCCTGTTCATTTAAAAGTCTTGTGTAGCGGCGGGTAGTTGCCTCTCTCATGGATTCAAAATCATCTATAATGCCATCTGTATTTTTAAGTCTGAAGTAGCGGTAATTTTTTTTGTCCGGGTTCCCATTGTAAAAGCTGATAAGGGATGCAACCGGAAATTTTCCGCCTATATGGGCAATATCAAAGCCTTCTATACGAATAGGCAGGCTGTCCAGTCCCAGCAGGTTTTTAAGCTCTTCCATTGCAGGTACATCACCACGGTCGCGCAGGCGTCTTATAATATCTTCGTGGGCATTTTCCCTGGCCATGTTAAGGGCAGCTATATCGCGTTTATCTGTGTCGCCGGGAACTATTACCCTTGTGTCAGCCTTCATTTCTTTATCCAGCCACTGATTTATAATGTCGCACTGGGCTTCGGTCGGAACATAAATTGCAGGAGGCAGCAGCTTTGAATCTTCGTAATAGGCAGCCATAAATTCTGCCAGAAGCTCATCTTCTTCGTTCAGGCTTTCTACCCGGTAGTTTTCGCGGCCCAGCAGCTTGCCTCCCCGTACTTTGAGCACTGTAAAGCTTACAAGTTCTCCTTCGGAATAATGGGCAATGTAGTCCCGGTCTTCGGAATCAAAGCTTTCTACAATATTCTGATTCTGCAGAATCATAAGGGCTTTAATTCCGTCCCTGAGTCTTGCAGCTTTTTCAAAATCCAGGGAGGCGGCGGCTTCTTTCATCTGAGCGGTCATTTTTTCTACGGCTTCTTCTGCCTGGCCTGACAGTAAAGCAGTAATTTCTTCTATATATTTATTGTATTCTTCCTTATCAATTTTTCCGCAGCAGGGGGCCTTGCATTGCTTCATGTGGTAGTAAAGGCAGGGAGTTTCTCTTTTGCGCAGGGTGCGGCAGTGTCTTACAGGATAAAGGCGGTAAATATTTTCTATAAAAGTGTCCAGGGCGTTGACATTAGGGTAGGGGCCAAAATAAAGGGAGCCGTCCTGTAAAATGCGGCGGGTTCTGAACAGCTTGGGAAAGTCTTCTTTAGTTATCCTTAGAACAGGATAGGATTTTCCATCCTTTAAACAGATATTGTAGCGGGGGCTATGCTGCTTTATAAGATTGTTTTCCAGCAAAAGGGCTTCGTATTCATTTGTTGTGGTTATGTATTCTATAGAGGCGGCTCTTGAAATGAGCAGCCTTGTTTTTACTGTGCGCTGGCCCGAAAAATAGGAGCAGAGGCGGTTTTTAAGGTTTTTAGCCTTGCCGACATAGATTATGGTGCCTTCTTCGTTGCGCCAAAGGTAAACGCCGCTGGATTGAGGAGCTTTTAATGCTGTTTCATGCAGAATGTCTCGTGCCACAAAAAAATTATATCATATTTTTTTTTATTTTGCCGATAGTCTAAGCAGGTACCTATATGAAAAAAACAATAAAAAAGACTGGGCTTTTTGCTGCAGTCACTATGATTTTTGCAGTCTTTAATACGACTGTTTTTGCAGAATCAAAGCAGATTGTTCTCGGGGGAAAGGGCGGTTGGCCTCTTTTCAAGTATGAAGAAAACATTACCACGGGAAAAGGCCGTTTTGGCTATGATTGTATTGAACTAGCTACAAATTCCTTTGTTTTTGATGATTACACAGATCTTCTTATAGATTTTGAAGATCCGCTGAATCCTCTTTCTGCCGGAGCTTACGAAATAACCTCCAATAATCTAAAAACATCCAGCGAATCTTTGATGGAAAGGTCTGCCGGACTGAGCCGGAATATAGGAGGCCTTAGCGTTCTTGGAAAAGCAGGTACTTTTTTTGGTTCAGAAGGCCTGGTTGGGTCTTTTTCAATTGAATTCTGGCTTTGTCCTTCTCTGGCAGAAAATGGAGAGGTAATAATAAACTGGGAATCTTCCAAAAATGTCAGGGGAAGACTTGTTTACCAGCTTTTAAACTGTTTTTTTGACGGCGGTCATTTAGACTGGACAATTTCTAACCTTTTTGATTCTTATTCAGGCCCGGAAGGAAACGGAGAATTCCATTTAAAGGGTTCTTCAACAATTATTCCTGATACCTGGTCTTATCATGCTTTAAGCTATGACTGCGAAAGTGGAATTCTTGAGTACCTTGTAAACGGAATTACAGAAGATATCAGATATATTACCTCCAACGGAAAAGAAAACGGAGATGTTTCTCTTGTAATAATGGGAACTCCTTCTCAGGTAGAATTCTGCAAGGAATATACAGGGAAGATTGATGAAATAAGAATTTTACGACGACCATATACTCCTCCGGATTATCAGTCTGCAGAAGCTGCCGGTGCTCTGGGAAGAATGCTTTATCAGCCTTCAGGAGGCCGTTTTGAAACTCAGCCGATTGTAGTTTCTACAGGCTCCGTACTTAACAGTCTTACGGCAGAAATGAACCTTCCTTCTCAGACCGAAATCAGCTTTTTTGTGCGTTCCGGAGACAATTATTTTAACTGGACGGATTCTTATCCTGAATGGAAGCCTGTAGAAAGCGGACAAGCCATAAAAGGCCTTTCTGGAATGTATTTTCAGCTTGCCTGTGAGCTTTATCCTGATGGAAACGGTTCCGTTTCTCCAACAGTAACACAAATTACACTTGATTTTACAGAACTGCCTCTGCCATTGCCTCCTTTTACCGTAAAGGCCGAAGCGGGAAATGCAAGTGTTACCTTACGATGGAATTATTCGGTAGATGAAACTGCCGGTGGTTATTATGTTTATTACGGCAACAGACCCGGAGAATATCTGGGACGGATAGCTGTAGAAGGTTCTTCACCTGTAAATGTTGGAAATACAACTTCTTTTACACTTACAGGTCTTGAAAATGGAAAAATCTATTATTTTGCGGTTGCTTCCTGGTCTGCTCTGGATGACAGGATTATAGGGCCGCTTTCCAAAGAAGTTTTTGCACGACCTTTGCAGAGGTTGGGAAAATAAATCAGGGGAAATAAAAGGGAGATTGAAATGGCAAAAAAGTTTGTGAACAATGTAAACGAAAAGAATCTTGTACTTACAAGAGCACAGGGTGCGGTTATTTCACGCGATTTTCCTACTGCAGCCAGACTTTATAAGCAGCTTTTAAAAGATGATCCTTCAAATGTAGATTATCTTAAGGAACTGGGTTCTATTTATGTTAAGAATGGAGAAGATGAAAAAGCCATTCCTTATTATGAGCAGATAATTACCTTTTATCCTCATTATATAGATGCAATGACCAGTCTTGGCGCAATTTATCGTCGTCTTAAGCGTTACGAGGAATCTATAGAAATTCTTGAGCGGGCAGTTGATGAAGGACGTCAGTCAGCAGATGTAAATTATAATCTTGGTTTTACCTACCGTGAAATGGGAAACTGGGATGATGCCATAGAAGCTTTTTCTTCTGTAGTAAACGAAAATCCCTCTGACGTACTTGCTTACAATCATCTTGGTGCCATCTACCTGGAGAAAAAAGATTATGAAAAATCCATAGGTGCATTTAAAAGAGGTTTGCAGATAGACCCTAATCACCCTATCTTAAATTATAATCTTGCCCGTTGTTTTTCAAAGGCCAAAATGTATACAGATGCAATCCGTTGTTTTGAAAATGCCCTTAAAGCAAAACCGGGTTGGGTTGATGCTATAAAAGATTTCAGTAATCTTCTTGTAAAATGCCAGAAATCTAAGGAAGCCTCGGATCTTGTTAAACATTCAATTGAGCTTTATCCTAATGATACAAAGCTGCTTTCCATGTTGGGAAGCATTTATCTTGAGCAGTATGATTATGATTCTGCAGAAAAAACCTTCAAAAGAGCCAAGAAGGTAGATAATCAGGATATTCAGATTCTTACAGGCCTGGCAGAATCTCTGGAAAAGGGTGAAAAACCGGAAGAAGCTCTGGAGAATGTTCTGGATGCCCTTGAGATTGCTCCGGATGATATGGACTTAAAGAAACGATATGTTCAGACCCTGCTTTCTGCAAATCAGATTGATGCTGCCGGAACTAATGTTAAGGAGCTTATTCAGACAGATGAAGAGGACCCTCAGGTTCTGGATTTGTATGGACAGTATCTTATCTGTAATGACGACGAAGGTCAGGCCGAAGAGTATTATAAAAAAATAAATTCAATCAATCATAACTATAAGGATTATCTTTTGTCTGCTGCCAACCGCCTGAACCAGGTTGGAAAAAATGATGAAGCAGAAATAAAGGCCAAGGAATTTGTAGCAAGAGATATGCGCAATCCTGCCGGTTACAATATGCTGGGAAAAATCTATGCAAACAAGGGTGACTATGAAAACGCCATTGAATCTTATAACAAAAGCCGCAATCTTCGCCGCCCGAATATTCTGGCAGATAAACAGATTGAATCTTTGCAGGCCAGGGTTGATCATCCGATTGAATTGGAAGAGCAGCCTTTACCGCCGGTAGAAGAAGTTGTGGTAGAAGAAACTGGCGTAGAAGAAGGCGCTGTAGCACAAGAGGAAGCTGCAGAAGAAGCTCCAAAGAACGAAGAATTTGATTTTGGAACTATGGGGGACGATCTTCCTATGCAGGAGGCCCTCAAAGAAAAGGAAGAAGATTTCTTTGATGAAGAAGGCCTTACAGATGACGAAGAAGTGTCTCCTTTTGACATGGATGAAGAACCCCTTTCTGATAAGGAAAAGCTGGTTCAGGCAGGAGATGGAAATAATTCCGGTCTTGAAGGAGACGAGGACTTTGGCTCTATCGATACTTCCGCCGGTTTTGAAGCTCCAAAATTTACAGGAGATGGCGAAAGAGAAGAAGAGCCTGCCGTTTCTGACATGCTGGATAATGTAGACAGCGACAGCTTTGATTTTGACCAGTTTGACGAAACAAGTGTTCAAGATGATGAAGACGAATTTGATATAAAGAAAATGCCGGATCCTTTTGCTTCTGCAGCAGAGGGTGGAGCCAATGCTCCAGGTGATTTGCCTCCTGTTCAGACAGCTCCGGCTCCGGCAGGTATGGCTCCTGCAGAAGAGTCTGCCTTTGCTTCTATGGCTTCCCAGGACAATCCCATTTCTTATGGAAAAACAATGATGGGTGCTGCTTCAATGGCAATGGATACTGTACAGCAGGCAAGCGAACTTGCAAGACAGAATGCAGAAGAACAAAAGCTTCTTGTTCAGCAGAGTCAGGAGCAGCTTGAAAAAATGGAGCAGCAGCATTCCGAAGAAATGGAAGAAATGCGCCGCAAAGTGGAAGCTCTGGAGGAAGAAAATGCCAGTCTTGCAGAAGGTCTTGCTTCGGGAGAAAGTTCTATTAATTCTGTAAAGAGTCTTATGAGCTCTGCAGAAAGCTTCCTTCCTACAATTGAACGAATCCTTGCTGATGATGACACTGCTTTGGAAAATTCTGCAGAAATTGAACTGCTTAAAAAGCTTCTGGAGCTTTGTGAATATCTTCCGGAACAGGAAAAGAAGGATTTTATGTCCAGTCCTGTCAGGATGAAGATAGAATATCTTATTTCCAAGCTTTCCGGTCAGCCTGGACTATTAAAGACTGCTCTTTCTCTAAAAAAGAGTGGAATTCTCGGGGAAGAAGGTCTTCCTTCTGCTCAAAAAGATTTTTCTGTTACCAACCACGAGCTTCGTAAGGTATTCAAGTGCATGAAGTCTCTTTCGAATGAGCTTGAAGATGAATATCTGGCAGATGCAATGTGCAATCGTATTGACAATGTACTCGAAAAAATCGAACTTGCGGAGAATAGTATTCAAATATTCTAATGTGTAAGGCCGCTGGCGGCCGGTGTTCAATAGCAAACCGTTAAAAAATTGCGTAAGCAATTTTTAGGTTTACCTATTTAAGAATTATTATCCGCGAGTGCGTTAATACCTCGTGTCCGGATTCGGTAATGAGGACATCGTTTTCGAGGCGGGTGCCGCCCAAGGCTTCGTCGTAGAGGCCGGGTTCGCAGGTTAGAATCATGCCGGGTTTAAAGTAGAGGTCGGCAGGCATTTTTGTGCTTACCCTTGGATATTCGTGAATTTCAAGTCCTATGCCGTGGCCCAGGGTGTGGGGCATTTTTCTTTTTGCTGTAGAAAAAATATAGTCGGCTTTTTTTGCGGCTTCGCAGATTGTGTGCTTTGGATTGTAGAGCTTAAGGCATTCATTGTAGGCTTTTTGAACAAGCTCCAGCTGTTTTTTCTGTTCAGGACTAAGGCGGCCCTTTGCAACTGTAAGGGTAGTGTCGCTGGTATAGCCCTTGTAAACAACTCCAAAGTCCAGAATGGAAAGTCCCTTTGCAGGCCAGGGAGCATTTGTGTAGCCCGGAAAAGCGTGGATGGCAAAGCTTCTGTCGGGACCTGCAGCCAGAGTATCAAAGCCTGTTCGTTCACAGCCATGTATACGGCATTCGCGTTCTATAAAGAGGGCAGCATCCATTTCGGTTTTTATTGTACCGTCTTTAATTCCTTCTTCAATTTTGTCAATTATCAGATCCCCTATGCGGGCAGCTTCCCGGGTGCAGTCAATTTCGTACTGGTCCTTGCAGACACGGCAGTCAATGGTAAATTTATGTACTCCATCTTCCCTGGAGCGGCAGTCATAATTATTTAAGGCATCTATAAAATGCAGATACTGCGAATAGGTAAGATAAGGCGGCAGCTCAACCCTGCTGTTTACTCCATGAGTGTAGCCTACATTTAAAATGGCCTTTATGGCATCTATATCCTTGTTTTTATAGCGGGTGTAGGGAACCAGCTTGTCGCAGAAGGCAATTTTTTTTGCAAGAATTTCATCCCAGGCAATAAGACAGGTGTAGCCGTCGCTGAAAATTATGACTATGGCATCGCAGTTGTGGCCTGTCAGATAGGGAATTGCAGGGTCCCGGTGTTCTTCACTGTCTATATAAACTGCAGCGCCAATACTGTTTTCGGTCAGGTAGTCTGCAACGCGTCTGCGGCGGGCTTCGTATATTTTTTTCATTTCGTCAGGGGTGTAGTTTTTCATAAGTTCCTCGTGTCATCCTCGGGCTTGACCCGGGGATCTCCTTCTTACAATCGTCATTACAATATCATCTCTCGTAACCACCAGCTCAAGAATACCAATTACTGCAAAAACAACCGCAAGTATTGCAAGTGGAACTCCTGCACTTAT
>JAEEGL013500332.1_pt1 | contig 11391 bp, 12 predicted proteins | sample 9134231 | NCBI WGS metagenome assembly JAEEGL01 (sample SAMN16246548, study PRJNA631951) | gut metagenome | biome: gut microbiome; feature: rumen; material: fiber-attached | host: Bos | place: Iran: Karaj | collected 2018-10
CTATATTCTGGGTGTAACCTCTTGCCATAGTAGTAGCTGCGCTCCAGGCAGGACTCAACGCTATTATTTCTATCTGCTGTCGAGACGATTTTGCCATAAATACTGCGCGGTTCGTGGTCCGACGAGGCGCGATGATCCTCGATAGCCTCTTTGATTGTTTTTAGCTCGTCTTTAGAGAAGAAATCGGCTAGCCTTGCATCTTTTTGCATGATTTCTGCCGAGATTATCTCGTGCTTTTTTGGGTCGATATGGTGCCCGATGTCGTGATATGCAGCAACAACATACACGATGTCGTAATTGATATCTGGGATGGCCTGGGCAAACTTAAAGCTTCTATTGATAACGTATTTGATATGGTCGAGGTTATGCGCCGGCTCGTTCTTCTCGTACTCCGGAAAAACCACAGTTTCGATGTGCTTTTTTAGCTCGGGACTGACTCTAAAAGTCGGAAAATCCGCCACAATCTGCTTGAACGGCTCGATTAAGTCGTTTGGAGAGTCGTAAAAGATAACTTTGGCTGCAAGATTGGAGATTGTGGTCGAAATATCGCTGCCGGTTTTCGCGATCACAAAAATCGGCTTACCGATGGCATAGCAATATCCAGCATTAATCCCCAGGCCGACGCCTTTTTCGCTGAATTCGATGATATTGCAGTCACATTGTTGCATAGCGGGAAAAGCGTAGTCGGTCATCAGGGTTTTGCCCTCTGGAATTGCCGCTTTACCCCATTTTTCGACGTCGCGTGCCATCAGAGTAATGGTAATGCCAGCCTTGCCCAGGGCTTTTTCGATGGCTTCAACCTTGGCTTTATCTTCTTCCCCGTCGTGGAATTTTAGGGCGAAAAACGAGTGCAGGGTGCCTGGTTTTCTGTTTTTAGGAATAATTGCTGGTTTTGCTATTTCGGTCATAATTTTATTGTAGCATATTTGATAGTCCGTAATTGCCTTGCCATATCTTAAAAATACCCGAAACGCGCATAATTGTTATGTTTATACTTGACTTTTTTGGTGGTTTATGCTATAATGGAGATACTGGAGCATTCAGAGAATGCCCAGAATAAAAAACATATACTAGGGGGTATAGGTATGCAGAGTACATTAAGAATCGCGGTTTTAACCGCACTTGCAGTAGTTATGGTAGTAGTAGGCAGCACCGTTAAGGTACAGGCAGCTCAGGATCCCGGAAGACCCGAAGAGGTCGAAATTTACGACCTGGTAATAAAGGCTCAGAAGGCTGGTCTGCTTCACAAGGAGTACGCCGAGTTGAAGGACTTCCGTCCGGATGCAGAGGCAACGCCGGTTTATTGCCGGAGGCTCTTAAAGCGGGCTGCCAAGGCGAACAACCTGGATCCGAGCCGCATAGTCGGTAAGGAGGCCACTTTCGAGTGGTTAGGCGAAAACGCCGCCAGAGTGGATGTCCCGAGGCCCGAGTGGCTGAGAAATCCGGAACTTTGGTCGGAGTGCCTGGAAAATCTTCAGATGGAAGTCCAGTATCTGTATGGGCCGACAGAAAAGATGACCAGGATTCAGGCGCTTGCCTGGATAGTTGGCCTGTTCTACACGGATATTCCGGTAGGGTTCGATCTTTCGGCCGAGGCGCTGGCCGCCTATTAATTTGCTGTAACGGTTTTATCCCTCTCTCATGAGAGGGATTTTTTTATTCAAAAAATGCCCGGGATTATGCCCGGGCGGTGGGGATGGATTGTTCGATGAAGGTGATGTGGCCTTTACGAGTTTTGGCGTTGTAGTAGGCTTCAAATCCGTATAGCTCGCAAGCGACATTGGCGGACGAGTCCAGGTCGGCCTTACAATATCCCTGCAGGTTAAAGCTTTCGCCGGAATCGTTCTCGTGCTTGATTTTAGCAATTTTAATGCTACTGATTGCTACCTTGATTTCGGCATGGCCAGGGCTATTGTTAGGCTCGGCATAGCTAATCGTGACATTGAAATTCGTAGGGAGCTCCGCATCATTCTCGTGTGCGCGCTTGCAGGCGTCAAGCAGGGCATCCCCATTTGCTCCTGCCACAATGTCGCAAAAAATCTCCTCTGGCATCGGAATCTTAGTGTCCATACAAAAACACCCCTTTCTTAATGTGCGCTGTTTTACTTCCGTTAGGTTGATGCTTCGATTATGGCACAGTTAATTTGTTTTATCAACAAGTCAAAAAACAAGCCCCTTTGGGGCTTTTTTTATTTCTGGTGGGGGCGAATCAATAATCTACAAAGAAGCTAGTCTGACATTTTAGATAAAAACGTAAGCATTATTGACTTTTTTATATCTATGTGATATAATATGTATTATAAGGTCAAGGTAGAACAAAGACCTTATAGAACATTATCAAATTGTCTCTGAAGTAAAAAATCTCTTTTTGCCTGTTTTGAGTTGGCTTAGAGTGAGGGAGGCTCTGAGCCGGCTCAAAAACGAGCTGGACGTTAGGACCGAGATTGGCCCAATTTACCGGCCCGGATTAGGGCAGAAAGAGAGGACATTATGGCAACTCAGAAAATATTCGTGAAAGACACCAACGGAGAAAGCGCAAGGGTAGGTAGCGCAATGAGCACAACTTATGCTTATGATCCTAAGACCAGAACACTGAAGGTCTTTTGGAAATCAGGAGCACCCGTCGTACTGCAGAATGTTACCGAAGGAGAACCCATTTGGGTAAACTGTTGGGGTGGCGTTCCCGAAGTAAAGCGCATTAAGCTTCCACGTAGAAAGGCAGATTGCCTGGCTTGGTTGATGGACTTTTCTAAGGAGACTCGTACTCATTCAAAAGAGGAACACGAGAATCTGATTAAAAGGCAGCGTGAGTCATACGACTGGTGGAATTACCAGGAGTATACTCGTAGCAACGAGGGCTGGTCACTGACTCTTTGCAATCGTTCAGACTGCGGTGGCGTACATCATATTGCGTGCTACATTTCAGACGAGGCAGCAGAAAATAAGGACATTGTAAAGGCTATCCTTAAAGCGTGGTCTGAACTGCGTTGGATGTATTATCCGAAAACCTTCGTCCAGTCAGTCCTTAGAGATAGATTTGGTTTTTCCGAAACTGACCTCGAAGACGTAGACGCGTACCTCGGAGACAAATAAGCTATAGTCGCTAAAACTGACATAGCTCAATTATCACTACCCTCGGGCTTCAAACCTTTTTAAGAAGGCTACGAAAGCGGTATTTTTACAGGGCATGGATGTCGCTCGCTATGCTCGCTCCATTCGAACCTTGGCTCGAGCCTATAATATCAGAAATAAAAAAATAAGCCTGAAGGCTTCTTTTTTTATTTCTGGTGGATCTTACAGGGCTCGAACCTGTGACCTTACGAATGTGAATCGTACGCTCTAGCCAACTGAGCTAAAGATCCATGCATGTATTATAGCATAAAATAGTATATAATATAGGGTATGGATTTTGAAAAATATAAATCAGAACTTGTTTCACTTGAAGAATTTTTGGCGCAGCCAAATGCTTTTTCGGACCCGGAGTTTGCCAATAAGGGGCGCCGCGCGGCCGAACTACGCGAAATTATTAGCTTACATGATGGTATTGAAACCAAGAAAAACAACCTTGCCGAAGCGCACGAACTAGCCAATGACCCAGAGCTAGGCGAGCTAGCCCAGGCCGACATTGAGCGTCTAACAACCGAAATTGCCGAGGATGAGGCTAGACTAGAAGAATTACTACTCCCGCGCGATCCAGAAGATGATAAGCCAGCCATTATCGAAATTCGTGCTGGTGCCGGTGGTGATGAAGCGTCGCTCTTTGCAGGTGAGCTATATCGCATGTATCTAAAATATGCCGAAAATCACGGACTTAAGACCGAGTTGATTTCTCAAAACGAGAACGAAGCTGGCGGCATGAAAGAAGTCATCTTTAAAGTGTCGGGTGAGCGTCCATACGGACAATTAAAATTTGAAGGCGGCGTGCACCGCGTGCAGCGTGTCCCAGTAACGGAATCTCAGGGCCGTATTCACACTTCTACGGCTACTGTAGCAGTGCTTCCTGAAGCATCTGAACAAGATTTAGAGATTAAACCAGAGGATCTACGTATCGATATTTACCGCTCCGGCGGACATGGTGGCCAGGGCGTCAACACTACCGACTCGGCCGTACGTATTACTCACCTTCCGACTGGGCTCGTAGTGGCGATGCAAGATGAGCGTTCTCAGCAACAGAACCGCGTTAAAGCTATGAACATTTTGCGTTCGAGACTCTTGGAGCGCAAAAAAGAGGAAGAAATGAAGAACGCCTCTGCGGCGCGCAAGTCTTTGATTGGTACTGGCGATCGTTCTGAGAAAATTCGTACTTACAACTTCCCGCAAGATCGCATTACTGACCATCGTATTCATTATTCGCGCTCGAACGTACCGGCAGCAATGGATGGCGACATTGACGATATTATTACGGAACTGATCAAAAATGAACGTTCGCTCATGGCTGAAGCAGAATAAAGCCTTTGATGGCGCGGCAATCCTGGCAGATTTACTGGATGTTGACCAAACTTGGCTAGTTACGCATGAAGATGCCGAAATCCCGCTAGAGATTTTGCACGAGGCAGATTTGGCTGTGCTTGAGCGAAAAAATGGTGCGCCACTAGCAATAGTGCTGAACCACCGAGATTTTTATGGGCGTAGATTTGCCGTGAAGGAAGGTGGGATGCAGGCGCTAATTCCCCGCCCTGAGACCGAGGATATTATTGATTTGGTTAAGGAACTAAATCCTGCCACGATTGCCGATATTGGCACTGGCTCTGGCTGCATTGCGATCACACTAAAATTGGAATTGCCAGAAGCTAGAGTGCTAGCGGTCGATAAATACGATTATGCGGCGCTAGTTAGCAGAAACGCTGAGGCGCTTGGTGTGGAAATTGAGTTTAGGAATTCGGATTTACTGAGCGCGGTAGACGAAAAGTTTGACGCTATTGTAGCGAATTTGCCGTATGTAGACCGTGAGTGGTCTTGGGTTGACCAAGAAGCTTTGTCACACGAGCCAGATACGGCGCTTTATGCCAACAAAAAAGGCCTAGAATTAATTGAAAAACTGATCGATCAAGTCATCGCTAAAAAGGCTTGCGAATACTTAATTCTGGAAGCCGACCCGTGCCAACACGAAGCAATCAAAGAATATGCCTTGGAAAACGGCTTAGAATTCGTTAAGGCTCAGAATTTTATTTTAGAGTTTAAATATTAAAGATTGGACTGCTAAACCAAAGTACAATTACGGCAGTAATGACGGCCGAGAAGATGAGCGGTGCCATGATGTCGGAGATTTTGACTTCGCCATCGCGCTTCAAAGCGGCGAGCTGGACGTTGTAGAAGAGGAAGGTGAAGAGCGTCAGAATGATGGCGATTTGCGGAATGCGGATGCCGGTTTCGCCAAAAGTATAGACAATCATCCAAGCTTGGCAGAGCCAGGCGATTTCGGCGAAGATGAGACCGCAAACAAGCGTGAGTAGACCGTAATCTTTAGTTTCGTTCTGAGAAAGGATGTGGCGGCTAGCACTATAACCCACAATGAAGGCCATCACGACGATAGCGAGTGGATCTGAGCCGGCACTAATAATAGCTGAGCTAGACATGCCAAGGAATACGGCGATGAGTGCTTGAGCGAGCGTACCAGTATCTGAAGTGAGCGGCTTAATAATAATCAACCAAACACAATAGAAGATGGCTAGCAAAATATCTAGAATTAATGCGTTGCCAGAATAGTAAGTGATTAAAACTACGCTAACACCAACGATGAAATCAAGTAAGTTAGACTTGAAGTTTGGCCAGATGTAACGCAAACGCACAGCAAAGACGCGCCATTTAGAAATAGCCACGAGAATTAGGCCGAGCACTGGGCTGCTAGTATAAAGCGTCAAAAGCACCGTGCCCACACCAAAAACGAGATTCAAAAGTACGTGCACGGCAGAGCTGGCAATGTTGCGAGTTTTACGGGTCAAAATATATTCAGCCATATATATTATTATAGCAAAAAGTCTAAAAATCATATGCGGAATTTATGCTATAATGAGAAGCAATGAAGCCAACTTTTTTTCAAAAACATCCACTACTAAAAGATATCTTGAGCCTAGGGGCTTTTGTGGTAGCAGTGATCGCCGGTACCATACTGGTAAATACTTACATCTATCGCTCTTACAACGTAGTTGGCATTAGTATGGAAAATACTTTGCATAATGATGATCGCGTGATTGTAAACCGTTTAGCAGTGTCGATTGCACACTTCATGGGTCAAGAATACGTGCCTGAGCGCGGACAAATTATTGTGTTTGCCAATGGTAGCGCGGACGGCCCACTTACTTGTGATGTTCCTGAATATACCGAAGACCAATATATTATTAAGCGCGTAATTGCCTTCCCAGGTGAGCGCGTAGTCGTAAAAAACGGTGTAATGACGGTCTATACCGAGGAATTCCCGGCTGGTTTTGAATATGATACTTTGTGGCGCGTCGATGAGAATGACGGACCAAAAGAACATACTTCTGGTGAAGTTGACATGGTTGTACCAGAAGGCGAATTATTCGTATCGGGCGACAACCGCGAAGGCAACAATTCTGGTGACTCCAGAAACCGCCTTGGCACGATTCCATACTGCCGTATTATCGGCCCGGTAATTTCGAGGATTTATCCGTTCGATAAAATCCGTACGTTCTAATTCAATAATTTTTCAGATTCTGGTTCAGGAAGCTCCTCAACATCACGGAGCTTCTTTTCGATTTGGCGGGAAGTAGTCCTGGCGGATTCAATCTTGTTGGCGGACTCGGTGAGTTTCTTTTGAACACCTTCAAGAAGATCGCCAAACTTGCCAAATTGAGTTTTGACGGCACTAAGAACTTGCCAGACTTCGGCAGAGCGTTTCTCGATAGCGACGGTGCGGAAGCCCATCAAGAGGCCAGAGAGCATCACTGGTAAAGTAGATGGCGAAGCAATGGTAATGTTGAACTTTTTACGAACTTCGTCAGAGAGGCCAGGAATACGCAAAATCTCGGCATATAGTGACTCGGTTGGCACAAACATCATGCCAAAATCAGTAGTTTTAGGCGGATCGATGTACTTGGTAGAGATTTTTTTGGCTTGCTCTTTGACGTCGGTAGCGAGGGCTTTTTGGTATTCGGCAATCTTAGCAGTGTCGCCAGCATCGTAAGCGGCGATGAGGCGAGAATAGTTCTCGACTGGAAACTTGGAGTCGATTGGCAAGAACACGTTATCTTCTTTGCCTGGCATTTTGACGGCAAATTCAACACGATCAGCCGAGCCAGCCTTAGTAGCGATGTTTTCTTCGTATTGAGATTTGGAAAGTGTATCAGAAATAATGGCACCGAGCTGGACTTCGCCATAAATACCACGAGTTTTGACGCCTTCCATGACTTTTTTGAGATCGCCCACACCGTTGGCGAGGTTTTTCATTTCGCCAAGACCTTGGTAAACCTGAGTGAGCTGAGTGGAAATAGATTTGAAACTCTCGTTGAAGCGCTTCTCGACGGAAGATTTGAGCTTTTCGTCGACGGTTTCGCGCATTTCTTCGAGTTTTTTCTCGTTGCCGGCCTGGATATTCTTGAGGTTTTCGGAAATTTCACGACGATTCTCGCGAAAATTGCGGTCGATTTCAGGATTTAATTTATTCACTTCACCCTCGATACGAATGAGACGTTCTTCGAGGCTTTTATATTCTTTATTTTCGGCCGTAGCTGGCTTTTTGAATAGTAATACAGTAACGAGCGCAACATTAATTACGCCTAGTGCAATCATTAAAATTTCCATAAGCTAATTATACCATTTTGCGACGAGCGTGGGCAGGGCGTTTCAAAGTCTTGGGAGCTTTGGATTGCTTAGTGATAACGTGCTTGGCGTTGTTGGCCTCGACCTGTTTTTCGATGCGGCGAGTAGTCTCGGCGATAGCTTCTTCGTTGTCGATAATTTCGTAAATGGTGAGTAATTGACGAAGGACAGCAACGTTGCGATCGAGTTCATAAGCACTTTCGAGCGCTTCGATAGCTTTGGTGTAATTCCCCATTTGTTCTTCGGCCTTGGCAAGAGCGATGTAGCGAGCCGGCACGTCGCCTTCTAACGCAATAGCTTGCTCAAAAGCCATGGCGGCTTTCTCGTATTCGCCAGTTTCAAGGTAAATTAGACCGGCGTTATGAATAGAAGATGGGTTATTGTCGAGAGATTGAGCAATTTCAAAACATTCAACGGCTTCGTCGAACTTTTTGGACTTAGCATAGAGAATGCCGAGACGGTTGTAAGCGGCGGCGTTCTTTTCGTCGAATTTAAGAATGGTCAGCAAAGCCTTTTCAGCGCGGAGCGGCTCGTGTTCCTTCATGGAGACTTGCGCCACTTGCCAAAGTTTTTTCATTCTGGCGGTGTATTTAGGTGACTTTGGCTCTTCCGCTTTTTTCTTGAGTTCGATTGGATAGAAAAAAGTAAGGAAGACGATAAAAAGTATGATGACAAAAATTGCAGTCATGGTTTAATTATAGCATATCCGCGACGAGATGCAGTTTGATATGGCCATTTGCCATAATATTCTCGTGGGCTTTAATAAATTTTGGCAGCTTCGCAAGGAAGGCTTGATTCTTGGTCTTAAAATAGGACTTATAAGAGATTTCGATGGCGGCAGAGAGCACGCTAAGCGCGTATTCACGGGTGCCATCTTTAACCTTGGTGATTTCATTCATGATACCGATATAATCTTTTGGCGTGGCGACAATCAACTTTTTGGCGAGAGCTTTAATTTTATCATCGGCAGCAACGGGAGCTTCGAGCGGATGCGGAGTTTTGAGTACGTAGACTTCGGCGCGGCTAAGGATGGTCGGGAGCAGGGCGGACGGATTTTCGGTTTGTAGAATAAAATGATAATTGGCCTTGGGCTCTTCAAGATTTTTTAGGAAGGCGTTGGCGGCATTTAGATTCATTTTGTCGGCTTCGTGGATAATAATAAACTGCTCAGTAGATTGTTTGGTGTCAACATGCGAAAGCACGTCCTTGATTTGGTCAATCACGATACCGGATTTGATTTCGCCAGGAAAAACACTCAGGGCATTTTTAACAGGGATTTTTGATACATTTGGTATCACAAAAACCGTGCAGCCGAATTGACCGGCGAGGCGTGGAATTTGGTTTAGACTATCGAAGAACATCGCGGAAGGCCTCAGGCAACTCGGCGATAAAAGTTTTTCTGACGCCACCCGGAAGCGTAATTTCTAGCGCGTAGGCATGAAGGAAGAGGCGCGGAGCAGGCTCAGATTCGTAAACGCGGTCGCCCAAAATTGGCGTGCCGAGATATTTGAGATGCACGCGGAGCTGGTGAGTGCGACCGGTTTTTGGCTTGAGCTCAACTAGCGAGTATTGATCGCTCTTTTCGACGACTCTGTAGTAGGTTTCGGATGGGCGACCTTGCGCATCTACGCGGAAATGGGTTTTGTGCTTTAAATCACGAGCAATTGGCAGGTCGATGTTGGCTTCGTCGAGCTTAGGATGGCCACAAACGATTGCGTAATAAGTTTTGTGGGCTTTGCGATCTTGGAATTGCTTACGCAGGAAGGTTTGAACCTCGGGATTTTTGGCGAGAATCACCACACCGGAAGTATCACGGTCGAGACGGTGCACGAGCAGACCATAATCCTCGAGCGTCTTTTCTGGGCAATATTCACCTTTAGCCATGCTAAGTAAGCCGGCTGGTTTGTTTAGAACAAGGACGTTTTCGTCTTCATAAATCGTTTCTGGAATAAGGTCAGAATTCTTAAGCTCTTCTGGGACGTTCAAGTCTAGTTTGACGGACTCTTCGAATTTAGCGTTGGCCTTTTTTACCACTACACCATCCACTGTAACGTAGCCAGCCTCGATGAATTTCTGCAACGTGGAGCGATTGTAGCTCTTGTATTTGGCGACCAACAGCAAATCTAGGCGCACTTTCGGAATCTGCTCCGGCGCCTCGTTTAGAATCGTGTCACCGTTAATCACGCGCGACATATCTGGTTTGCTGAATTTTTTGCCCGTAATAATCATAGCTTTATTATATGCGATTTAAGGGCTGGTTTCAAGGGCTAAAATTGACTTTTTGGGTATTTTATGCTATAATTAAAAGAGGTTCTAGCTTTTTGCATTTTTAAAGGAGGTGTGTTAAATGAAGGCTAGCCTGGAAAGACGGTGGACTTTATTCCCTATGAGAGATGAGGCAGAAATCCCCTACCCCATACTGGAAGTTCTAGACGACTTACAGTTACGTCACATTATAACTACATACGATGTGGTAGATATGTACGGCGGACTGAATATCGAAGTTTGGTATACCAACTGGTATATTAAGTCCGATGAACTCAGGAATATAGCGATCGCGCAGCGTCTTAATGATCGCTACGAAGCGGAGCTCAAAATCATGGAGCTAATAAAGCAATTAGGTATTAGCCGAACCCCAGCATAGCTGGGGTTTTCTTTTTGAATTATTTTAGACCGATGGCGTGTTGAGCGGCGCCGAGTTTAGCGTTGGCCACTTCGTTGGCGTATTTTTCGCCTTTTTCGAGTTGGTCGATAATGATTTGGTCTGGGATTTTGGCGAGTTCGGATTGGAAGGTTTCAAGGAAGCCTTGTACGCTAGCGGCAACCTTCTTTTTAAGGTCACCATAGCGAGTTTCGCCGGCCCAGGTAGCAATCACGTCCTGCAAAGGCACATTAGAAATGAGTGATTCGATTTGCATAAGGTTGGAAATACCTGGTTGGTTGAACATGTCGAATTTAATTTTACCGAGCGAATCGGTGGTGGCAGACATAATCTTCTTGGCGGCTTTGACCGGGTCGTCGCTTAGCATGATCTTGGAGTTCTCGGCGGCGGTAGATTTGGACATTTTCTTTTCTGGATTCAAGAGATCGCGAATACGCACGCCGTTGTCGGTGCCCATAAATTTGGCTTGGTCGAGAGTCTTAGCTGGAATAGTAAAGATTTCGCCGTAACGATTATTAAAACGCATGGCAATGTTGCGAGTCAGTTCAATGTGTTGGAATTGATCCTCACCGACTGGCACATATTTAGCATCATAGAGCAGAATGTCGGCAGCCATCAAGACTGGGTAGTTGAAAATACCTACATTGACCGATTCTTTGCCTTCGCCCTTTTCTTTGTACTGAGTCATGCGATTGAGTTCGCCCATGGAGGCAGTACAGTCGAGAATCCAGCAAAGCTCAGAATGGGCTGGCACGCGCGACTGACGATAGATATGAACATTATCGTTTAGCTCGAGGCCAGCAGCAAGATAATATTTGAGCGAGCGAATTGTGTTAGAAGTAATGTCGCCTTCGACACCAGAAATGATTGTATGAAGGTCTGGCACGAAGATATTAACGTTGTGATCTTTGGAATAAAAATTTGCAAGACGCACCATTGGGAGAAGCGCA
>JAEEGL014085186.1_pt1 | contig 11391 bp, 9 predicted proteins | sample 9134231 | NCBI WGS metagenome assembly JAEEGL01 (sample SAMN16246548, study PRJNA631951) | gut metagenome | biome: gut microbiome; feature: rumen; material: fiber-attached | host: Bos | place: Iran: Karaj | collected 2018-10
GAGTTCGCGAATCAGCGAGAGGTTCTTTTTAGTAAAAAGTCCCTCCTTGTTTTCCACAAGCACGGCGACATAATAATCGTTGCCAAAAATGCTCTTGAACTCGTCGGTTTTCAGGAGCATCGGGTCGTCCTTGACGAAATATGTGTCGAACGATGTTTCAAAGTAGATTCGTTTCAATCCCGCTACCGAAAACACCAATAGCGCAACGAAGATTGCAAACACCATTAAGCGGTGATTCACAACAAATTGTCCGAACAGACGGAACTTTGAGTTGATTTTTTCGATGTTCATTTTTTGTATTAGTTTTGTTGTTTTTATTTCGGATTTTGATTTTAATACCGAACACTGTTCTTTTAAAAATCAGATGCAAAAATACAGGGAGATTGGAAATGGTGCAATACCATAAAATAGGTAATTTGGGGCGGAGGTCAAATACCGAAATATGAGTATTGTTAAGTGCGGAAATTGTACTTTTTTTTTTGCGTGATGAAGATTTTTTGGTTATTTTTGTTGCGGCTAATTCGAATGTTGTTATTAATCGACTATTCGATTAGTATAATCGATAATATTATAACAACAATGTCAATCACGATAAAATCAATCAAAGGATACTATTTCCTTGATGCTTGGATTTTTGCGAACATAATTCAGCAAGCGACACTCGTGTTTTGCAAAAAGCATCTGAACCTGAAAAATGATCCTTGCGGCAGAATGTTTGACCAAATGACTATGGCGGCGCGTTCTGCGGTGGCTAATATTGCCGAGGGGAGTAGTAGGCGGCAAACTTCTAAGGAAACCGAAATGAAACTTACTGATGTAGCGAGGGCAAGTTTGTGCGAACTTTTGGGCGACTATTTCAGTTTTTCGCTCGCTAACAATGTAACGCCGTGGCTGAAAGAATCTGACAACTACAAAAACTTCAACCTTATCCAACTTGCGCCGCCTAATTATACAACAAACATCGAATATGATGCTTGGATGCGGATTAAAAATGAATACCAAAAATTTGCGCCGTGGATTGAACATCCTAATATTGACGTTTGCCTCAACTCGCTGATGATGCTTATCAACCGTACTATAAGTATGTTGCAGAAGATGATTGGCTCTCAACTTGACACTTTCAAACAAGAAGGCGGCTTTACTGAAAACCTAACACAAGAACGCCGAGACACTCAAATACAACAAGCCGAACAAGGCGGCGCACCGTCTTGCCCTATTTGTGGCGGCGTGATGATTAAACACGTCGCGAAACGTGGCGCAAACTCAGGTCGTGAGTTTTGGGGATGCGCAAATTATCCTAACTGCAAGGGGACGAAAAATCTTTAAGTTCAAAAAATATGTTATTCTATAAATCATAGTTTTAATGATAAACACTTCAACAACTATGATTTACGGCTACATTCGCGTATCGTCTGACAAACAGACGGTGGAAAACCAACGGTTTGAAATCACCAATTTCTGCAACAAACAGAACCTCAATATCGACGGTTGGATTGAGGAAACGATTTCTGGCACAAAGAATTACGACAAACGCAAACTTGGTGCGCTCTTGAAAAAGGTTGGAAAGGGCGACATTATTATCTGTTCGGAACTTTCGCGCCTTGGCAGAAACCTTTTTATGATTATGGAAATCCTTAATATCTGTATGACTAAGGAGTGCCGCGTATGGACTATCAAGGACAATTACCGCCTTGGCGACGACATTCAGAGCAAAGTACTCGCCTTCGCTTTTGGTCTGAGTGCCGAAATTGAACGCAATCTTATCAGCCAACGGACGAAGGAGGCTTTGTCAAGGAAAAAGGCGGAGGGGGTAATCATTGGTCGTCCAAAAGGACGCAAAACTGCCCCCGAAAAGCACAAACTTCACGGCAAAGAAGCACTAATTATCGGACTATTGACTGAAAAAGTTTCAAAACGTCAGATTGCTAAAATTTGCAAGGTGAATAGAAATACGCTTGCCAAATTCATTGCTGATAGATGTATTGAAAAATGAGCGGTTTTGTTAGGCAACACACCACAGTCAATGCCTTTTCGTGTTCAGATTCGTGGGTGATACTCTCGCCGATAGAACAGAGTATCAAACAGAAAATAGAGGCTGTGGGTACACCGCTCAAAGATTGGGACATCAATATTTATCGTGGAGTTCTTACAGGTTATAATGAGGCATTTATAATTGATACTAAAAAACGCGATGAAATATTGGACAACTGTTCTTCTGACGAGGAACGTAAGAAAACTGCCGAACTAATCCGACCCATTTTGCGCGGCAGAGACATCAAAAGATACTGTTACGAATGGGCGGGGCTGTGGTTGATTTGTACATTCCCATCGCGGCACTATGATATTGAGGAGTATCCTACGGTCAAGAATTATCTTTTGAGTTACGGCAAAGAACGCTTGGAACAAACAGGCCAAACCTACAAAATTAACGGCGAAACAATTAAAGCGCGAAAGAAAACCTCAAACAAATGGTTCGAGGTTCAGGATAGCATTGCTTATTGGGAGGATTTTAATAAGCCAAAAATTGTGTGGGGAAACCTCAATTTGAAGGGTGCGTATTCTTATGCACCCAAAGGGATGTTTGTCAATGCACCAAGTACGTTCATTGCAACTGATAATGTGGCATTGTTGCACATTCTGAACTCTAAAATTGCAGATTATTACATCCAATCTCTTGGAGTAACAAGGAACGGCGGATATTTTGAGTATAAACCAATGTTTGTTGCACAACTACCTGTGCCAATGACAGGACTTGAAAATCTCAAAACATTTAATACACAGCCATCCCGTGAAGAAGAAGGTGAAATAGCCACAATTATTTACCAAATCTACGGTCTCAGTCCTGATGAAATAGACTTTATAGAAGATTTGTGTATATAAAAAAAGCGTTCTACTGACATTAGCACAGAGCCAATCGTCCGATGCCTTTCAAATCAAGGGCAACTTGTACGCCAAGTGTCTTGAATATGCGCATCAATGTTGAAAGGGAGATATTGTCTCCGTTTTCCATCTTTGATATTTTGGATCTCTGCACGCCTATTTTTTCGCCAAGTTGTTCTTGGGTAAGATTATTTGCTAACCTTGCCTGTTTGATAGCCTCGCCTACTTGGTAGGCGTGTATTTCTTCTGCAACTTCTTGGTCGAATTTGTCGCGTTCGGGAGTACCGACCGGACCAAGGTCTCTATCAAGTAATTCTGCGTGAGTATATAACTTCATAGTCGTATGGTTTTATTGTTCTGATTCATAATAATCTTTTCTAAGAGCCTCTGCCTTGGCGATTTCTTTGGCAGAGACTTTCCACGTTTTCTTTACAAAACCGTGTGTCGCCACCACCAATTGTTTGGATTTCTTGTCCCAAAACGCCAGCAACCGGTATTGCAGCCCATTGTAAAGCGTTCGGAACTCCCAAAAATCATCCGCACCATCAAGTTTCTTGAATAGTTCGCTGTCCTTGATGCCACCTGCGACTTTTGAAATATTGTAGTATATCTTTTGGCGAGGTTGTTCAGGTAGGTTCTTTAAGAACTCGCTTGCGTCCTCCATATATACTACTTCAAATCCTATCTGTGGTTCTTCCATTTTCAGTTAATGATTATGGTACAAATTTATTGTGCCTTTATCCTTTTTTGTTAATGTTGTATTGCTTTACGGCAACAAAGGTAGTGCTTTTTTTCTATAACGGCAAGTTTTATTGAACATTTATTCAATATTTGTATAGATACAAATTGATATAATCCATCTCTTCTTTGCTCAAACCATATATTTCCGCGACAATCTTATTAATAGCCTTACTGTGTTCTTGTTGATTTTGTCTGTCGGTCTTTTCAACAATAGTTATCAAGTCCGAACACCTATCCGATAGAATTATGGGAATAGGAATCACTTCCACGAATTGACGTAGCCAACGCCATCCGTTGTCATCAAAGCGCGTACATATCAAGTCTAAATAATACAAGATTATACGCGAATTTAAGACCCCTAAGAGATAATTCAAAGTTTTTACATCTCCCTTATTAGAAGTCAAAATATATCCAGTGTTACCAACGAACATTTGATTACAGTCGAAAACAAATGAATTGCCTGTCCTTGACAATTCTGCCCACACAATTTTTGGCTTATCAAAATCCTCCCAATAAGCGCAGTTGCGCAAGTTGTACGGCGTGTCGCCTTGGTCGCTACGCTTGGTTACTTTTGAGCCAAAAGTGTCCAAATGGGCTTTTATGGCAGGATAATCCTTGACATCAATGCGAGGAAATTTTCCTTTGACACCGTTGTGTGTACATATTAACCATACATTTGCCCAATCATATCCATACCTCTTGATGTCTCTGCCGCGCAAAATGGGTCGGATTAGTTCGGCAGTTTTCTTACGTTCCTCGTCAGAAGAACAGTTGGCCAATATTTCATCACGTTTTTTAGTATCAATTATGAATGCCTCATTATAACCTGTAAGAACTCCACGATAAATATTGATGTCCCAATCTTTGAGCGGTGTACCAACGGCTTCAATTTTCTGTTTGATACTCTGTTCTATCGGCGAGAGAATCACCCACGAATCGGAACTCGAAAAGTCATTGACGGTGGTGTGTTGCCTAACAAAACCGCTCAAATTGTTTAAGTCGTTTTTAGTGAGTTCTTTGGTAATGCAACATTGTGTTGAATGTGTATTTAACGCTTTTTGCGCGAGAAGAATATTAGTATCCACAGTTGCACTGTCAAAAACTTTTACACCCGCAAAGTCGATGAGCATTTTTGGATCGGTGTTTTCTACAAAAAACTTACGGAGTGATTCTCCATAGCCTGCCCGCATCCATTTGTTGGATGTAATGAGACACGAAATGCCGCCGTCTTTGAGCAACTGCATAGCACGCTCGTAAAAGAGGCAATAAATGTCGCCGGTTTTCTCCAAGGTTTTGTAACCGCAACCTTCGTACATTTTTGCAAGTTTGCCACCGTTGTTTTGGAGTTGTATGTACGGAGGATTACCAATTAATATATAAAATCCGTCCTGAATATTGAACATAAAATCAGCGTCAAAGAACTCGGCGGAGGCGTTTTGGTCGTAGGGATCCCACGAGGTTACTTGATTGACAGCGGGTTCAAAATCATTGTCGTTTTGCTTGTTGAGTTCTTTGTTGATGGCAATTTCGCAGTTGGCGATTGCGTCTTTGAGTTCCTTGCGGCGGCGGGCGTTGATGTCGATGCGCTCGATTTTTACGTCTTTGCCGTTGCCAAAAATGTCGCCGTTGTCTTGAATCTCTTTCAACACGTATTTTGGCTCGCGGACGGTTTCGAGTTCGGATTTTGATTTTGCAATTTGCTGTTTGTAATTGTCAATCAATGTAGTGTCGGGCGCGGTCTGTTTAGACACAATGTATTGCTTTATTTCGTCGCAAAGTTTGTGGTCTTGGTCTTTGAGATCCTTTTTTTCTTTTACATTTTTTACATAGAAGTATCTTTGGCGGATGTCAAACAATTTGTCTTTCATCTGCAAAAGTTTTGGGTCTGAGATTAGCCCCAAAGTGCCGCGCTGACGCTGTTCGTATTGTTTCATTTTTGAAGTCAGGAGCGTGTTGGCGCATACAAACTTGGTTTCCAAGTTTGGGAGAGGCATAATGCCGTAGTTGGCGGCGCGGTCGCTGTTGGTGTTTTGATTGACAATCAGCGAGATAAAGAAACGCAGTTTGGTAATCTGAATTGCAATTTTTTGAATGTCGGAGCCAAACAAACAGTTTTGTATCACGTAGAGTTTTCGCCAATAGTCGGGGGTAAACATCCGGCTGCTGAAATTCCTGTTTATTTCGTCTCTTTTGGCGATGAAATTGGCGTTGAGTTGTTCGATTTTTTGCAGACGCTCTTGGTCGTTCTGTATGCCAAATGATTGTTTTACTTCTTCGGCTGTTTTTGATTGCAAATCGTTGATTTGAGCGTTTTTCTCGTCTTCAAGTTTCTGTTTTACAGTGGTTTCCCACAATGTGTTTTTCGGGTCAAGAATGTTGAGAAGATGCACCATTTGGTTGAGCATACCCATTGGGAACGCACCCGAACCGCAGGCAGGGTCAAAGACCTTGCAATCGTAGAGTTTTGAGAGAAGTTCCTTTTTTTCGTCGTCGCTGAAATCGCCTTCGCCCTTATAATCAAGCACATCCAATAGCCGTTGCTTTTGGTCGTCGTTGTTGGCGAGATACTGCACAAGCGATTGGTTTACCATATAGTTGACAATTTCGGCGGGCGTGTAAAACGAGCCTGTTTCCTTTCGCTTTGAGTTTTCGCGCACTTGCTCTCTCGTTTCGGGATTGTATGCGCCAAGGAGTTTTTCAAACACCTTGCCCAAAAGTTCGGGGTCGAGGCTGATGTCTTGTTCCAAAGGCGTATTTTCCTGAACGGTGAAGTAATATTTGTTGAAAACCGTTATCAAACCCTGACTGCCAAAAAACAGAACGTTGGGTACGTGAGCGCGTTTTTTGTAATGGTGCTTACCTTCTTGAAAACGTGCCGTATTGGTGCTAAAACCATCGTAAAGGTTTTCTGTATAGTTTTTTGAACCTGATTTTTCGTAGGTGATTTTGTCTAAGCACTCAAACAGTCCGCCATATAAGAAAAGGAACAGATTCAAAGCGTTTTACAAAATCGTCTTTGGATATTTTGATGCGGTCGGTTTCGGGTTTGGTGGTGTCGCGGAAAATGGTTTTGATGCCAAAATGCTGCGAATTGGCAACACCCGCCTCGGCAAATGTTCTTTCGCTGATAGGTTTGTTGAGCGTTGCAAAAAAGAGGTTTTGGATAATGGCGTTGTAATAGTCGCCGTTGGTTTCGCTCATCGGGTCAAAGTCTTTCAAAATGCCTTTGAGAGAGTCGGTGTCGAAAATCCACGACGGGATAAGATTGTCTTTTTGTTTCAGGAACCAAACGAATATCATCCTCGTAATCAGGCGGATAAGTTTTTCTTCGAGGTCTTTGCTGTCGTCGTCCTCGGTTTTCGGGTCGGAGGGGAAATAAACGTCCAAATCCTCGTTTTGCGCCCACATAAACCAATTGAAAACCTCTTTGTAAAAACTTTCGGTAAGCGTTTCGGTAGAGAACACACGCTGCCATTTGTCGTAAACGTCGTTGAAGGTTTTGCAATCGGCAAAACTGAGTTTTTGGAGAATGTCGATGTGTCCGCGATGGGGATTAATTAAATGGATGTCGCGAAGCATCGACACTTTGCCGAGTTTTTCGCCGCGAGTGGCGGTGTGGATTTCGCGGACGTAATTGGTACGTTCACAGGCAGATATAGTGAGGTAATTGCCGTAACGTATAAAGGCGATTACGGGGTTGAAGAATGAAATTCGATTGAGGCAGCGTGTAATGTTTGCCAAAAATGTGCGGTTGTAATGCGCGTTTTCAGTCGGCGGTTTTAGTTCCACGCCAAACAGCACAAAACCTTCGTAATTCCTATGGCGGAGATTTTCGGTGTTGCTGTTGAGCGACTGCCGATGGAGAGTGCTGTCGGTTATCTGTCCGAGAAAATATGTGTTTTGGAGGTTTTGACAGATTTCCTCGAAATATTGCGGTGCGGATTCGGTGGTTTCGGTGTAATATTGGCGAAAATCAATAGGTTGCAACGACGAAGCCGAAATTTGCATATTGAGCGTTTCAAAAAATGCGTCGAAGCACTCCACGAAAGTTACTTCGTGGTTGGCAAATTTTGCGAAAGTGTCGCGTATGTCGTATTTTTGTTGAATGTCCATTGTGTCAGCGTTTTATGTTATTCCCTCGTTAAAAATTCCCACGCCAAAAGGTCGTATTGTGCAAAGTCGAACTCCTCGTCAACGGTTTTCAAGTTTGTTGCGCCGAATTTGCCGCCTTGCAGGATGTTCATAATGCTGTTTTTAGCCTGTGCGGGTGTAATTGACGCAAGCCAATCTTTGAGGATTTTAGACAGGCGTAGGATTTTTTCAGAATCACCGCTCCAAATCCATTGCGGAAGGTAGGTGTCCTTTTTGCGGCAGTCGTGCAACAGCGTGAGTATCTGCGAATAGTTCATTTCAGCCAAATGCGTCTTGCCGTCGGCGGGTTGCAGCATTAGGTAAAGTTTTGAATACTTGTCGGTCTTGCATTTGCGGTGCGGATACGCCACCACAGCCACAAGCGAATCGGGGATTTCGGGCTGATAACCGTTCTCCAATTTGAAACCCGAAAACGCGCCCACAGGCATATTCTTAAACTTGTCTTTATGCTCTTTGAGGTAGTCGGCAAGGTCTTGTCGGTATATTTCATACGAAAAGTCGCTTAAACCAAGCGTCTGAGTGTCTGTATCTTCGATGTCGGAAATATTGTTTTCTGCCATCTGTTCGAGGAGTTTTTTCTCGCTTTCGCTTATCATAGGATTGTCGCGGGTGATGCGTTCAAAATCCTTGTTGACCTCCACGGTTTCCGCGCCCGTGATTGTCATTGCCGCCATACGGTTTACAATGCGCGATTCGAGTTTGAGATATTTGTCGATGCTGTCGCTCGGCCAAAAATTAATCGACCTAATTTTATTGTTTGGCGAGCCGATACGGTCGATACGTCCGAGTCGCTGAATGATGCGCACGGGATTCCAATGTATGTCGTAATTGATAACCAAATCGGCGTCCTGCAAGTTTTGACCTTCGGAAAGGCAGTCGGTGGCAATTAGTATATCTATTTCGTTTTCAATATTTTGCGCATAGCGACGGTATGCAGGGCCGCCATTGACGACGAGTTGTTTCCAAGTGTCGAAATCTGTGTCGCTGCTGCAAAGCCGGCTCCAATCGAGTTCCTTGTACATCTTGCTGTACGGCGCAAAACTCTGCAAAATATCGTTGACGTGGCTCACTGTGCGATTGTCGTAGGTTTTGTGTGTCTGACCCGTTACCATAGCCGCCTTGTATTGAGGAAATTTTTTGCGGACATTGTTGTAGATATACTCGGCAGTGTCGGCGTATGCGGTAAAAATCACCACCTTTTTGTTTTGTGCGTTTTCTTTTTCGCGCAATACCGAATAAAGTTTGTCCAACTTCGGGTCGTCAAGGTTTCCGTCGTTGAAATCCTGTTCAAACTCGTTGATTTGCTCAATAAAGTAACTGAGAATTTCAACGTCTTTTTCGAGGTCAGTCTTAAAACCGGCGATGTTTTCCATCTCAGAGAGCGGCAGCATTCTTTTGCCAACGTAGAAGTCGCCGTCTTCTGTAATGTCCTCCACATTGTCGCTGATAACAGCCGCATTGTCGCCGCCGAGAAAAGCATTTACCTTGGCGAGCGTGGATTCGTGTTTGTCCAAAACGTTTACCAACGTGATTTTAAGCGAATACCAACAACTCTCCAATCTTTTGAAAAACAGCGACATCATCATCTTGACCAAAAACATCTCCCTGTATCTGTCGTCGCTCCAAGAGATGTTGTCCTCCTGCTTGATTTTCATATATCTGCTTGGCATATAGGCGGCGAGGTTGGCGGCAATCAACGCCTGATATATTTGGTCGGAATTGCGGAAACTGCCAAGCCGGTCGAGCGTTTGGTATATGTTGTGCGGTTTTTCTTTTTGAGGGAAACCGAGATTTTCGCCCAACGTTTTTTCTATCAAATGCCTTGTACGCGATACAATAAGGTTGTCGGTCATTTTGAAAAAGTTGGCGGGAACATTTTCAATAAAACCCTTAATCGAGCGTTTCGGGTCGGCAGACCACTTGTTGAACCTTTTGTTGACGGTTGTAAAGATATTGAGCAACGACGGCACTTCAAACTCGCTGCGGTTGAATGCGTTGTCGTCGCCTTTGCCGATAAGTTTAAATTGGCTCTTGATGTCGTCGAAAGAGTTGTTGACGGGCGTGGCGGTGAGTTGGAGAATTTTGAGGTCGCGGTTGTTGATTCCGGCGGCGTTTTTCACCAACAATTCCAAAAGGTTGATGTAACGGTTTGATTTTTCGTTTCTTAAATTGTGACTTTCGTCGATAACGAGGAGAAGTTTTTGGCGTTGTTGCAGCCAATGCAACGGTGCTTGCTGATATGCGTATTCGAGCCTTGTCTGCTCCCTGCCATCGAGGTCGGTATGAAAACGGACATAGTAACGGAACTCGTCGTCATCAAACCGCGAGCCGGATCCGTAGAGGTATTGAGTCCAATTGTTTTCGAGTTTCTTGGGACATAGCAAAACAACCTCATATCCTTTTATTTGATAATATTTCATCACCGCCAACGCCGAAAAAGTTTTACCCAAACCAACGGCATCGGCAAGTATCGCGCCCGAATACTTTTCGAGTTTTTTAATGAGCTAGATAACGCCTTTTTTCTGATATTCAAACAGCGTGTTGTAGATAACGCTGTCTTGCAAACGGCTGATGTCCTTGTCGTTGGTGTCGTCTATATCTACTTCGGGGTTAAAAAGTTCAAAGAGAATCTTGTAATATATTTCTTCGGGCGTGTAGGCACGGAACACGGTTTTTATCTTGTCGATAAAATACTGCTTGACGTCGATTTCATTTTTGTCGTCGGGATTAATCTTGATTTTTGATTTCGCAGTATTTTTCCACAGAAGGTCGAACCAATTTTGAAGTTCCTTAACATTCGCATTTGTGTTGCCTGTATCGGCGATGTTAAGTTCCACATTTGCTGATTCTTTGAGACCCAATCCGGCTGCGGTAAGGTTGCTGCTGCCTGTTACAATAAAATTGAGTGCTGTATTAATTGCGTTTTTAAAAATGTATGCCTTAGCGTGGCAAAAAGCATTGACAACGGCTTTAACATCCACATTATCCCGCTCCAAAAAATTGACTGCTTCGGCAGCCATATCATTGAGTTTTAATGCGTTTTCTATGCTGCAATCTTCCTGTAAAAGATTGATGACGTCATCCACAAAATTATCGTCCGACATCATTTCGGCAAGAATGATATTGTATTTAATCTCCTGAGGAAGTTTTTGATACAATTGAGCCAATCCTGCCACAGAAAAAAATCCTGTAACAATGTCGAATCTACCGTTTGCGTTTTTTGCGTTGCGTTCAACGAACTGCCAAACGGTTTTGTTTTCATCGGGTTCACCGATATTTTGTATGGTTTTATTGTCGATTATCATAATCTTATAAGTTTTAATCGTAAAACAATGCCGTAAAGATAATGAATTATTTTGATGTTATTCCTCACCTTCAATCACTTCCATCTCTACTTCGTGCTTGGAAGTTTCTTTGTTGTAATTGATGCCGCATAGCACGATGCGTTTGGAAAAACCTTGGAGGCTCTTGGGATAATTTTTGCGTTTGATTTGAGAGATGGCGGAGTCGGCGGTCTTGTCGTATTTGAGTTCGACGACTATGGCAGGGCGCGGCGACTTGGGCAGCGGAATGAAAACCATATCGGCAAATCCCTTGCCCGTGGGCAGTTCGTGAAAA
>JAEEGL014221701.1_pt1 | contig 11391 bp, 8 predicted proteins | sample 9134231 | NCBI WGS metagenome assembly JAEEGL01 (sample SAMN16246548, study PRJNA631951) | gut metagenome | biome: gut microbiome; feature: rumen; material: fiber-attached | host: Bos | place: Iran: Karaj | collected 2018-10
ATTCCCGACGGTATGAAGGAGCATCAGAAGTTCCCGAAGCCAATCACCACCCCGACCACCAAGGCGGCAGAAGGACACGACGAGGACATCTCCAAGGAAGACATCATCGCCAAGGGTCTTATCTCTGCCGAGGATTACGCGCAGATTGAGGACATCACCTACAAACTGTTTGAGCGTGGCACCGAAGTAGCCGCCAAGCGCGGACTCATCCTCGTGGACACCAAGTACGAATTTGGCAAGATTGACGGCAAAATTGTGCTCATCGACGAAATTCACACTCCCGACAGTTCTCGTTATTTCTACAAGGAAGGATACGAGGAGCGTTTTGCCAAAGGCGAGCCGCAGCGTCAACTCAGCAAGGAGTTTGTACGCGAATGGCTGATGGCAAACGGTTTCCAAGGCAAGGAAGGTCAGCAAGTTCCCGAAATGACCGACGAAATTGTTGCCGGCATTTCCGACCGTTACATCGAACTCTACGAGCACATCACCGGCGAAAAATTCCAGAAGGCAGACGTTTCGCAGGACATCGCCCAAAGGATTGAGGGCAATGTCAGCAAATATTTGCAGGCATAATCGTAGGGACGTGGCGTGCCGCGTCCACAAAAACGGCGAATACAAAAGATGGTATGGATGCAAAAATCCGCGTCCATACCATTTTTTTTCAATTTTTTTTATTATTTGCAGTGAAATTTTAAACTATTAATCATAATAATTATGGCAGCAATAGTATTACAAGTACCTGACGAGAGCCTTGTTCCCAAGGTGAAACAGGTTTGTAAAATTATAAATTATCTAAAAAAAATCACCGCTCTATTGGTATAGGGCGGTGATTTTTTGGTTCTTCACATTCTTAACAACTTAGAATATGTATTTCAAGCCAATCTGTCCCCTCCAACGGGAATAGTAGTCGGCGTAGGAGCGCATATTGTAGTCGGCGGGTTGGAGGAACTGAAACTTGCCGCTCTTGTCATACGTTACAGGCGAATAATATCCTGCCGAACCCGAATAACGTCCCCACTTTGCGCTAAACATATTGGAGATGTTCATAACGTCAAACGAAAGTTCGATTGAGTGGGTCTGTTTGCCAGCCTTGAAACTAAAACGCTGAGCGAAGTGGAAGTCGAAGTGGTTTTCAAACTTCTCGTTGTCGGCATAACGCTCGAAGTATTCGCCGCGATGGTCTTTCAGGTACTCTTCGGAGGCGAGCCACGCCTTCATGTTGGCGCGTTGTTGTTCTTCTGTATAACCCTTGCCTGTTTTTTCGTCGTAATTCGACAGGAACTGCATCTTGTCTATCTGCTCGTCGGTGGGGATAAACATAAGGTCGTTTCCGTTTTGACCGTCGCCATTCAAGTCGCCATAATAATAAACGCTGTAAGCCTGACCCGAAACGCCCGTATAAATGAGCGATATGGTAGAAGTAAAATGCTCTGCGTAATGTTTGGAGTACGTTACTGCCGCAGTGATGCGGTGAGGAATGTTGTACGCCGAAAAACCAAGTTCGGGGTCGTTGGGGTTGTGGCAGGTGTAATTGTACCTATAATTGGACTCTGCAACGCTCGATGTAGCACTATTAACCGATTTGGACTGCGTAAAGGTATATGATGCCGAAAGATTGAGTCCCATATCAAACCTTTTGCTGCCTGTGATGGAAAGGGTGTTGGAGTAACCTTTGCTCGTATTGTCAAGGAGATAGCAATTGTTCAATGTTTTGCTGAAATACGAGTCGGTGCTTGACGGTTTTTCCAAAAGAGGACGGTTGTCGAAGTCGATGCCCAATTTGTCGTTGACGCTATTGCCTGTCAAATGTCTCGTCAAATCTTTGTACACAACGTCGTTAACAACCTTGGAAAGCAACCACTCCGCAGTCCAATCTATGCCACCGAGAGTGAAGTCGAATCCAAGATTGAACTTGACGCTCTGAGCGAATTTAAAATTGTCGGCAAAGACATTTACAACCTGAGTGCCAGAGGCTTTAAGTGTTTCGTACATTTCAGACTGGCTGTTGGGATCCGCTACAAACGTGGCATTGTTGAAATTGCCCGGCGTATCTGTTACGGTTCTGGACTTATCGCTGTTGGTCTTGATTACAAAGCCGTCTTGCGACAGGTCAGATCCGCCATATACGTTATAAGTAGTCAACTGCAAACCAGTGTTCGAGAAACTGTTGCTGAGCCATACAAAAGGTATTCTGCCCGAGAAAACACCAACACCGCCGCGAAGCACGAAGTCGCCTTTGTCGTCGAGTTCGTAGCGGAAGCCCAAACGCGGCGACCACAGCGGCTTGCTGCTGAGTTTTTGATTGGTCTTGACGTTCCAACCTGTCTTCGCGGCATAGTCGTTGAACTCCTGGTTGCCGGTTGGAGTGTCGAAAAACAGCGGGAAGTCGAGCCTAAGTCCGTATGTAACATCAAAACGGTCAGACACTATGCACTTGTCCTGTACGTAAAAACCGAGTTGTGCTGCCCCAAATTTTGCCGCCCAACGCTTATCGCCGGTTACAGACTCATTTGCCGAGCCATAACGATACTGATTAAGCGTATTGAAATATGTAACGTTGCCTTCGTCGTCTGTGGACGAAGATATAGTTTTGCCGTTTACAAAATCTATGCAATTTTGCGGCGAGGTGAAGAAGTACGACCCATAGCAATCTTGGATGAAAAGATTCTTAAATTTGTAGAACTCGTTGTGTGTGCCGAATGTAAGCGTATGCTTGCCGGCATAGATGGTAAGATTGTCGGTGAGAGTCACCACGTTTTGGTCAAGACTATTTGCGCCCGACGAACGCTCCGTGCCAAAGGACAGAGTGCCTTTGCCAGTGTTTTTGATTTCTATCATCGGGGCTACGCCGTAAGGGTTGCGGCTGTCGCGCACCATCACATACGACGCCTTCAACTCGTTGCTTACCTTGTCGCTGAAACGGCTTTGAAGTTCGGCTGTCAGCGTGTTGGTCTTCGACACAAAATCGTATGGATAATAGGATGTATTGAAGTTGCTGGCGGTACTTGTCTTGTTGAGTTGCTTGGCGTTTACCATGCGCCAACTTACCGATGCCTTGTGCTTGGTGCTGATGTTCCAATCTATCTTGATGCCAGCCTTGTCCGATTTAGTGTAATTGTCGAGGTTGTCGAGGTCGGCAGGATAGCCAGCCGATTTGAGCGCGCTAAGCACCTCCTGAGCCTTCGCAGCATCCACCTTGGATGCTGATGCGCCCAATCCATATTTATTGGGGTATTCCTTGTCGGCGTGTTCGAAGTTGGCAAAGAAGAAAAGTTTGTTTTTAACAATCGGTCCGCCAAGCGTAAAACCAAGGCGGTATTCCGACTCGTCGTCGTATTTTTCGCTCTCCTTGCCGTTCATCATTTCATATCGTTTGCCAATGAGGTTTTGGTTGTTGAAGTCGTAATAGACGCTACCGTGCAATGTGTTGGTACCCGACTTTGTAACGGCGTTGATGGATCCTCCTGTAAAGCCGCTCTGCTTAACGTCAAAAGGAGCCACACTCACCTGGATTTGGTCGAGAGTCTCTATCGAAATCGGCTGTGCGCCAGCCTGTCCGCCGTTGCTGCCATTGTCAGTAAGACCAAAAACGTCGTTGTTCATCGCGCCGTCCACCTGGAATGCGTTGTAACGGTTGCTGACGCCCGCAAACGACATCGCGCCGTTGTTGTAAGTGGAGATAAGCGGGTTGAGCCTTGCAGCGTCGGCGATGGAGTGCGACATGGATGGCATGTTCTCGATGTCCTCCGCCTTCACGCGACTCGACGCTCCGGTCTTGGATGCGTCAAATTTGTTTTTGGAGACAACTACCACCTCCTGCAACTCCTTGGCCTCGTCGGCAAGGTCGGCGTTAAGTTTGAAAGTTTCGCCGAGGGAGAGGTAGATGCCGTCTTTTTTGTAAGGCGTCATGCCCACAAACTGCACCGTTACTTCGTAGGGACCGCCCGGCTTCATGCCTTGGATAATGTAACGACCGTTAATGTCGGTGATTACCGCGTATTGTGCCCCTGTTTCGGTATGCACCGCCACTACGGTTGCGCCGGGAAGGGTCTCGCCGTCGTTGCCGCTGACGATACCCGTGAGTGAGGACGTAGTTACTTGCGCCATCACAACGCCCGCCGTGAGCAACATTATCAGCGTCAGAATCAACGATTTGAATGTTTTCATATTCGCAATTGCTATAAGTTTAAAATTTGACGCAAAATAATACAAAAAATTTAGATTTTATGTTTTTTTAATATTTTTTTTACGTTATATTGTGCAATTATTTCGTGAGAATGTATTTTCTTTGCATCAGAAATTATAATTGTATGTCAGAAAGCCAATTAATATCATCTGGAATACCAACGATAAGTCCGATGGAGACCGTCAAGAAGGCTCTCCATACAATGGACGCCAATAAGTATGAGCATCTTCCCGTGGTATCGGAGGGGATGCAATATGTAGGCGTTGTGTCCGATGCGACGCTCCGCAACTCGCTCAATCCCAATGCGTTGATAGAGTCGTTGCAGATAGAGCGTCCGTCTGTGGCAGATGTCAACGACATTTATGGTGCGCTTGGCATGATGTCGCAGCACCATTATTCTATTTTGCCAGTTGCAGACGGCGACGGCAAATATCTCGGCTGCATCACGCGCCAATCTCTCATCGACCATCTCGCCGACATGACCGCCGCACATTTGCCCGGCGGCGTGATTGAGTTGGAGACCGAGAGCCGCAATTTTTCGCCGGCAGTAATCTCCAACGTTGCAGAATACAACTCGATGAAAATTCTCTCCCTGCTCTCCCAACCGCTTGGCACTCATGGCGTTAGGGCTGTCTTAAAACTCAACGGACACGAAACCACTTCCGTAATCCAAGGTCTCGAACGCAACGGCTACCGCGTCCGCCAAGTGCGTGGCGGCGACTCCAAATACAATGATATGCTGGAAGAACATTATGACGCGCTGATAAGGTACATGCAGTATTAACGCTTACTGCTTCTTTGCGGCATTTTAAGACGTTTTTATTCTTTGAAAAAATCGTCCAATATTACTGTTTTTTGGAACACACCGCTGTGGAGTCCATATTTTAGTCCGTATGTAGTTACCAATGTCATTTGGACGTTGTGTTGGCGGGGCACTAATTCTTTGATTTTGTTGAGCCTGTCGCGGAGTTTCATTTCATATTCCTTTGAGACCTCAAATTCGGTGTTGACGAATTTCATTTCGCAGACGTTCACCACGCGGTCAGTACGCTTGATAATCAGGTCTATCTGCATACCGTTCTGATTGTTGTCGCCACGAAGAGTCCACGGAGAGTTGTCGCTGCTCACACCAACCACACCCAACGCTCTTTTTATTTGTTCGATATGGGTAAGACAAGCATTTTCGAAGGCACGTCCGCGCCATACCGAAAGTGCAGACAAGTTTTCGTTCTCCTGCCAAAAATTGTCCTTGCGCCTCTTGCCGTCCACTTGGCTGAGGTAAAAAATGCAGAACGGGTCAATAAGTCGATATTGCATTGCGCGTTTGGTATTACCAAAAGGTTGGTAATATTCTATAAAATCGCTTTCTTCGAGCGCGTTCAACACTTTCGAAATTCCGTTGCCGGAATTTGTGCCGAGTTTTTGCGCAATTTCTTCGCGGCTATAACCGCTTTGACGCTCCGACAAAATTTTCACAACTTTTTTATATTGTTCGGGCTGCCTGAATATTGAACCGAAAAGTCGGTCGAACTCTTTTTTGAGTTTCGCTTTGCGCACAAAATATAAGTCGTCGATAATCTGTGCAAGACTTTTACCTGGCTGTACATAACTCAGATACATAGGGATTCCGCCCACAGCCATATACAACTGCAAAATGTCATATCTTGGCATCGAAACATCCTGGGCTTGCAATAATTGCTCTGTCTCGCAAAGGTTGAATGGAGCAAGACTTATCTCGGCGTTGACGCGGTTGTAAAGTCCGCCGTATGAGTTGATTAGATTTGCTTGAATCCACGAAGTAGCCGAGCCGCACACGATAAGCATCAAGTTGTCTTGTCCTGCGCCCCAACCATTCCAAAAATGCTCGAATGCGGTTATGAAACCAGATCTCGGCGTGTCCATCCACGGCATTTCGTCTATGAAAACTACTGTCCTGCTGTTTTTATCGGCCTTAGACAATAGTTCGATTAAGCAGTTGAAGGCTTCCATCCAATTTGTTGGAGGTGTGGCAGATTGGTATCCGTGGCGTTTTAATGTGACATAAAAAGCCGACAATTGCTCTTCCAAAAGGTTCTTGTCCTGCAATTCTGCCGGCGACACTCCTGTATGGTAAAAAGCAAAATTTTCTTTGAACAACTCCCTGATTAAGAACGTCTTACCAACACGGCGACGACCATATACAGCCACAAGTTGCGACTGTTTGCGGCGGTATATGCCCATTAACTCTGCAATTTCTTTTGCTCGTCCTATTATCGTGCTCATCTCTGTAATATTTTGATTTTGAGTGCAAAGTAATACAAAATTTTGGATATAAACAATTTTTTTTGCCTTAAAAGTGCCGCGAAACGCAAAAAATCAATTTCGTGGCACTTTAAGGAATTAAAATATAACATAAATTATTGATAATTAATTACTTATAAAGATATTAAAATTTGCATCTTTAACCCTGAATATTATCCACATACACTTCGTCGAAGCCGGCGATGAGTTCGGCGATGCGCTTGTCGTATTCCTTGCGGCGCACCTTGACATCGAGGGTGATTACATAGACTTTCTTGTCGTCTTTCACGGACATCTCAATATTATAAGTATCGATGCTAAAACCAGCCGCCTTCATTTTTTCCAAAATGGAATTGACCTCATAACGCGACCGCGCAGTGATGGACAACGAAACTGTCTTCTTGCCCATCTTGCCGAGTATAAAATTGAAAGTCTCCAAGCAAAACAGCACGAGCAGCGTCGTCGCCACCGAGAGAGAGTAATGACCGCCGCCGCACGCCATACCGATAGCCGCCGTCACCCAGATGCCCGCCGCCGTGGTGATGCCGCGCACGATGTGTTTTTGGAAAATAATTGCACCCGCACCGATAAAACCGATGCCCGTAACAATGTTGGCGGCAATACGCGCCGGGTCGAGCGAATAGTTGGTCTTGTCGAGCAGCGGCAGGTCGCTGTCGAAGCCGTGTATCGACATTATCATAAAAATCGCGCTGCCCATCGCAACAAGAAAATGAGTGCGAAATCCCGCCATCTTCGACCTGTATTCGCGTTCCAATCCTATCGCGCCGCCCAGCAACGCCGCGATAAAAATCCTCAGTAAGTGTTCGTATTCCATAGTAGTTGTATTTTTAAGTTGACGACAAATATAATCATTTTTCGATTTTACACAAAAATAACCTTATCAATCCGAGCCGAAATGGAAAGATTTTGTACCTTTGCGCCCGGTTTTGTTGCCCGCGAGCAGCCGCTACGTGGGCATTAAAAGGGAATCGGGTGCGAATCCCGGACAGTCCCGCTGCTGTGTGCCTTATCCAAAACCGTCCACATTCCTCATGCCACTGAAAACTTGCTTTTTCGGGAAGGCGTGGGCGGCAAGGCGAGTCAGAAGACCTGCAAGACCACTATTGGACAATCAGCCACGAGGATGGAAATGATGTCCGTAACGTATTTTCAGTCAAACAATTAGGTAATGAACCTTAATCTGCCATGCTGTTTTCTCGCGGCGTGGGTTGTGTTGTTTTGCCATGTTGCTAACGCACAAAACGACACCACCATCCACCGCGAGATCGACAGGATAGATATTGTTGCGCCCGTAGAAAGAAACAATACTTCCGCCGTGCAATTGCTGAGGGGCGAGCGTCTCGCGCTCCTTCCCTCGATTGACGTTGCGGGAGCGTTGAGGCTTTTCAACGGATTGACAATCAAGGATTACGGCGGCGTTGGCGGTCTCAAAACTGTGTCGGTGCGGTCGCTTGGCGCATCGCATACCGCCGTGGAATACGACGGCGTGCCAGTGTCAAATGCGCAGGGCGGGCAGATTGATATTTCGAGGTTTGACGCCAATAGTATTTCCGAGTTGAAACTATCTGTGGGTCAGGATGATAACTTACTAAAACCCGCCAAACTTTTTGCGTCGGGCGCGGTGCTGAGCATCAGTTCTTTTCAGAATAATTTTGATGGGAAAAAACGCTTGAAAATCAACTTGCGGACAGGCAGTTTTGGGTATTTTTTTGCAAATTGCAACTATGCGCAAAAACTATCAAACCACCTGACAATCAACACCGAAGGCGAATATATGAGGAGCGATGGAATGTACAATTACACTTTGAAAAACTACAAAACCATCACCACCGAAAAACGCCGAAACACCGACATCCGCTCCGGCAAATTGGAACTCGCGCTACATTACAACGACACAGTGCGCAAAACCTTAGACCTGAAAATCTACGGCTACATCTCGGAACGTGGGCTTCCGGGCAGCGTCGTTCTCTACAATCCTCACGCCGAAGAACGTCTGAAAGACAAAAATTTCTTCATACAAGGCAATTATAAATATCGGATTTTAAGCAACTTGACTACAAAATTAATCGCGAAATACAATTATTCCTACAACCGATATTCTGACCTCAACGTGATGTACACCAACGGCAAATTGGTGCAAAAATCTACGCAAAACGAACTGTTTTTTTCGTGGATTAATCTGTGGCAAATTATAGAGCCGCTGAATTTTTCGGTGGCGATTGACGAAAATATCAACACCCTAATCAGCGACATAACAGACAGACAACCAACGAGAAACACGATTCAAGGGGCGGCAAATTTGCGTTATAATTTTCAAAAATTTTTTACGGCAACCATTGGCGAAGTTTTTACACATCTGCGCGAAAAGACCGAAAAAGGTTCGCATTTTCAGGATTTGGACAGATGGTCGCCGTTTGCAAGCGTCGTTGTCAACATAAGCAAAAAACTTTCCGCAACCCTGATGCTCAAAAATACTTACCGCGTGCCGACTTTCAATGAACTGTATTACACCACGTTAGGCACAACGGGACTGCAACCCGAAGATGCCAAGGAAATGGATTTTGGGCTGTCGTATTCGGGCAAGAAGTGGAGCGCGTCGGTCAATTGTTATCACAACAGCGTCGATAACAAAATCGTTGCAATCCCGACACTTTATATTTGGAAAATGTCTAACTACGGCAAGGTAAAAATCACAGGCGTTGACCTCGCGGCAGATAAATATTTTGAGGTTTCGGAAGTTGCAATCGACCTTTCGGCGCGTTATTCTTACCAAAAAGCGCAAGATGTAACCGACAAAAAATCAAAACTTTACAAATCGCAAATTCCATACACACCGTTACATTCGGGCAGCGGGTCGGCGGTAATAAAATACAAAAATTGGGCGGTAAACGTTACGGCGATTTTGTCGGGTAAACGTTACTTTTTAGAATACAACATCCCCGACAACGAAATCGAAAGTTACGCCGAATTATCAGCGTCAATTTCAAGAAATTTCAACATAAAGGACGTTGATTTTTCGCTGAAATTATCGTGCATCAATTTTACAAATTGTCAGTACGATGTTATAAAATATTATCCTATGCCCGGACGACAATATCAATTGAATTTAAGTTTAACATTATAAAAACAACAAAAAAATGACAAACAAATTTTACAAATTTCTCACGCTCGGCGCGTTGACACTGAGCGTTTCGGTCGCTTTCACAGCGTGCAGCGACGACGATGACAACGACGACAAGCAGGTTACCGACCCAAGTACAAGGAAGGCTTTCATCCTCAATGAAGGCTCTTGGAACGCCAACAACTCCACTCTCGACGTCTATCATCCTTACTCCGAACCAACATTTTTGGAGAAGGATGTCTTCTCGACTGTCAACGGAGAGAAGATTGGCGACACTGGTCAAGACCTCATCGCTTACGGCGACAGGCTCTACCTTTCGGTGTGGGGCAGCAACTATTTGGCGAAGTTGGACAGCAACGGCAAAGTGATAGAAAAATATCAGTTCAAGGCCGATGAAGGTCAGCCGCGCCACCTCGCCGCTGACGGCAAATTCGTCTATGTCTCCACCTACGGCGGCAAGGTTGCAAAGTTTGACACCACGTCAATCTCTGCGCCGGTTGCTTTTGCGGAGGTCGGCAACAATCCCGAAGGCATCGCCGTTAAGGGCAACTACCTCATAGTCTGCAACTCGCAGCAGACAGGTTCGGACGGTATGTCTGTGTCAGACAACAGAGTTTCCATCATTGACCTCTCCTCATTCACCCTCGCAAAACACATCACATCAGAGGTTTACGGCAATTATCAGAGTGTTGCCGTGGTGAAAGACAGCGTTTACATCACGTATTACACACCGTCGTACTCCGTCGAAATGCTCAACCTCGACATCAACAAAGGCACGTTGACCCCCACCGGCGCGGCAACAAAGATGATTGCCACTTCCGAAGGCGAACTCTTCTGCGCCAACGTCGCCACGGTCTATGACGAAAATTTGAACGCCACCACCAACACGTCGTTCTTCGTGCGCAACGTCAATACCGGCAAGGACACTCCGCTCCTCGACCTCTCCGCAACGCCCGAACTCGCCACCGCAACGGTCTATCTGTTTGACATCGACTACGCATCCCACGACCTCTACATCGGCACCACCGACTACAAAACCAACGGCACAATTTACCGTTTTGACAAGAACGGCAAGTTGTTGGACAAGTTCGAAACAAGCAGCATCAGCCCGAGCAAGGCGGTGATTTTCTAATTGGAGCGCAGGCGGCTCGCCTGCTATTTTAAACAAAAATTTAAGCGAATTTAAACGAATTTATTTTTAAATTCGCTTAAATTTTTTATTATAAAACGTATGCTAAAACAACTCATTTTTCTTGCGGCAATTATTTGTCTGTCAATTAGTTGCCGTCAATCAGCAAAAACCGAAAACACCTCCGCAACAAAGACGGAATTGCGGAACTCTACCCTACTCCGCCTTTACGACGGTGGCAACGGCTACCGCATCGCCGAGGTGCGCAATCCCGCCGACACTGCGAAAATTTCGCGGCGTTATATTTTGATTGACAGCAATTTAGATGCACCTCAAAACACGCCCGAAGGCACAATTATCCGAGTGCCACTCAGGAACGCACTTATCTGCACGTCGCTCCACGTGGGACTGTTTAAGACGCTCGGCGCAACGGACGAAATTGGCGGCGTTTGTGATGCGAAATACGTGATTGACAGCACGTTGCAATCATTAATTAAAACAGAAAAAATAAAAGACTGCGGCTATACCGCCAACCCCGACCGCGAAAAAATTTTGACACTTGCGCCCGACGCGGTTTTGATGTCGCCATACGACTGTATGCAGACCACGGGATTCTATGGCGCGACAGGGATTCCCGTGGTGGAGTGCGGTGAG
>JAEEGL015735526.1_pt1 | contig 11391 bp, 13 predicted proteins | sample 9134231 | NCBI WGS metagenome assembly JAEEGL01 (sample SAMN16246548, study PRJNA631951) | gut metagenome | biome: gut microbiome; feature: rumen; material: fiber-attached | host: Bos | place: Iran: Karaj | collected 2018-10
AGAGCAGCAAAAAAAGAAGGAATCAAGAATTCTAGAAAAAGAGATCGTGCAAATAGAAGTAAAGATTATTAAAATAGTATTCGCATAGAATACTATTTTTTGATATAATATGAATGAGGTGAAATTATGGTAGAAAAATTAGAAAAAGATATGATCGAATCAATGAAGAGTGGAGCAAAGGATAGATTAACTGTTATCCGTATGGTAAAAGCTGCTCTAAAACAAGAACAAATTGATCATAAAAAAGAAATCAATGATGAATTATTAATTGATGTTGTAAATAAACAAATCAAAATGAGAAAAGATTCTATTACAGAATTCGAAAAAGGAAATAGAACAGATTTAGTTGAAAAAACACAAGCTGAAATTGATGTGTTAATGGAATATTTACCAGAACAATTATCTCATGAGGAAGTTGTTAAAATTATCGAAGAGATTTTTGCTGAAGTAAAACCAGAGGGACCTAAAGATATGGGTAAAGTTATGGGACCAGCACAAGCCAAATTAAAAGGTAAAGCAGATATGAAAGAAGTATCTACTTTAATTCGTGAAAAGTTACAATAAAAGCATTTCAAAATGCTTTTTTTGTGCAAAAAACATCCTAGAAAAAGATTTGAAAAATAATAAGATTAATAGTAAAATAGAAATAGATTAAAAGGAGGCGATGAATAATGTTAGGACCAATCTCAAGCACACTACAGGGAGTTATTCAATTTACATGGCCAATGGTTATTATCTCAACGATTATTATGATTTCATTTCGTCTCAGTTATTTAATTAAAAATAAAGAACGAATCGTAGTTTATAAAGAACTATGTATGTTAACATTTGGTATTTATATTTTATGTTTATTCCAAGTAGTTACTTTTCAAGATGAAGTAGATTGGGCAACCAACAATTTCATTCCTTTTCAAGAAATAATGAGATATCAAGTAACGAGTCGTTTATTCTTTAAAAATGTATTAGGAAATATGATTATGATTTTCCCATTTGGATTATTTGTAAGTTATTATTTAAAAGTAGAAAATATTAAATTACCTTTATTGTTAACATTAATTGCATCTATATCGATTGAATTAGTTCAATTAGCAATTGGAAGAGTATTTGATGTAGATGATATCATTCTAAACTGTTTAGGTGGAATCTTAGGATACTTTATTTATAAAATCATTAAAAGAATAGGAGAAAAACTACCAAAGTTTTGTAGAAAAGAATGGTTCTTAAATATCCTATCCATTATGGTATTTATAGGATTTGTTGCCGGAATAGTTATGATTGTTTTATAGGGAGAGAATATGAGTAATATAGAAGTGTTTGTACAAGTAGAAGAAGACATAAAAGAATTAGAAACTGTAAAGAAAGTATTAGAAAGTGCAGTAGAAAAAGAAAAGTTAGAAAATGTTTCATTCAATTTAATTATTGTGGATAATAAATATATTCATGAAATAAATAAAACTTATCGAAATATCGATAGAGAAACAGATGTAATTACTTTTGCTTTAGAAGATGAAGATACGATTATTATTCCAGAAGAAGAAAGAATTTTAGGAGATATTTATATTTCCATTGAGAAGGCAAAATCTCAAGCAGAAGAATATGGTCACTCTCTACTTAGAGAATTATCTTTCTTAGCTGTTCATGGATTTTATCATTTGTTAGGATATGATCATATGACTCCGGAAGAAGAAAAGATTATGTTTACCAAACAAGAGGAGGTATTAGAAGCTTATGGCATTACTAGGGAAAATGTTTAAGAAAAAAGAACCAATTAGAAATAAAGATACAGGTACAGCTTTAGAAAGATATGGAAAAAGTTTTAAACACGCTATTGATGGAATTATTTATTGTTTAAAATATGAACATAATATGATTATTATTTTAACAGCAACTTTCCTAGTAACACTATGTGGATTTGCTTTTAAAATAGATTCATCTGAATGGTTATTTATTATATTTATTTGTGGTGCGATAGCTGCTTGTGAAGTAATTAATTCTTCCATAGAAGCTTTAGTAGATTTAGTTACTTATGATTATAATGAACTTGCTAAAATTGCCAAAGATACAGCAAGTAGTGCATCCCTTATTTTATGTATTGTAGCTTTCATAGGAGGAATTGTTATTTTCCTTCCCAAATTAATCTTATTCTTTGGAGGTAATTTATGATAGAAAAATTAAAAACATTAGCACATAATTCTTATAGTCCATATTCTCATTTTAGAGTAGCAACGATTCTAGTAATGAAAGATGGTATGGAAATACCAGGAGTCAATGTAGAAAATGCTGCTTATGGATCTTCTATCTGTGCAGAAAGAAGTGCTATTTTAAGTGCCATAAGTATTGGATACAAAAAAGGAGACTTTAAAGAATTACATTGCCTATGTGCTGACAGTGATAAAATTAGTACAAGTTGTTTTGCTTGTAGACAAGTGATATCAGAATTATTTGATAAAGATGTGAACTGTTATTTTTACTCTAATACAGGAGAAGTATTAAAAGTAACTGTAGAAGAATTATGCCCTTATCCATTTAACGAGGAAGATTTAAAATGAAATGTGGATTTGTTAGTTTAGTTGGAAGACCAAATGTAGGAAAAAGTAGTTTACTAAATTCCGTTTTAGGAATGAAATTAGCAATCACATCAAATGTTTCAGGAACAACTCGTAATGTCATTCAAGGAATCTATAATGACGAGAATTCTCAAATTGTTTTTGTAGATACTCCAGGAATTCATAAACCTAGTAATAAATTAGGATCTCTACTAAATAAAAAAGCTTATAATCATACAGAAGGAGTAGATGTCATTCTATTCTTAGTAGATATTTCAAAAGGCTTTGGTAGAGGGGATCAATTTATTTTAGATAGAATAAAAGATAAGGATGTACCAGTATTTTTATTACTAAATAAAATTGACTTAGTAAAAGACAAAAAACAATTATTAGAAGATATCAATCATTTAAAAGATTTATATGATTTTGCAGAAATAATTCCTATTTCCGCAACAAAAAAAGATAACGTAGATTTATTAATTGATTGTATTAAAAAATATCTAGAAGAAAGTGATCAAATCTTTTCAGAAGAAGAATTAACCAATGTCTCTACTCGTTTCATTATGGCAGAATTTGTAAGAGAAAAAATTCTAGAATTAACAAGAGATGAAATCCCTCATACAGTAACTTGCTATGTAGAAAATTATGAAGAGAGTAAAGATATTGTTCATATTCAAGTATTAATTGTAGTAGATAGAGAAAATATTAAAAAGATAATTATTGGAAAACAAGGATCTCTATTAAAAGAAATTGGTACAAGAGCAAGACAAGATATGGAAGAATTCTTAGGAAAAAAAGTATTCTTAGAAACTTATGTAAAAACATTAAAAAATTGGCGTGATGAAGAACGTTATTTCCAAGAATTAGGACTAAAGGATGAAGAAGAATAAATGAAAATAGAAAGTGTTGAAGGAATTGTTATTAGTGAAACCAATTATAGTGAATCTAGTAAGATATTAAATGTATTAACCAAAGAACATGGATTAATTGGTATCATGTCCAAAGGTTGTAGAAGTATGAAAAGTAAATTAAGAGGAGTTAGTCGCAAACTCTTATATGGAACCTTTCATATTTACTATAAACCAAATGGAATATCCACTTTAATTGGAGTAGACGTACTTTCTTCTTTTTCAGAAACGCTTACTGATTTAGAAAGAATCTCTTATGCTTCTTATATTTTAGATTTAACTCATCAAGTTCTAAAACAAAACGAAGAAGAGGGAATCTTTGATCTATTAAAAGATACCCTTTTAAAAATAGAAGAAGGATTGAATCCTATCGCTTTAACTAATATTCTAGAAGTAAAATTATTAGATTTTTTAGGAGTATCTCCAAGTATAGATGCCTGCGCACATTGTGGTAGTGATAAACAAATTGTGACATTAAGTAGTGATGCAGGAGGATATGTTTGTAAAAACTGTTATAATAATGAACCATTAGTAAGTGATAAAACAATTAAAATGATTCGTATGTATTATTATGTAGATATTAAGAATATTACAAAATTAGAAGTCAGTGATTCTGTATCTTTTGAAATAAATCGTTTCCTAGAAGATTATTATGAAAGATTTACAGGTCTATATATGAAAAGTAAAGACTTTATCAAAAGACTAAATCAAATGAAAGAGAATTAACTCTTTCATTTTTTTTTAAAATATCTTATAATGAAGATGGTGATAAAAATGAATTATGTCGAATATATCGTAATTGGAGTTGTTTTAATAATTACTTTACTTGCGATTATGAAAGCAACAAAAAAAGATGCAGGACTAGATTTTAATAGATTAGTAGAACTACTAGGTGGAAAAGATAATATTATTTCTACAGAAACCAATATGTCTCGTTTTAAAGTAACTTTAAAAGATGTTTCTAAAGCAAATAAAGAAGGAATACAAAAACTAGGAGCCAAAGGAATTGTAGAAATAGATAATCAATTAAAAATTATTTTAGGCTCTGAGTCAAAACAATTAAAAAAGTATATTGACGAAATAAAATAACAGAAATGTTATTTTTTTTTACAAATAAAAAGAAGTATGATATACTTAATCGCGAATAAGAGGTGGACTTTATGGAAAGACTACAAAAAGTTATAGCAGAATCTGGATTAACTTCTAGAAGAAAAGCAGAAGAATTAATTACTGCTGGAAAAGTAAAAGTAAATGGAAAAGTAGTTACAGAGTTAGGAACAAAAGTAACTGGAAAAGAAGAAATAGAAGTAAACGGAGAATTATTAGCAAAAGAAGAAAAAGAATATTATCTATTAAATAAACCAAGAGGAGTGATTACTTCTACATCAGATGATAAAGGAAGAAAAACTGTAGTAGATCTAATTGAAACAGAGGCTAGAATCTATCCAGTAGGAAGATTAGATTATGATACTACAGGAGCATTACTTTTAACGAATGATGGTGAGTTTGCAAATATCATGATGCATCCAAATAATAAAGTAGATAAAGTATATCTTGCTAAGTTAAAAGGAATCATTAAAGGAGAACAAATCAATCAACTAAAGAATGGTGTTTCTCTAGATGGTGTTATGGTAAAATCTTCTCGTGTAAAATTAAAAAAAGTAAATCCTGAAAAGAATACTTCTATGGTAGAAATTACAATTCATGAAGGAAAAAATCATCAAGTAAAAAGAATGTTTGAAGCAGTAGGATTTAAAGTAGATAAACTAACAAGAGAAAGAATTGGAATCTTTCAAGTGGCTGGATTACAATCAGGAGAATATAGAAAATTAACTCCAAAAGAAGTTCAAACAGTATATAGTTATCAAGAGACAAAATAAAAGAATTATCAATTTGATAATTCTTTTTTTATTCTTCAATTGAAATAGCTCCTGTTGGGCAAACACCAACAACTTCTTCTGCAGCAGCTTTTTTATCTTCAGGAACAACTTCAACTTTTGGTTTACTGATTCCTTCATCAGTGATTTCTAATAAATCTTCTGCAGTAGCAGCGCAAGCTCCACATCCGATGCATGCATCTTTATTAACTTTTAATTTCATTTTATCTTGTCTCCTTCTTATATAATTATATCGAATTATCCAAAAAACGTAAAGAATTAGTTCTATAAAACAAAAAACCTTTTACGTAAAGATTATGAGTTATCTCTTTTGTTTTTAGTGAGAATATGCTAAACTGATAATAGGAAGGTGACTCGTATGAGACGAATGGATCGCTATAAAGATGAAGATATGGCTCCTGCTAGTCGTTTAGATAAGAATCAAGAGTTATATCAAAATTTTTCAAACAATACCATTTATACAAATATTACAGATGTAACCAATGCCAATGCATATGATATTTCAAGTGCTATTTCGGGCTCTCATACAACAAGAGAAGCCTACCAACAGATGCAAAAATATCAAGCGATGGAAGATGTTCCAAAAACAAAAAAAGAATTAGAAGATTTTAATTACTTGTATCAAAGAAAAGAAAACAAAGTCTATGATATTAATAGTGTCTTGGAAGAAGCTAGAAAGAATCGACAAGAAGTAGATGAAAAAGAAGAAAAAAGAAGATTAAAGAATAATGAATATAATATCTTGTCTGGTGTAAATAAAAAAGAATTAGAAAAATATCGTGAAGAAAAGAAAAAGAAATTAACAACACCAGAAGAGGAAGAAATAAGAGAACTAATCGATACGATTGCTTCTAAAACATTAGCAGGAGAAATCGATAAAGCTACAAGTGTTAATTTATTAAGTGATTTAATGGCAACCAGTATTATGGATAAAGTAGATAGTAGTGAAGAAATGAGTTCTGATGTTCCACAAATAACAGCATCATTTGATGTGGAAGAAGACGAAGATGACAAACTATCACTATCTAAGAAAATACTAGATACACAAGAAGTAAAAGAGCTTCAAAAAGAAGAGGCAAAAGAAACAGAAAAAGTAGAAAACAAAGACGAAGAAAAACAAGAAGATAATAAAACAGAAAAAGATCCAGATTTCTATACAAGAAGCATGGATTTATCCGATAAAGATTTTAATTTAAGTGATGAATTTAAAGAAGAACCATTACCTTTAGCAGTTAAAATATTAATCTTCTTAGTAATTGTATCAGTAATTGCTTTAGCAGTATATTTTATCTATCAAAGAATTCAATAAAAAAGTGGAAAAGTTGCTATTCAACTTTTCTTTTTTTTGATATGATATTGTTGTGGTGATAAATAATGAATACAAGCTTCGTTGTAAATGATTATGTTTTAATATGGAACCTTCTATTTGGAGCTTCCATTTCAGAAACAATTTATAAATTAAAACAAAAAATATGGGATACTTATCGAGTAGAATACAATGGTATTTTTAAAGATAAACCTTTAATATTAAAAGATTATAAAAACTTTATTCCAAATAATGATGAAATCTACAATATTGTTATGGAAAATAAAGATTATGAAAAATTAAGAAAACAAGCTGAAAAGTATAGAGTAGAATTAATGCGTATTTGGGACAAGAATAAAAAAGAAACAGATTATTTAATGCAAAAAATTATTCGTAAAGAAATACCTACTTATACAATGTTTATTGTGAATAAAGAATTAAATGTAATTGATAATGAAGAAGATAATAGTATTATTATTGGAAAAGAAATTGATAAAAAAGAACCATTAAGAATACTATTAGATATTCATATGGAAATAGCAAAACATCATACAAAACGTTATAAAGATGAATTTGAATGTTTTAAAAAAGCAATTTTGGAATTAGCTATTTTAAATGAATATGCAACTCGTCTTACTGGAAGAAGCTGCTATCAAAGTGGATCTCCTGCATTATTATCTCTAAAGAGATATTTATATCCATATTGGTTAATGTATTTAGGAGTACCAAAAGAAGAATTTGAAAGTTATATGATGAGGGACAAAATTGTTTTTGAACCAGATAAATATGCTTATGAAAAAGAATTAAAGAAAATGAATATAGAAGAATTTATTGAATTCTGTATTCGTAATAAACGATATATTGTAAGAGAAACAAAATAAAATAATGAGAAAGAGGTCAGGGGCAGATGGATGACAAGATAAAAATATTACTAGACAAAATAAATATTGATGAGAACTCTTATCAATATTTTTCTGATGCCAAAATGGCCAAAATAAAGATTAATTCTAAAAAAGATAGTTGGCAAGTGTTTATTAATAAACAAACACTATTACCAGTAGAAGTATTAGAAGAATTAGAAAAGAAAAAGAAATCATTAGATGAAAATGCATCTTCTATTGATTTTATTTTTACAGTAGAAGAACAAGATTTAAATAAATATTTAGATTTTTATCCAATGTTATTAAAGAGTCTAAAGAAAGATTTACATGTTTTAGAAATCTATGAAGATTGTTTAAAAATAGTAGAGGGTTCTCTAGTATTAGTCGTAGGAAATGAAACAGAAAAAGAAAAATTAGTAAAATGTTTAAATAAGATTAATACGTTTTATAAAAAACTTGGATATTTAAAAGATATTGATATCATAATAGAACATAATGATAAACTTTTAGAAGAAATGCAAAAAGAAATGGATATGGTAGAAATTCCAGAAGAAGAGAAGAAAAAAGCAAAAGCTCCTTCAGAACAACCAAAAGATAAACCATATCGTAGAGAAGCAAAAGACCCAAATAGTATTATTGGAAGAGGAATAAAAGAAGAACCAATTAAGATTAAAACATTAATTGGAGAAGATAATAATGTAGTTGTAGAAGGAAAAGTCTTTGGAATTGATTTGTTTGAATCTAGTAAAACAGATTTTAAGATTATTACATTAAAAATAACAGACTTTTCTGATAGTATTTATTGCAAAGTATTTGTAAGAGAAGAAGATGAATTTAAACGTTTATCAAAAGAATTCAAAGAAGGAAATTGGTATAAGATTAGAGGTTATACCAAAAATGATCCTTTTGCAAAAGAATTAGTATTAAATGCTAGAGATATTATTCAACTAGATAGAGAAGAAGAAACAGTAAAAGATACAGCAGAAGAAAAAAGAGTAGAATTACATTGTCATACCAAAATGTCCCAAATGGATGGAGTGGCAGATGAAGAAGCAGTTGTAAAACAAGCAATGGCTTTTGGTATGAATGCTGTAGCAATAACTGATCATAATGGAGTTCAAGGTTTTCCACATGTCTTTAATATGGTAACAGCTCATAATAAAAAATTAGAAGAAGGGCAAAAACCATTTAAAGCAATCTATGGAGCAGAACTTACGATGATTGATGATTCTGTAAACATCGTAGTAAGACCAAATAATAAAGTTATGTTAGATGAAACATTTGTTGTATTCGATTTTGAAACAACAGGTTTTAATGCTGGTGGAGTAGACTCTATTATTGAAATTGGTGCTGTTAAAATAAAGAATGGAGAAATCCTAGAGCGTTATGATGAATTGATTAATCCAGGAAGACCTCTACCAACAAAGATAACAGAAGTAACTAGTATTACAGATGCTATGTTAGAAGGAAAAGACAATGAAGAAAATGCTGTCAAAAGATTTGTTGAATGGTTTGGAGATTGTCCAATGGTTGCTCATAATGCCAAATTTGATACTTCTTTCTTAGAGATGGCTTATAAAAAATATGATTTAGGAACATTTAAAAATCCTGTAATTGATACTTTAGAATTATCTAGAACATTAGATAATACTTATGCAAGACATTCTCTTTCTGCATTAGTAAAGAGATATGAAGTTCCATGGGATGAAGAATCTCACCATAGAGGAGATTATGATGCTGAAGGAACAGCTTTAGTATTCCATAAAATGTTAAAGAAATTATCTAATCGTAACATTGAAAAAATGTCTGAATTAGATAAATTAGTAAGTAAAGAAGAAATCCATAAATATGGACGTGCTCATCATATTAATATATTAGTAAAGAACAAAAAAGGATTAAAGAATTTATTCCAATTAATTTCACTTGCCAATACAACATATCTATATAAAACACCTAGAATTTTAAGAAGTGTTGTAGAAGAACATAGAGAAGGATTATTAATTGGTAGTGGTTGCTATGAATCAGAAGTATTCAATGAAGCAAAATCAAAGAGTGATGAAGAATTATCTGATATTATTAGATTCTATGATTATGTAGAAGTACAACCATTAGAATGTTATAATCATTTGATTCAAACAGGAGATTTTGGAACAAAAGCAGAACTTGCTGCTAACATAGAAAAGGTTGTTAGAGTAACAGAAGAAGCTGGTAAAATTATTGTTGCAACAGGAGATGTACATCACTTAAAAAGAGAAGATAAGATTTATAGAGAGATTATTGTTAATCAAAAGGTTCCTGGAGGAGGAAGACATCCTCTTGCTAGAGGAGAAATCAAAGAAATTCCATCTAATCATTTCAGAACAACCAATGAAATGTTAGAAGATTTTGCCTTCTTAGGAGACGAAAAAGCATATGAAATCGTTATTACGAATACCAATAAGATTGCTGATATGTGTGAAATCGTAGAAGTAATTCCAGATACTGGTGGTATTCCATTCTCTCCAAGAGTAAAATCAGATGATGGAGAAAGTTACTTAGATTGTCCTGAAGTTGTAACAGAACTTGTTTATACAAAAGCTGCTGATTGGTATGGAGATCCACTTCCATATTCCATTGAAGAGAGAATAGCAACAGAACTGTATGGAGATATTGTATATAGAATCATCTCTGAAAAAGAAGAAGACCCAGTAAAGAATCATAAAGAATTACATGATTTATTATTACAAGGAAAAGATAAAGTAGTAGAGTTTGTTAAAGAATACGTAAAGAAAACGAGTGAAGAAGAATTAGATGAAAAAGGATTAGAAAAAGCTACGAAAAAAGCTCTAGGAGGAGTTATTGGAGGAGGTTTTGATCCAATATACTTGATTGCTCAAAGACTTGTAAAACACTCCAATGATGAAGGATACTTAGTAGGTTCCAGAGGATCCGTAGGTTCCTCTTTCGTAGCGACTATGATGGGTATTACAGAAGTAAATCCACTTGCAGCTCACTATCGTTGTGAAAAATGTAAGATGAGTATTTTTGAAGATGAAAATGGGAAACCATTTGGACAAGATTACTCATCAGGATTTGATTTGCCAGATAAAGAATGTCCAAAATGTCATATTCCAATGATTAAAGATGGACAAGATATGCCATTCGCAACATTCTTAGGATTTAATGCTGATAAAGTACCAGATATTGATTTAAACTTCTCTGATTTAAATCAAGCAAGTGCTCATGCTTATACGAAAGTATTATTTGGAGAAAATAATGTTTATCGTGCTGGAACGATAGGTACTGTTGCAGATAAAACAGCTTTTGGATTCGTAAAAGGATATTGCGAAGAAAAAGGGTTAGGGGATATGCGTACTGCAGAAATTGAAAGACTTGCAATAGGCTGTACTGGTTGTAAAAGAACAACTGGTCAACATCCAGGAGGAATTGTTGTTATTCCTGATTACAAAGATGTATCGGACTTTACTCCATATCAATATCCTGCAGAAGATGCAACAGCAGAATGGAGAACAACACACTTTGATTATCACTCAATTGATCAGTGTTTATTAAAACTAGATATCTTAGGACACTCAGATCCAACACAATTACGTTTAATTCAAAATCAATCTGGTACAGACATTTTAAAAGTACCATTAGATGATAAAGAGACAATGTCTATCTTTACTTCTACCAAAGCACTAGGTGTAACAACTGATCAAATTATGTGTAATACCGGTACTTTAGGAATTCCAGAGTTTGGAACGAGTTTCACCATTAAATTAGTAGAAGACACGAAACCAACTACCTTTGGTGAGCTTGTTAAAATATCTGTACCAGATTGATTTTGAATTAAACGTAATTGTGTTGGAT
>JAEEGL016215550.1_pt1 | contig 11391 bp, 10 predicted proteins | sample 9134231 | NCBI WGS metagenome assembly JAEEGL01 (sample SAMN16246548, study PRJNA631951) | gut metagenome | biome: gut microbiome; feature: rumen; material: fiber-attached | host: Bos | place: Iran: Karaj | collected 2018-10
CGGAGGCTATACGATCCTCGCCAGCGACATCGACCCCGCCTGCATCGAGACGGCGAAGGCCAACGCCGCGCGCGCCGGAGTCGACGGCATAGTGCGCTTCAAGACGGCCGACGCGCTGACGCTCCCCATTCCCGAGGGCCCCGGCATCCTCGCGGCCAATCCGCCCTACGGCGAGCGGCTGCTCACCCCGCAGGAGGTGCAGAAGCTCTATTCCTCCATGGGGCGCGCGTGGAAGGGACTCGACCGCTGGAAGCAGTATTATCTGACCAACAACCCGGAATTCGAGAAGTATTTCGGGAAGAAGGCGACGAAGAGAAGAAAGCTCTACAACGGCATGATACAGTGCAATCTGTATATGTATTTCTGATACGAGGAGGCCCCCGGCCTTGAAGCATCTTTTCATAATAAACCCCGCCGCGGGCAAAAAGCTCGATACCGAAGAGCTCGGCGCGCGCATATCCGAAAAGGCCTCCGCGCGGGGCGAGCCCTATGAGATATATATAACGAAGGGCCCCATGGACGCCTGCGAAAAGGTCAGGTCCGCGGCGGAGGGCGGAGAGGAGCTCCGCGTCTACGCCTGCGGCGGCGACGGAACGCTCAACGAGTGCGTCAACGGCGCGGCGTTCAGGGCGAACGTCTCCGTCACGCACTTCCCGACCGGGACGGGCAACGACTTCATCCGCGTCTTCGGCGCGGCCGACGTCGAGCGCTTCCGCGACCTCGGACTGCTCATGGACGGGACAGCCGTGCCGCTCGACCTCATCGACTGCAACGGCCGCTGCGCGATAAACATCTGCTCCGTTGGCATAGACGCGCGCATAGGCACGCAGGTCCACGAATACTCCTCCAAACCGCTGCTCTCGGGCAGCGCGGCCTACGTCGCCTCCCTCGTCGTCAACGTCTTCCGCGGGATAAACCAGCATCTGAAGATAACGCATGAGGGCTTCGAGGAGGGCGATTACGCGCTGGTCTGCGTCTGCAACGGCAGCTACTACGGCGGAGGGTTCCATCCCGTCCCCGAGGCGGAGCCTGACGACGGCGTGCTCGACTGCCTCATCGCCCGGAAGGTCTGCGTGGCGGGCTTCGCGCGCATGGTCGGGCGCTACTCGAAGGGGCGCTACGCGGAGATGGGCGAGATCATGGCCTGCCACAGGGGCACGGATTTCAAGATAGAGTGCGACGAGCCGCTGGATATCAACATCGACGGCGAGCTGATGCGCGGGAATACGGTCACGTTTTCCCTCCGTCCGGGCGCGGTGCGTTTCGTTATGCCGAAGGGCTCTGATTTCCTCGCATCACGCGCATGATATCAGTAGCAATATGGAGAAAATAGCCGTTTTTGCAAGCATTTTCAGGTAAAATTAAAGATTTTCGCGGTTTTTATCGGTTTTTACATCGTTTTTGCGTTATTTTAGGCTTGAAAAATAATACTATGCGGGTTATTATAATAGCGTGTTAGCACTCAGGTGCAAAGAGTGCTAACACGCTAACTGTGTTAATCGGTAATTTATATTTCAGGAGGAATACCTATGAAACTCATACCTCTGGCCGACAGGGTCATCGTAAAGCAGATCGAGGCCGAAGAGACCACCAAGGGCGGCATCATCCTTTCCAGCGCCGCTCAGGAGAAGCCCCAGATCTTTGAAGTTATCGCAGTCGGTCCCGGCGGACTCGTCGACGGACACGACGTTGAAATGACCGTCGAGCCCGGCGACAAGGTCATCACCGGCAAGTACAGCGGAACTCAGGTCAAGGTCGACGGCGAGGAGCTGACGATAGTCCGTCAGTCCGACATCCTCGCCATCGTAGAATAAAACAGGGAGGAACAGACAATGGCTAAACTGCTTGTTTACAATGAAGAAGCCAGACACGCTCTGGAGCGCGGCGTCAACAAGATCGCCGATACCGTTAAGATCACCCTCGGCCCCAAGGGCCGCAACGTAGTCCTCGAAAAGAAGTTCGGCAGCCCGCTGATCACCAACGACGGCGTCACCATCGCCAAGGAGATCGAGCTTCCCGATCCTCTCGAGAACATGGGCGCCCAGCTGCTGCGCGAGGTCGCCAGCAAGACCAACGACGTCGCCGGCGATGGCACCACCACCGCTACCCTGCTCGCTCAGGCCATGGTCCGCGAGGGCCTGAAGAACCTCGCCGCCGGCGCCAACCCCATGGTCATGCGCCGCGGCATCTCCAAGGCCGTCGAGGCCGCCGTCGCCTCCATCAAGGCCAACTCCCAGCCCGTCTCCGGCACTGAGGACATCGCCCGCGTCGGCACCGTCTCCGCCGGCGACGAAGTCATCGGCCGCCTGATAGCCGAGGCCATGGAGAAGGGCAGCCAGAACGGCGTCATCACCGTCGAAGAGTCCAAGACCGCCGAGACCTACAGCGAGGTCGTCGAGGGCATGCAGTTCGACCGCGGCTACATCACGCCGTATATGATCACCGATTCCGACAAGATGGAGTCCGTTCTCGACAATCCCTATATCCTCATCACCGATAAGAAGATCTCCAACATCCAGGAGATCCTGCCCATACTCGAGGGCGTCGTAAAGGCCGGCAAGCAGCTGCTCATCATCGCTGAGGACGTCGAGGGCGAGGCCCTTGCCACCATCATCCTCAACAAGCTGCGCGGCACCTTCACCTGCGTGTGCGTCAAGGCCCCCGGCTTCGGCGACAGGCGCAAGGAGATGCTCATCGACATCGCCACCCTTACCGGCGGCCAGGTCGTTTCCGCCGACGTCGGCATGGACCTCAAGGAGGTCGGCCTCGACGTTCTCGGTACCGCCCGTCAGGTCAAGGTCACCAAAGAGTACACCGTCATCGTCGATGGCGCCGGCTCCGCGGAGGACATCAAGGGCCGCATCCACCAGATCCAGGCCCAGATCGAGATCACCACTTCCGATTACGACCGCGAGAAGCTTCAGGAGAGGCTTGCCAAGCTGGCCGGCGGCGTAGCCGTCATCAAGGTCGGCGCCGCGACCGAGGCCGAGATGCGCGAGAAGAAGCTCCGCATCGAGGACGCTCTGAACGCCACCCGCGCCGCCGTTGAAGAGGGCATCGTCCCCGGCGGCGGAACGATATACGTCCAGGCGGCTCTCGCCGTCGAGAAGATCCTGCCGGAGCTCGCCGGCGACGAGAAGACCGGCGCGGCCATCATCGCCGCCGCCCTGCGCGAGCCGGTCCGCCAGATAGCCGCCAACGCGGGCCTCGAGGGCTCCGTCATCCTTGAGCGTCTGGCCACTTCCAACGACCCCGCCTTCGGCTTCGACGCCGCCGCGGAGAAGTACTGCAACCTCTTCGAGGCCGGCATAGTCGACCCCGTCAAGGTCTGCCGCAGCGCTCTGGAGAACGCCGCTTCCGTCTCCTCCATGATCCTCACGACCGAGGCTCTTGTCGCCGACAAGCCCGAGCCCCCGGCTCCGGCCGCTGCTCCGTCTCCCGATATGGGCGGCATGGGCGGCATGTACTAAGAAGCGCCCCCGCAGGGGAAAAGCAAATAAAGAAGGCAGCCGGTACGCATCGTACCGGCTGCCTTTCTGTGTTTTTATTCAGTATGATCAGAATATCTCCCAGACGACCGTGACCTGATCGGAGACCTCGATATCCTCCGGATTGATATCCATATCGAAGCTCGCCTCGGCCTTCGCGGCGACATTCATCATGCGCGGGACCGGCATGACCTCAAGGTTCGGAGCTCCCCATGAATAGTCGATGAGGCATATCGCGCCGAGCTTTACGCCGGAGGCCTGCGCGAGCACGGCGGCCTTCGCCTTCGCGTCGGAGACGGCCTCGGCCAGCAAGGCGTTTTTGGCTGCCTCAGCGTCGCGCAGGAAATAGCTGATGCGGAACTCCGCCTCGACGGAGCCCGCCGCGAGGGTGTGCAGCGCCCTTCCGAGGAGCGCGCTGTCCCGCCCGAACTCCAGCTTGAGCGCATGGGTATACTCATATCCGGCGAAGCGCTGCCTGTATTCGCCGCTCTCGTCTCTGAAGCTTTCATAGCGCATATCCACGGAAAACGACAGCGTCCTGAGCTCGTCGCGCCCGAAGCCGAGCGGAGCGAGCGAATCCTTCAGCGCCTCGGTCTGCTGTGCCGAGCGCTCAAGCGCGTCTGCGTATTCTTTTTCTGTCCCGCGGATGGTCATGGTCAGCCGCGTCGCGTCCGGCGCGAGCTTGACGCTCCCCTTTCCCGTCACGCGGAGGGTCCTTGCACTTTCCATATCCCGCTCCTTTCCCGGGTCAGTTCCCGGCGCTGCGGAACACTTCGACCGCCTGGGCGACCTGCTCTTCATGCTCTCCGGCAAGGATCTCATTGAGGTCGCGCATCTCGGCCTCGGTGTAGCCGGCGAATTTGTTCTCGCTGGGCGAATGCGGCTTATACTCGGCGTCGTTGACGGCGGCATAGAGCCCCAGCGGCTCGACGGGGGCGAAGCGCTCCCCGTCTATTTCAAGGAAATAGCCGAGCGAGCCGTAATACTCGGCGGTCTGCTTATCCACGAAGAAAAGCGAATACTCATAGTCGTCCAGCGCGCCCATGATGAGGCGCTCCGCGCCGGGCTCCATGCTCAGCTCCGTCACGCGGACGCGGGATTTTTTGCTGCCGGTGACCTCCCTGACGGTCTTCTGGGCCCACTCGGCAACGCTCTCGGCCTGCGCGGAGTCGGGCTCGCCGAAATGCGCGTATATGACCTCCCAGTCATAATTGACGCGGACGAGGCTGCTTATCAGCCAGGCCAGCAGGACCGTCACTATGAATAGCGGGATGATGACGTACCAGCGGAAATGGTACCAGAAATAGTTCGTCATCCAGAACTCGAATTTTTCGGCCCTGGACGAAAACTCCCGTCCGCTGAAGACATCCACGTTCCTGTCTTTTTGGTAGTCCATAGACGTTCCTCCGAAGAAAAATGCTCTTCGCCGGTATTGTATCATTATCCGGCGTTTATTACAAGTCTCTCGCGCAGGACGCTCGGCCGGGGGCCATTTTCTTCTTGACATGAGCGGTCGAAAAGAGTAATATTCATTAAGTATTTAAGCTTTAAAGTTTTCGGCGGCCCGGCCGCCTACATAAACTCACCGAAAGGAAGCATCCCAAAATGGCAGATAACAAGTACGTGAAATTAGTCGCCTCCAAGTCTTGGAAGAAGCTCGCCAAGCTCGCTGCCGGCAAGGACGCCGATACCGTCGTCGCCGTCGCCGAGGCGTGCGGCACCGGCAGGAGCGAGGAGCCCTACAACATCCTCGTCGATCTGCTCGCCAGCAAGGACAACAGCGTCAAGCTCGCCGCCATCCGCGGACTTGGCAATCTCAGATATGACCTCAGCAGCCAGGCTACCCGCCTGCATTGGCTCGCCGAGCGCCTTCCCGAAGGCTCCGACGACCTGCAGGCCGCCATTTCCGAAGCTCTCGCGGATCTCCGCGACGCCAAGAAATGATCTGACCGAAACGGACCGCGGGGACTTCGAGTCCCCGCGGTTTTTTATTTTCCGGCGTATTATATTTCACTATTGTCATTTAAGGGTTTTTGTTATATTATAATTTAATTAGGTAAATCAATATTCATCCCGTCACGGAGGACGTCCTTTTGAATTTCATTTTCTTTGACCGTACCATGTGTACAGCGAATATAGACACCCTCTTCTTCCGCTACTGCCTGGCACGGCAGCCGTCGCTCATCAAGTACGTGCTCAGCCGCTGGGTATTCGGGTTTCTGCATATCTTCGGCCTCGTGCGCGACGAGCGCTACTACAACAGGCGCTGGCGCTTTCTCAAGAGCGTCCGCGGCGCGCTCGGAAGGGCCGAGAGGTTCTGGCAGCGCAGGCGCCCGAAGGTCTATGACATCTTCCCCGGAGAAAACAATCTCTGGATAACGCGCTGGCCGGAGGCCGTCATGCTCCCGCTCGCGAGCAGATACGGCGCCGTCCTCATAGCTCCGTTTTTCGATCTCGTGGACGGCCGCTTCGCCCACTTCGAGGATACGGCGGCGCTCTATAAGCGCGCGCTGAAAAACTACCGCCCGAAGCTTGCGGCCGACGCGCCGAAGGAGCTCGTCCCGACAGGGCTGGAGACTGTCCACGTCTTTCGCGGGCACGCCTACAAGACCGCTGGACGCTGCCGCGCGGCGCAGTTCACCTACGGCCTTTTCACCTTCATCGTCCTGCTCGCGCTCGGAGCCTTTCTCGGGCTCGTCGGGCTGTATCTGGGGACGTTCTCCTTTTCCGAGACGATATTCCCCGAGATACTCGCGCGGCCGGGGACGGCTCTGCTCAATATCTGGCCGGCGATACTGCTGATATTCCTGCTCTATTTCATCTTCAACCGCGTCTGGTTCTCCTTCACGCTGACGGCGCTCACGACACTGCTGCTGTCCCTGGCGAACTGGTTCAAGCTCGCCGCCCGCTCCGACCCCTTCATGCCCTCCGACCTGCGCGCCGCGGGCGATCTCTTCGGGCTCCTTCCGCGCAGCTTTTCCGAAGTCGGCACGGAGGTCTGGATATGCGTCGGGCTCTGCCTCATAGCGGGCATCCTTGCGGCGCTTCTGGTCAGGAGCCGCATTGTCTCCTCAAAGCTGCGTTTCTGCGGGCTCTTCGCCGTCGTCTGCCTGATAATTTTCAGCTACTTCACGCTCTACACCAACGACGGCATATACGCCTCCGCCGCCGAGCCGACCGCGCCCGGCGAGGAGACTCTGGCCTACGTCTCGCGCGGGTGCCAGTATCCGTTCCTGCACGCGGCGAACTCATCCCCCGTCTCCGAGCCGGAGGGCTATGACAAATACGATACTCTCTCCGCCTTCTCCCGCTACGTGACGGAGGACATCCCCTCCGAGGACAAGGTCAGCGTCGTCTTCGTCATGCTCGAATCCTTCTCCGATCTCTCGGAGCTCAACTGTCTCGACATGACCATCGACGTATACAGGCCGCTGCACATGCTCCAGAAGGACTCCGTCCGCGGTTCCCTCGTCTCCGACGTCTTCGCCGAGGAGACCGCGATAACCGAGCGCGAGGTCCTCACCGGCAATCCCGACGGACCGCCCTACCGCTCCGACGCCAGCTCCTATGCGCGCTATTTCAACCGCCAGGGCTACGCCACGGAGTATTATGCGGACTCCCCCGCAAGGCTTTATAACCGCGCCAACGTCGCGGAGTATCTCGGCTTTTCCGAAAGCGTTTTCAATGAGGATGGCGGCTCCGGCTCGGACGCCGGCTTCTTCGCAGGGATCCGCAGCCGCTTTGAGACTCACGCCGCCGCGGGGACGCCCTATTTCGGCTTCAGCGTCGGCCGCGTCGCCGCGCCGCCGCGCGACGGGCGCACCTTCATCGCTCCCGGCACGATGACCGAGGAGCAGCTCGACGCGATAAACGGCTATCTCGGCGGCGTCGAGACGACGGTCCGCGAGGTGGCGGACCTCGCAGACTGGTTCGACGAGCGCGAGGAGCCCGTCGTGCTCGTCGTCTTCGGCGACAGGCTGCCCGATCTCGGCGAGGAGGTCTATGCCGCCATGGGCGCGAACGTCTCCCCCGAGAAGGCCGACGGCTTCCTCAAGAGGTACGGCGTTCCCTATGTCATCCACGCCAATTCCGCCGCGAAGCACGCTCTCAACGTCGACTTCGCCGGAGACAGCGATACGATAAGCCCCTGCTTCCTCGTCAGCGAGCTTTTCGGGCATACCGGCTGGGGCGGCACGGCCTACATGAAGGTCGCGGGAGAGCTCACCGAGAGCGTCACCGTCATCCATCCGACGGGGCGCTTCATGGAGGGCGGCGAGATCACGTCCGAGCTTTCCGAGGAAGCGTCCGGCAAGCTCGCCTTCTTCAGGAACGTCAGCTTCCTGCGGCGCTGGGATTTTGCAGATTACAGATAACGGAGGTCGGTATGACTAATTTCAAGGCTTCTTCCCCCGAGGGAACGAGAGACAGGCTCTTTGCAGAATGTCTCCGCCTGCGCGGCATACGCTCCTCCCTGATGGAGCTGTTTTCGCGCCGCTCATATAAAGAAATAATGACTCCGGAGCTTGAATACTACGATCTCTTCGTGCGCGCGGAGAACCCGCTTCCGCAGGAGACGATGTTCAAGCTCGTCGACCGCTCCGGCAGGCTGCTGGTCATGCGTCCGGACTGCACCGCTCCCATAGCGAGGCTCGTCGCCTCGCACTTCAAGGCAGGGGACGCTCCGCTCAGGCTCTGCTACGACGAGACGGTCTTCCGCTCCGCCGCCGGGCTCGACGGCGCCGATTCCGAGCTTCCCCAGTGCGGGGTCGAGCTCATAGGCGCGCCGGGGCTCCGCGGAGATATCGAGATAGTCTCCCTCGCCGTCGACGCAGTGCGCGCGGCGGGGCTGACGGATTTTCGCCTCGAGCTCGGCCACGCCGATTTCTTCTTCGGTCTGACTGAGGAGCTCGGCCTTTCACGCGACGACGAGGAGGCTCTTCGCGCCTGCATCGAATCGCGCAGCTTCGCCCAGCTCGACGAGCTCGTCGCGGGGTACAGCGGCGAGGCCGCGCAGTGCCTGCGCCGTCTGCCCTACCTCTTCGGCGGCCCGGAGATACTCGACGAGGCCGCGGCGCTCACCTCCAATCCCCGCGCGCTGGCCGCCGTCGGAAGGCTGCGCGATATCTGGCGCGAGCTCGACGCCGCCGGCCGCGGAGACTGCATAAGCTTCGATCTCGGCCTCGTTCAGGGGCTGGACTACTATACGGGCGTCATCTTCCGCTGCTGGACGCCCGGCGCGCCTTCCTCCGTCCTCGCGGGCGGCCGGTATGACAGGCTGCTGCGCGACTTCGGGCTGGATCTGGCCGGCGCTGGCTTTGCGGTATACGTCGGCTCCCTCGCCTCGTGCTTCGAGCCCGCCGAGCCGGAAAGCGCGAAAACGCTCGTATTCTATGAAAGCGGCTGCCTCGGCGCGGCCGTCTCCCTGCTCGGAAGCGGCGCGGAGCTCTCCGCCTTCGCCACGGAGGCAGAATCTCTCGAATACGCGCGCAAAGCGGGCATGAAGCTCGTCGTAGTGTCAAAAAGCGGAACAAAGGAGGTCGGCACGGATGTCTGAGCCTCTCAGGATAGCAATAACCAAAGGCCGTCTGCTCGACGACTCGATACGCATGTTTCAGAAGATCGGCGCCTCCTGCTCCGAGCTTCTCGATCCGGGCCGCAGGCTGGTACTCGGCGTGCCGGAGCTCGGCCTTTCGGCCGTGCTCGCCAAGGCGCCCGACGTCGTGACCTACGTCGAGCAGGGCGTCTGCGCGCTCGGCATAGTCGGCAAGGACACTCTCATGGAGGTCGGCGGCTCGTTTTACGAGGTCCTCGACCTCGGCTACGGGCGCTGCCGCTTCGCCCTCGCGGCGCCGCGCGGCTTCTCGCTCAGCGCGAGCAGGGGGACGCTCCGCATCGCCTCTAAGTATCCCAACGTGACACGCGCCTTTTTCCGCACGCTCGGGCAGGACGTCACGGTCATCAAAATAGAGGGCTCCGTCGAGCTCGCTCCCGTCCTCGGCCTCGCAGACGCGATAGTCGACATCGTCGAGACGGGCAACACCCTCAAGGCAAACGGCCTTGAGATAGTCTCCGAGGTCGCGCCCGTCTCCGCGCGGCTAATCGTCAATACGGCGGCGATGAAGCTCCGCAAAAACGAGATACTTGATCTTACGGAAAAATGCAGAGGTGTTTTGAATGCTTGAGATAACGCGCTCTTCCGCGGCGGGAGCCGCCGCGCTCGTCGCCTCGCTGCGCGCGAGGAACGACGAGCAGAACGAAAAGATAACCGCAGCAGCCGCGGCCATAATGGAGGACGTCCGCGTCCGCGGCTTCGAGGCAGTGCGCGAATACTCCGTCAGGTTAGACGGAGCGGAGCCGCGCGAGCTTACTAAGGCCGAGCTCGACGACGCCGTCGCCGCCTGCCCGAAGGAGCTCATAGCCGCCCTTGAGAAGGCAGCGAAGAACATAGAGGATTATCAGCGCCGCCTGCTCCCCGTCTCCTCGAGCTGGGACGTTCCCGGCGGGAGGCTCGGGCAGACCGTCCGCGGGCTCACCCGCGTCGGCATCTACGTCCCGGGCGGAGTCGGCGCCTACCCCTCCAGCGTCCTGATGAACGCGATCCCCGCCCGCGTCGCGGGAGTCGAAGAGATAGTCATGGTCACGCCGCCGACGGCGAACCTCAACGCCGCCGTCATGGCCGCCGCGCGCATAGCTGGCGTAGACCGCGTCCTCGGAGTCGGAGGCGCGCAGGCCGTCGCCGCGCTTACCTACGGGGCGGGCTTCATCCCGCGCGTGGACAAGCTCGTCGGCCCCGGCAACGCCTACGTCGCGGCCGCCAAGCGTCTTGCCTTCGGCCGGGTCGATATAGACATGGTCGCGGGGCCCTCCGAGGTCCTCGTAATAGCCGACGCCACTGCCGATCCGGCGTGGGTCGCAGCCGACCTGCTCAGTCAGGCCGAGCACGGAGACCTCGCGGGCACCGTCCTCGTCTCGACGAGCGAGGAACTCGCGCGCGCCGTCGCTTCCGAGCTCGACAGGCAGACCGCCCTGCTCCCGAGGCGCGAAATCATCGAGCATTCGCTGAGCGGCTTCGCGGCGCTCATAGTAACGGACACCATAGAGGACGCCGCCGCCCTCGCCAACGAGGTCGCGCCGGAGCACTGCGAGATAATGACGGCCGACCCGCGCGCCGTCCTCCCGCTCATCAAAAACGCCGGCGCGATATTCCTCGGCCGCTACTCCCCCGAGCCTCTCGGGGACTACATGGCCGGCCCCTCCCACGTCCTGCCCACGTCGGGCACAGCGCGCTTCTTCTCCCCGCTCTCAGTCGAGAGCTTCATAAAGCGCACCAGCGTCATCGAGTATACGAAGGACGGCCTCGCCGCCCTCTCCGACGATATAATAAGGCTCGCCGACGCGGAGGGCTTCGGCGCCCACGCGGCGAGCATCGCGATAAGGAGTGAACGCAAATGAGAACGGCCAGCATCGAGCGCTCCACCAAGGAGACGCAGATAACCCTCTCCCTCGACCTCGGCGGCGGCCCCGTCAAGGTCGATACCGGCATAGGCTTCTTCGATCACATGCTCACGGCGCTGTTCTTCTACTCCGGCTTCGGCGCGGAGTTGACGGCGCGCGGGGATCTGCACGTCGACGCGCACCACACCGTCGAGGACGTCGGCATAGTCGCCGGACTCGCGCTGCGCGAAGCGCTCGGCGACAAGGCGGGCATTCGCCGCTTCGCCGACTGCCGCGTCCCCATGGACGAGGCGCTGGCCGAGGTCGCGCTCGATATCAGCGGCAGGCCCTTCCTCCGCTTCGACGCGGATATGCCGCAGGAGATCATCGGGACTTATGACAGCTGCCTGACGGCCGAGTTCATGCGTGCCTTCGCAGTCGCCGCCGGTCTGACGCTGCACATTGCCGC
>JAEEGL017363230.1_pt1 | contig 11391 bp, 12 predicted proteins | sample 9134231 | NCBI WGS metagenome assembly JAEEGL01 (sample SAMN16246548, study PRJNA631951) | gut metagenome | biome: gut microbiome; feature: rumen; material: fiber-attached | host: Bos | place: Iran: Karaj | collected 2018-10
GTCGCGTCGGGCCCTCTGTCGATGTCGACGGTGGGCATATTGGGGTTCTTGCTAGAGCGTTCCACAACGGTGTCGAGGGCCTGGATGACGAATTCCCTGCCAAGCGAGGTGGCCGTCTTCACGAGATCCTCCGGAGCGTCGGCCTCAACCACCAGCTGGGTGATGCCGTAGCGGTCGCGCAGGTCAATGAAGGTCATACCTCCGAGTTTGCGGGCCTTCTGCACCCAGCCCGCCAGGGTAACTTTATTTCCAACATCCGAAATGCGGAGTTCTCCGCAAGTGTGGTCTCTGTACATATTCCTTCTCTTATATTTTCAAGGCGACAAAATTAAGCATTTCCCGCAATAAATCAGCGGAAGTCCTCGAAATCCGGCATCGCCACCCCGGCGGTGAGTTCCTTGATTTCCGAAGAATCTAGGGGACAGATCAGCAGGACGTCGTCGGTGTCTATGACGGCATAGTTCTGCAAACCACTGACGGCCAGCACCTTGTTCCGGTTCTTCGACCACATCAGGCAGTGATGGTTGTGTTCCAGGAAGGCCCTCCGGGCATTGATGAAATTGTCATTTTCATCCTTGTCGGAAAGGACTTTATAGAGGGTTTCCCAACTGCCTATGTCCGACCATCCGAATGTTGCGGGATAGAGCCAGGCACAGTCGGTCTTTTCCATCACCCCATAGTCTATCGAAAGATTCGAGCAGCTGGAATAGGCCCTTTCCAGGAATTCCTGCCTCGAGGTGGAACCGAGGGCCGTCTCCCATCCGGAGAAGAGGCTGGTGACCTCCGGGATATGACGGTCCATCTCTTCCATAATCACCTTTGCCTGCCAGGCGAAAATACCTGAATTCCAATAGAATTCCCCGCTTTTGCAGAACACTGCGGCAAGGGTGGCGTCGGGCTTTTCGGTGAAGGTCTTCACCTTCATAGGCACCGTCGTGTTGTTCTTCCCTCCGGCAATCTGGATGTAGCCGAAATTGGTGTCCGGCCTGTCGGGCACTATGCCTATGGTGACGAGGGCCCTGTTGGTCCCGGCGTGGCCGATCACCTTGGTGACGGTGTCACGGAAGCCGTCCTCGTCGAAAATAATCTGGTCGGCTGGAGTCACCACCATCGTGGCCTCAGGGTCCCGACGGAGGAGTTCGCAGGTGGCGAAGGCTATGCAGGGGGCCGTGCCGCGGCTGTAGGGCTCCAGCAGGAGGTTCTCCTCGGGAAGTTCCGGGATGCTTTCCCGCACCAGGGCTCCGTATCTTGCAAGGGTGACCACCAGTATGTTTTCGGGGGCGAAGATCTTGGCGAACCTGTCGTATGTGAGCCGGAGCAGGGTCCTTCCCCTGCCTCCGACCTCGACGAACTGTTTGGGGCGGTTCTCCCTGGTGAGAGGCCAGAAACGGCCTCCCCGGCCTCCGGCCATAATTACACAGTATTGGTGTTTATTCATATATTATTTAGTATCAATAAATTATGTGGTCTAAACATAAAACGGTACGAAGGCTCTCGGGAAATATTCTATCTCGGTTTTTCCGCCGTCAAACACGACGGAAACCACGTCGAAAATTACCTCCATATCCCGTGCCAATCTTGCGTCTTTCGAAGCATTCAGATACCTCAGCGCGGCGGCCGCGAGTTTCCTCTGTTTGGCCGGGGTTACATTCTCCTGAGGGGCGGCCGCCACCGGCGCAGTCCGGCTCTTCACTTCCACGAAATGTATCCCCTCCCCGTCGACGGTGATGATGTCCGTCTCCAGATGTCCCCGCCTGCAATTCCTCTCAACGATCTCCTGTCCCCTCTCCGTCAGGAACCCACAGGCAGCATCCTCGCCCCTGCGCCCCAGCGCCATCCTTGAAGTTTCCATAATTATAAGTCAGTCAAGTTGTTGTCAATTGTCAAACGTCACCACCGTGACACCGGAGCCGCCGAGGCTGAGGTCCTCGTCCCGGGCCTGCTTGACTCCTGGGATCGTCCGGACGTATTTCTGGACCTCCTCGTGGAGCACCCCGGTGCCCTTTCCGGTGATTATCCTCACCGAACCCATATCCAGCATTATGGCGTCGTCGATGAAATGGGTGACGATGTCCAGGGCGTCGGCGAGCCTCTCCCCGCGGATGTCCAGTTCCGGCCTGAAATCCAGCCTGCGCTTCGTAATGCCGGGATCAACCCTCTGGATCGGCCTGGTGTCCCTGTTGCCGGTGGCGGCCTTGAATTCGTTGGAGGAGATTCTTTCCACCTTGGAAGGCGGCACGTTCGTCGTAAGGTTTCCGACAATCACGCTGATGGATTTGGAAGACACCCGTGACACTTCCCCCACCAGGCCGCTTTCCTTTATGCGGACCTTTTCCCCGACCTTCAGGGGCTCCCCTTTCATACCCGCCGCGATCAGCGGCTCCTCTTCCGGAACGGCCTCTCCCCGGCGGAGTTTCCTGGCCCTTTCCTTCTCCTTCCTCTCCTCCAGATGCCTGATCTTCCTTTCGATATAGTCGTCGTGATCTTTCTGCTCCTTCTCTTTCTTTTCCTGAAGGGCGGTGATGAATCCCTGGAGTTCGCTTCTGGCCTCCTTTGTCTTCTCCTTTTCCGCCTGGGCCTCCTTTATCGTCCGGATGGTGCTCTCAACCTTGCTGTTGGCCCCTTTCACGATATCCTCGGCCTCTTTCCTGGCCGTTTCCAGGATTTCCTTTTTCTTCTTCTGGAGTTCCTCCAGCTCCTTCTTGTATTTTTCCGTGATGCTGTCGAGGGTCTTGTCCGTCAGTTTTATCTTCTGGAGCCTCTCTTCGAGGATCCGGCGGTTCCTTGCAATCCTGCGGAGGTTCCTCTCGATTCCGACATACCCTTCCCCGGCCCGGGTTTCGGCGTCCTTCACAACCGGTTCGGGAAGACCCATCTTCCTGGCCATCTCGAAGGCGAACGAACTGCCCGGGAGCCCTGTTTCCAGCTGGAACAGGGGGGCTATGTTGCGTTCGTCGAACAGCATCGCCCCATTGATGACACCGGTGTCGGGGGAAGAAGCGTAAAGCTTGAGATTGGTATAATGGGTGGTTATGACACCGTAAACTCCGCGGCGGTCCAGTTCGGAAAGGATGGCTTCCGCGATGGCCCCGCCGGCCGCCGGTTCCGTGCCGGAGCCGAACTCGTCGATCAGGACCAGGGTGCGTCCGTCCGCGAGGGAGAGCATCTTCTTCATCTCGGAGAGGAAGGAACTGTAGGTGCTCAGGTCGTTGTCGATCGACTGGTCGTCGCCGATGCTCACCATTATCCTGTCAAATACGGGGATTTCGGAGGTCTCCGAAGTCGGGATCAGCATTCCCCACTGGAACATATACTGGAGGAGTCCAACGGTCTTGAGACAGACGGATTTGCCTCCGGCGTTGGGCCCCGATATCAGCAGTATCCGCTTTTCCGGCGTCAGCCGTACGGTCTGGGGCACCATCTCCTTCTTTTCCTTGCGCAGGGCCTTTTCCAGGATCGGATGCCTCGCCTTGCGGAGGTTCATTTCCATACCTTCTGCCACCAGGGGCATTCCGGCCTTGAAATCCAGCGCCACCTGGGCCTTCGCCATTATGAAATCCACCTCCCCGAGGAATCTCGCGGCGGCCTGCATATCCGGTACGTAAGGCCTTACGAAATCGCTGAATTCTGCCAGAATCCGGGCGATCTCCCGGCTTTCCTCAAACCTCAGTTCGCTTATCTGGTTCTCCAGTTCCACCACCTCCGCGGGCTCGATGAAGGTGGTCTTTCCAGAGGCGCTTTCATCATAGACATATCCCGCCACCTTCCTTTTGTTGGCGGTGGCCACCGGGATCAGGAGTTTGCCGTCGCGGACCGACAGGCTGGCGTCGGCGTCCACCACACCCTCTTCCTGGGCCTTTTTCAGCAGGGCCGCGGCCCTTTTCGAGATTGCGGCCTCCTTGTCCCTGATGCCTTTCCTTATCCTTGAAAGTTCCTCCGAGGCGCCGTCCTTAACCTCCCCGTATTTGTCAAGGATGATGTCGATCCGGCGGATCACTTCCGGGAAGGCCGGCACCGGGGCGGCCATCTTCTTCATTTCCGGATAGATGCCATCCTTTATGGAGGAGAAGAAGTTGGTGACTTTCCGCACGGTGTCCAGCATCGTCTTCATCTTCCCGAGGGAAAGGACGTCGATGCTGTAACCTTCTTTTTCAAGGGGGATCAGGAAGCCGAGGGTGTCGATGTATCCGCCCGTGGGAAAGGTTTCCTCGAACATCAGGATGAGCCTCATCTCGTCGGTGAGGGTGAGGCGGTGGCGGATTGTAGAAGGGTCGTTGGAGAAGTCCTCCCCCGCTACCCTGTCGGCGGCGTATTCGGAGGAACAACGGTCCGAAATCATCTTCCGGACCCGGTCGAAACCGAGTTTCTCCTCCAGTCTCCTTCTGTCCTCGCCCATGGCTTATTCTTCCTGTTTGGAGGGTTTGTCGAGAGCCTGTCCCAGGAGAAGCTTCAGCTCGTTGAGGTTGTTGATGTGGGTCAGGTTCCCGCCTTTCACATATGAAACGTCGCCGGTCTCCTCCGACACCACGATGACGTCGGCGTCGGTCTCTTCGGAGATGCCTATGGCGGCCTTGTGCCTCATTCCCAGGCTGGGCGGGATGTCGGTCTTGGAGGTGATGGGGAGGGTGCATCGGGCCGCCACGATGCGGTTGCCGCTTATGATCATCGCACCGTCATGCAGGGGGGAGTTCTTGAAGAACAGGTTCATAATGAGCCTCCTGTTCACGTTGGAGTCGATCTTGTCCCCGGTCTCGATTATATGGTCGATGTTCGACTTGTGTGGAATCACGATGAGGGCTCCCGTCTTGTCGGCCGACATCTGGCGGCAGGCCTCGGTGATCTCGTTCACCGTGACGTTGCCGAGGGAAGTATCCTTGATGCCCAGGAGGTTGTCAAGGAAGGAGCCGCCTTTCTTGTAGATGCTGTTGTTGCCGAACCTTATCAGGAAATGGCGGATCTCCGGCTGGAAGATGATGATTAGGGCCAGGACACCAAGGTCCAGGAAGGTGCCCAGGAAGGCGGACATCATCTTCATGTTGAACGCGGCGGCGAGCACCCTCAGAAGGAAGAGAAGGAGCACGGCCAGGAATATGTTCACCGCGGCCGAACCCCTGATCCACCGGAAGATGTAGAAGATCAGGAAGGCCACCATCAGGATGTCCAGGACATCCGTGAGGGAAAGGTGCAGGAAGCCGAATATTTCCAGAGGGACCATACGGATATATTATATCTTATCATGCAAATATAATCAATTATTCCAATTAAAACGTGGCAGTATTATAAGGGGTGTTCTTGTTAAATCCATCAAAAAAGGCCATCTTTGTCGTTTAATACAAGAATAGGCGGTATGAATTTATTTCCAAGTTTATCCAAGGCATATTCGCAGGATCATTTGACGGCGAGGGAGGCGCAGCGCTCTGCGGAGTTCATCGCGTTCGGCCCCATCGTGTTCCAGGTAAGCCGTATGATGCTGAAATATGGCATACTGGATATGCTCAGGGACAAGGAGATGAAAATAGAGGAGATTTCCGCTGCGACTTCGTTGAGCCAGTATGCGGTCAAGGTCCTCCTGGAGGCGTCCCTTTCGATAGGCACGGTACTGGTCGACCCGGAGAAAGACACTTACTCCCTTTCGAAGGTCGGCTGGTTTTTGCTGAACGATCCGGCGACCCGTGTCAACGTGGATTTCGTCCACGACGTGAACTACGAGGGATTCTTCCGTCTCGAGGAGGCCCTGAACGAAGGGCGTCCGGCCGGCCTTGAGCATTTCGGGGACTGGCCCACGATCTACGAGGCCCTTTCTTCCCTGCCCGACCAGGTCAAGAGAAGCTGGTTCGGCTTCGACCATTTCTATTCCAACAGTTCGTTCGACGAGGCGTTGGAAATAGTGTTTTCACTGCACCCCTCACGCATCCTGGACGTCGGCGGAAACACCGGTCTGTGGGCCCGCCAGTGCGTGGCATACGATCCGAAGGTGGAGGTCACGATCATAGACCTGCCCCAGCAGCAGGAAATGATGAGGAAGGCGGTCGCAGGCTCGGCCGGGGCGGACCGCATCCACGGCTGTCCGATGAACATGCTGTCGCCCGACGCCGCTTTTCCCGACGACCTCGATCCCGACGTGATATGGATGAGCCAGTTTCTGGACTGTTTCTCCGAGGAGGAGATACTCTCCATCCTTACGCGTATCTCGAAGATCATGCGTCCGGAAACGAGGCTGTGCATAATGGAAACGTTCTGGGACCGTCAGCGCTTCGAGCCCGCCGCATTCTGCCTGACTATGACCTCCCTGTATTTTACCGTGATGGCGAACGGCAATTCGAAGATGTATCATTCGGACGACATGATCCGCCTCATCGATGCCGCATCTTTGGAAGTCGAGTCCATCCACGACGGCCTGGGACAGGGACACAGCATATTGATTTGTAAAACCAAATGACGATAAAGATGACTTTGAACGAAATCGAAAAAAAGGTAATAGATTTTCTTGTAAACGAGCTTGAGATAGAAGAGGACAAGATACAGGGCGACGCCCGCCTGAAAGACGATCTGGGCATTGATTCGCTGGAGATCGTCGACGTGGTCGTGCTTGTGGACCAGGAATTCGGGTTCAAGATGAAACCTGAGGATTTCAAGCAGATAAAGACATTCGACGATTTTTGCAACTTTATCTCGGAGAAACTTGGCTGACGGGTTAAATAAGGCCTGGAGAGGCAAAACGGACGGAACACCCTGGATGCAGCGGACGCTCATCCGGTTGATCCGGATTTTCCCCTTGTGGGTGATATATGCCGTGATGTCCCTCACCATCCCTTTTTACATACTCTTCGCAAACGGCTTCAAGGATTCCTACCGTTTCTACAGGAAGCGGATAGGATATGGAGCAGTCAAGTCGTTCCTGATGACTTTTGTCAATGAGTATAACCTCGGGAAGGTCGTCATAGACAGGTTCGCCGCCTATGCGGGAAAAACCTTCGAGATCGAGACGGAAGGCAAGGAAGGGTATGACACCCTGTGCGGCAGGGACTCGGGTTTCGTAACACTGAGCTCTCACGTTGGCAATTACGAACTTGCCGGATATTTCCTGAAAGCGTCGAAGAGGATAAATGCGCTGGTTTATTCCGGGGAAGCTGAAACCGTGATGCGGGGCCGCCGGGACTGCTTTTCTGAAACGAACGTTCAGATGATTCCCATCCGGGAGGACCTGTCACATATATTTGCCATTAACAACGCCCTTGAAAATGGAGAAATCGTATCCATCCCGGGTGACCGGGTTTTCGGGGCCGAACGCACCGTCCGGAGCGATTTCTTCGGCCAGAAGGCCTCTTTCCCGGCGGGACCTTTTCTCATCGCGGAGCAGAGGGACCTGCCGGAAGTCGCGGTCTTCGTAATGAAAGAGAGCATCCGCAGATACAGGGCGTTCGTCTTCCAATTGCCCGATACGAAGGGACTTTCCCGTGCCGATTCCGTCCAGACCCTGTGCGACGCCTATGCCCGTCATCTGGAAGAGATTGTCAGGCGGTATCCTGCCCAGTGGTATAACTTTTATGATTTCTGGGCATGACGACGTTTACTCCGGTCCTTGCAAAGGACGTCCTTCTACAGCAGCCTCCGTTCGTCTTCGTCGACAGTGTTGTTTCTTTTGACGATGCCGTCACGGTCGTGCGGTATGCTGTTCCGTCGGAGGGCGTGTTGATAGAAAACGGAGTCCTGAGTTCGGCAGGCGTCATCGAGCATATGGCCCAGGCGATGGCGGCGAGGGTCGGGTATGTTTCCAAATATATCCTTCACGTTCCCATTCAGATAGGGATGCTCGGACAGGTAAGGGACTTTTCCATCTCCCGTCATCCCGGGAGCGGGGACGTGCTGACCACGGAGGTGCGTCTTCTTCACGAGATGATGGGCATCAGCCTGGCCGAAGTCAATGTATATTGCGGGGAAGAGAAAATTGCGGGAGCCCAGATTAAAACGGTGATCAAGGATGAAGGATAGGATAGCTTGTCTTGGATATGGGGCCCTTACCCCTCTCGGACAGACGGCGCGTCAAACATATGAGGCCGTCCGGAAAGGGGAATCCGCACTCGGGCTCCTTCCTCAGGGTTCTCCCCTGGGACAGGACGCCGTCGTCTCCCTCTTCGAAGACCGGTCCGTCCTGGACAATCTTTCTTTTTTCGACACCATAGGCATCAAAGCCGCCTCCCAGGCGATCGAGGCTTCCGGTATCGATCCTTCCTCGCCCCGGGTCTCATTCATCCTTTCGACCATAAAAGGCAACATCGAGGCGCTGGGATCCGAAGAAAGCGATTATTCGATTGCGGAGTCCGCGGCAAGGATTGCTTCATATTTTCATAATCCCAATCCTCCGCTGGTCGTCTCGAACGCCTGCATCTCCGGCCTGGCCGCGTTGTTGCAGGGGCGCCGGATGCTCCTTTCCGGGAGGTGCGACTACGCCGTCGTCATAGGGGCGGAAGTCCAGTCGCGTTTCATCATATCCGGATTCCAGTCGTTGAAGGCTGTTTCGGCCTCTCCTTGCAAGCCGTTCGACGATTCCCGCGACGGACTGAACCTGGGCGAGGCTTCTGCGTCCATTGTCCTGGGGCGCTCAGAAGAAGGCTGGGAAATCGCCGACGGAGCCGTCCGGAATGACGCCTACCATATATCAAGTCCTTCCAGGACCGGAGAGGGCAGTTACAAGGTGCTCCGTTATGTCTTGGATTCCGTCGACATAAAGGATCTCGCGTTCATGAACGTTCACGGGACGGCCACGTTGTTCAATGACGAGATGGAAGCCGTTGCCCTTGACCGTGCGGGTCTCGGCGATATACCGATAAACAGCCTCAAGGGATTCCTCGGCCACACGATGGGCGCAGCCGGAGTGATCGAATCGATCCTTTCGATCCTTGCGTGCGAAGATGGCGTCATCCTTCCGACCAGGGGTTTCTCAGAAATCGGGGTTTCCCGCTACGTGAACATCTCATCGGAGGAACGGCCCTGTGAAGGAAAGGCCTTCATCAAGCTGATGTCGGGATTCGGCGGCGTCAACGGAGCGTTGCTGTTCAGGAAAGGAGGCAGGGTATGAGAGTGATCCGCACAGTGAATATCCCGTCAGGGACGGACTTGGTGGCATTGTACAGGGAACAGATGGAGGAATATCCCAAGTTTTTCAAGATGGACATCCTCTGCAAGCTGGGTTTCCTGGGGACGGAATTGCTGCTCAAGTCCGACCCCGACCGGTTCGTGCCCCGGGAGGACCGTGCCGTCCTTACATTCAGCCGGTTCGGGTGCGAGTGCGACGACAGGCATTATTCCGGGACCATTGACGACTACCCTTCCCCCGCACTCTTCGTATATACCCTCCCGAACATAGTCAGCGGGGAGATTGCGATACGGAACCGCTACGAAGGGGAGACAGCGGCCTTCATCATTGAAAAATATGATTTTGAGAGAATACGTTCGATAGTCGGGGATGTCTTCCAGGACCGGAAGACCGGTTCCGCGATAGTCGCCTGGATAGACTGCCGGACGGAGACAGAATGGGAATGTCAAGTATCATTGGTTGAAAAATAGATTCAGAGTATGGATGATTTAATCAGGGAATTGAAGGAAAAGGTCATAGAGACCCTTAATCTCGACGGGATGACTCCCGAAGACATTGACGATCACGCCCCCTTGTTCGGGGCCGAAGGCCTTGGTCTCGATTCAATCGATGTCCTGGAACTGCTGATCCTTCTCGAGAAGAATTATGGCATACGCCTTGCCTCGCCCCAGGAGGGGAGGAAGGTTTTCCAGAGTTTTGCAGTCATAGCGGACTACGTTGCCGCCAACAGGACGAAGTAAGTGAAAGAGAGGATTGTCATAACTGGAGCGGGCGTGGTCAGCGCCCTGGGCTGCGGCAAGGAAGAGAATCTTGCCGCCCTGGAAGCGCGCAGGTCGGGGATAGCCCCCGTCCGTTTCCTTTCGACGTCCCTTAAGGACAAACCGGTCGGGGAAGTCCCTGTATCGAACGCCGGGATATGCAGCCACCTCGGCTTGGACGAAGAATATCCGCGGTCTTCCCTTCTGGGCATCCTTGCCCTCCGGGAGGCGCTGGAACAGTCCCGCCTCCTATCGGACGACAATGTCGGGCCGTTCCCTCTCATATCCGGGACGACCGTCGGCGGGATGGATAAGACCGAATTGAGTTTCCCGTCGTTTTCGAAGTACCACGACTGCGGCGCTTCGACGGAAGCGATAGCCTCACAGTTCAGAGTGATTTCGTCTTCGACGACGGTCTCGACGGCCTGCTCGTCGGCGTTGAATGCCATATTGTTCGGCGCGGACCTGATAAAGAACGGCCTTTATGAAAGGGTGGCGGTCGGCGGGGCTGAAGCCCTGTCCAACTTCCATCTCAACGGTTTCAACTCGCTGATGATTCTGGACGGGCAGTGCTGCAGGCCGTTCGATGCCTCCCGTGCGGGGTTGAACCTGGGGGAGGGTGCGGCGTACCTGATTCTGGAAGAAGAATCTGCGGCGTTGCGTCGGGAAGTGCCCGTGCTGGGAATCGTGAGCGGCGGAGGAAACGCCTGCGACGCCTTCCATCAGACAGCATCCTCCGAGAACGGGGACGGGGCGTTCCTTGCGATGGAGAAAGCGCTGGCCTCTTCCGGCCTGACCGCCGCGGACATCGACTATGTCAACGCCCACGGGACAGGCACCGTCAATAACGACGCTTCCGAAAGCGCGGCATTGCGTCGCGTGTTCAAGGAGAATATGCCTCCCGTTTCGTCCACCAAGGCATACACGGGGCATACCACTAGCGCATCAGGCTCAATAGAAGCCGTTTTCTGCCTGCTGGCCATCCGGGAGGGAATCGTTTTTCCCCAACTCAATTTCAGCACCCCCGATCCGGCGTGTATCATGCCGGCGTCCGGTGAAAGAAAACCCGTCAGGCACGTCCTGTGCAATTCTTTCGGATTCGGAGGGAATGATTCTTCTTTAATCCTGTCCCGTTATGACCGGCAATAGGAAGGTGTATCTGAAATCGATCGTATGCCTGGGCGAGAACGACCCAGACTTCCGCAGTGTGCTTTCCCCGATGGAGGCCAGGCGGATGGGACGCCTGCTGAAACGCGCCGTCTGGACCTCGAAAGAGGCGTTGGGACAGGCCGGTATCGAAATTCCCGACGCGATCATAACGGCGACCGATTATGGCTGCATCGTGAATTCCGTCGAGTTCCTGAAAGCGGCCCTGGCTTTGGACGACACGCCGATGCGTCCGATCCATTTCATGCAGTCGACGCATAATACGATCAGTTCCGTAATCGCCGTCTATCTCCATTGCCACGGCTACAACACCACCTATTCCCATCGCGGATCCTCCCTGGAAAGCGCCCTGCTTGACGCCTGGATGCA
>JAEEGL010927305.1_pt1 | contig 11390 bp, 7 predicted proteins | sample 9134231 | NCBI WGS metagenome assembly JAEEGL01 (sample SAMN16246548, study PRJNA631951) | gut metagenome | biome: gut microbiome; feature: rumen; material: fiber-attached | host: Bos | place: Iran: Karaj | collected 2018-10
AAAGCAACATTTGCTTCAGGCACAAGCTTCTGGATCTTGGCTGCCGTATCGGCTATGGTATTTACTCTGTTGTAAACGTAATAAACCTGACCCTTTCTGGAGAGCTCTCTGACAATAGCTTCCCTCACAAGTTCATCATTGTACTCCATGACATAGGTCTGGATAGGAAGCCTGTCGTTGGGTGCTTCTTCGAGAACACTCATATCCCTGATTCCCACAAGCGACATATGAAGAGTCCTTGGAATAGGCGTAGCGGTCAGAGTCAGTACATCCACATTTTCCTTCATGGTCTTTATCTTTTCTTTGTGGGTTACACCAAAGCGCTGTTCCTCATCCACAATAAGAAGTCCAAGATCCTTGTATTCAATGTCCTTGGACAGGAGTCTGTGAGTTCCGATGACAACATCTACAAGACCCTTCTTAAGGTCAGCCACTGTCTTCTTTTGCTCCGCAGCAGTCCTGAATCTGGACATGAGATCAACCCTCACCGGGAATGAACGCATTCTCTCGGAGAAGGTGTTGTAATGCTGCTGGGCAAGGATTGTGGTGGGTACCAGAACCGCCACCTGCTTGCCGTCCTGTATTGCTTTGAAAGCCGCACGGATAGCCACTTCTGTCTTGCCAAAGCCAACATCTCCACAGATGAGTCTGTCCATTATGCGACTTGATTCCATATCTTTTTTGGTATCGTCGATGGCAGTGAGCTGATCCTCCGTCTCCTGATAAGGAAAGGCATCCTCAAACTCCTGCTGCCACACTGTGTCTTTTCCGAACTCGTAGCCGATGGCCTGCTGCCTCTTGGCATAGAGTTCAACCAGATCCTGTGCCACCTCTTCAACTGCAGCTCTGACCTTGCTCTTGGTGTGACTCCAGTCTCCGCTTCCAAGCTTGTTGAGCTTGGGCTTGTGAGAAGTCTCGTCATCACCACCGGAGGCGTACTTCTGAATTACAGAAAGTCCTGTAGCAAGAACGTAAAGGTTTCCGCCACCTCCGTATTCTATCTTGATATAGTCCTTGACCACATGGTCGGTCTCGATCTTCTCGATACCTCTGTATATACCAAGACCATGGTCCTCATGAACTACGTAGTCACCAATCTTAAGATCGGCGAAATCCGAAATCTTCTCGCCGCTGTACTGGCTCTTTTTCTTTTTCTTCTTCCTCGTGTGCTCGGTGAAGATATCACTCTCAGCAATAACAGCAAACTTAATGTCCGGGTACTCAAAGCCCTTCATTATCCTGCCGTAGTATGTCATGATCTCGCCGGGCTGCAGAACCCTTCCGGGATCCTCACTGTAAAATGCACTGACAAGATTATCCCGAAGGTCCTCAACTATACGCTTTGCTCTTGTCCTTGAACCTGAGAGAATAAGAACCTTGTACCCTCTCTTGGAATAGCTCTTTAAGTCGCTGACCAGAGAGTCAAAGCTGTTATTGTAAGCAGCTATACTTCTCGCCTTGATGTCCCAGCTCTTTTCCGGGGAAAAGAGATTTAGAGAAGCCGGCATTGCAAGAGCAGACACCAGGACTCTCCTGCCGTTACCCATTCTTGCTATGCAGTTGTCTATGGAATAAAGAATGTCCATCTGTCCCGGAAGTACGTAGCCCTTCTCTGCTCTGTGGGTCATACTCTCGCGGAACTCTGTCTCCACAGCCCTTGCATGTTCCTGCACGCGCTGCGGCTCGTCGATAAAGATACAGCTCTTACCCTTGGGGAACATCTCCTGTATAGTAACCGTATCTTCGTAGAAATATCTGATATAGCTCTCAAGATTGACAGCCGCCCTGAACTCAAAAAGTTCTTCCTTAAGTTCCTCGGTCTGTTTTTTCAGCTGATGTGCTTCTGCAGTTTTAAACTCATCTCTGAGGGCTTTCACTGCCTTGTCGGTATCTTCCTGAATCCTGGCAAAGCCCTTCTCAAGCTCCTCATCCTCGAGAATGATCTCTGAAGCAGGATAGATATCCACGCTCTCCAGCTTCTCAAGAGATCTCTGAGAGAGAATGTCAAAGCTTCTGATGGAGTCGATCTCATCACCCCAAAGCTCGATTCTGAAAGGATTCTCTTCCGTAAGATCAAAGACATCTACAATGTCTCCACGTATCGAAAACTCACCCGGAGCCTCAACCTGATAGTTTCTGGTATAGCCCATGGTGACAAGTTTTTTGCCTATCTCTACAACATCAATAGCGCTGTGTCTGTCCAAAGACAGAATGTGGTCACGAATAACTTCCGGCTTGATCTGAGGAGCCATAAGGGCAGCAAAAGTAGTGACCACCGTCACGGGCCTTCCCTCAATGAGTCTTCTCATACAGCGGATTCTCTGCCTTGCGATCTCATTGCTGTGAACATCAGCCTGATAGAAGATCAGATCCTTGGCGGGATACACAGTGACATTTCTGTCGTAAAACTTGTAATCCTCATAGATCTCTTTTGCCCGAAGATCCGAGTAGGTCACAATGATACTGTACTTGAAATCAGCCCCAAGTCCGTCGATGATGTGTAACTTCTGCGAGTCAACGCAGCCTGTCACCTCAGCACAGGCAAAGGGCTTTTCAAGATATTCGTTTATTTCATTAAATTCCTTCAGCTCCGAAAGGGGCGTCGTGATTGCTCTCATTTATTCTTTCCGTTGAATCTGTTCATGGCACTGTCCACGCCTTCTTCCATAATGCATGTTACAGCACCGGCTGCATTTTCTATACTCTCTTTAATAAGAGTTGCATCTTCACCCTCAAAGTGTCCGAGGACCCAGTCCACCATATCCCACTGTTTGGGCTTCTTGCCAACTCCTACGCGTACTCTGGAAAACTCATCATGCCCAAGCTGAGCAATGATGTTCTTAAGTCCGTTATGCCCTCCGGCGCTTCCCTTGGGGCGAACACGGAGGTTACCCACATCAAGTTCCACATCGTCGGATATAACAATAAGGTTTGTCTTTGTATCAATTTTGAAATAGTTACATATCGGAGCCACAGCTTCTCCGCTGAGGTTCATATAGGTAAGGGGTTTGACCAGAATCACTCTCTCATTCCCAATCCTGCCCTTGCCGTAAGCAGCCTTAAACTTGGTCTCCGTAAGGCCGATATTGTATTTATCGGAAAGGTAATCAATGGTATCAAATCCTACATTATGCCTGGTTCCGAAATATTTTTTCTCCGGATTTCCGAGTCCCACTATCACGAACACTTTACCGTCTTCCTCTCTATTCTTCCTTGAAAATATTGCTTTTAAAAATTCAAACATCCCATCCCCCAGCATAAATCAGGGGACCTAGTAACAACCTAAGTCCCCTGTTATTAATACCCATTATTAACTTTGCAAAGTGGCTTGTCAACCCTCTACAGGTGCATCCTCGCCCTCAGGCTCTTCTAAAGATGCCTTGTCGTAAGCTTCAAGGATCTGTGTCTGAAGAACGCCTCTCATGTCTGAGTTGATGGGGTGCGCGATGTCGCGATATTCACCGTCTGCAGACTTCTTGCTGGGCATAGCGATGAAAAGACCTCTCTCACCCTCGATGACCTTGATGTCATGAACAACGAACTCATTGTCAAAAGTAACAGAAACTACTGCGCGCATCTTGCCCTGCTTGGTAACTTTCCTAACACGAATATCTGTAATCTTCATATTGTAACCCCCTCTTGATTACAACCTGGTCAACGATACCTTAGATGACGTACCTTTCGTTATTCTCTACAACTACCTTTATTCCGTTTTCTTCTTTATAATATGAGTTTGCCTGTATCGTGCCGTGGCTCTCTACAATGCAGTTCTCAATATGTGAATTGTCTCCGATATAAACATCATTCAGGATGATCGAATTCTTGATGTAGCAGTTGTTGCCGATGAACGCACCCTTGAAGATCACTGAATCCTCGATGGTTCCGTTTATGATACAACCGCTGGAGATAAGTCCGTTCTTGACGTTTACTCCCACGTTATACTTAGCCGGCGGAAGGTCGGAAACCTTGGTGTAGATACCCGGATACTCGCGGAAGAAGTACTGACGGATCTCAGGCTTTAAGAAGTCCATGTTGGTCCTGTAGTAATCCTCTACCGAAGCGATGTTGCTCCAGTATTCCTTGATCTTGTATCCGTATATTCTCTTCATATCCTTGTATCTTACAAGGATATCCCTTACAAAGTCGTATCTCTCTTCCTCTTCGGCTCTCTCAATGAGCTCGATGAGCTGTCTTCTTCTGATAACGTAGATACCGCAGGAGATTGTGTTGGATCTTGATACAACCGGCTTCTCCTCGAACTCCTCGATACGGCTCTCCTCGTTCATACGAACTGTTCCGAATCTCTCGGTGTCAATTGTTGCCGGCATATCCTTGCAAACAACTGTGATGTCAGCCTGCTTCTGAATGTGATACTCAAGAAGCTTGCCATAGTCCATCTTGTATACGCAGTCTCCTGAAGTTATCACTACATACGGCTCATGACAGCTTCTAAGGAAATCAAGATTCTGTGCAATGGCATCTGCTGTACCTCTGTACCAGAGATTACCTGATGCCTTAACTGCGGGAGTGAATACGTATAAGCCTCCCTGCTTACGTCCGAAGTCCCACCACTTTGAAGAACTAAGGTGTGTATTAAGACTTCCTGCATTGTACTGTGTAAATACGGCTACTGTCTGAATATGAGAGTTGGTCATGTTGCTCAGTGCGAAGTCGATACTTCTGTAAAAACCAGCCACCGGCATTGCGCAAACCGCTCTTCTCTTGGACAGTTCCTGCATCCTGCTACTGCTGCCGCCTGCTAAAATAATACCAATCGCCCTCATACTCAATCACCTGCCTTATCTAATGTTCTTCCGCTGTCCAGGACTCCGTCCACGTAGTCGTCAGCAGTTGTAACTCCGGAGATCATGGTGTTCTTACCCACCTTTACACCATCCGGTATAACTGATCTCTCGCCGATAGTGCAGAGACCTTCGCAATAAATTGCGGGCTTGGTCTCATTCTCTTTTTCCTCAAAGGTTCCGAGCATTACGCCGTTTCCGATCTGTGCTCTCTCTGCAATGATTGCCTTCTCAATGTTACAGTTGTCACCGATCTGCGTCTCATTCATGATGATGGAATGGCTGACAACTGTGCCCTTTCCGATCTTGACGCCGGGTCCGATAACTGAGTTGTAGACCTTTCCTTCTATGTCGCAGCCCTCACCGACAATACTTCTCTCAATGGCACTCTCAGGTCCCAGGTACTGCGGCGGCTGAACTCCGCTTGATGTGTAGATCTTCCAATACTCTTCGTAGAGGTTGAACTCAGGAACGATATCGATGAGCTCCATGTTGGCTTCCCAGTAAGATGTAAGAGTTCCTACATCCTTCCAATAGCCATCAAACTCATATGCGAAAAGAGATTGTCCCTGATCCTTGCAGTAAGGAATGATATGCTTACCAAAATCCAGTCCTGCCTGATCTTTATTCTTAATAAGCGCTTCCTTAAGAGACTTCCATGAGAAGATGTAGATACCCATAGAAGCAAGGTTGCTGCGTGGATGCTCGGGTTTCTCCTCGAAGTCCACGATGCGCTTGTTTTCATCTGTTATCATGATTCCGAATCTGCTGGCCTCTTCCATAGGAACAGGCATAACAGCAATGGTAACATCAGCGCCGCTTGACTTATGGAAATCAAGCATTGTCTCATAGTCCATCTTATAAATATGGTCACCGGAAAGAATCAGGACATAGTCAGGATTATAGTTCTCCATGTATTCCATGTTCTGATAAATTGCGTTAGCAGTACCGGTATACCACTCGCTGTTAGCGCTCTTCTCATAGGGAGGAAGAACTGTAACTCCACCGAAGTTACGGTCCAGATCCCACGGTATTCCAATTCCAATATGGGAATTAAGTCTGAGCGGACGATACTGTGTCAGAACTCCGACAGTGTCCACTCCCGAATTGATGCAGTTACTAAGCGGAAAGTCAATAATACGATATTTTCCCCCAAATGAAACTGCAGGCTTTGCCATTTTTGATGTCAGAACGCCCAGTCTGCTTCCTTGTCCACCTGCTAAAAGCATGGCAATCATTTCTTTTTTTATCATGCTCCACCTCGTTGCAAAAAACTTTTTAAAACATAAGAATTGCCTTCTTTTCTAACATTAAGTATATCACATGCAATGTACCAAAAAAACATGAAATAGACTAAATATGATATATAATTAACGTAAACGTTTTCGTATTTTCTGTTTTTTGACTTTGACATAATAAGTGCTAGAATAAAGTAGTTTCTTATTTAAAAAGACGAGGCATAACAATGTATAAAATTGATTTTAAAAACCCCGAACATATCTATTTCATCGGTATCGGAGGCATCTCTATGAGCGGACTTGCTCAGATTCTGGTGGAGGAAGGTTTCAAGATTTCAGGTTCAGATGCCAAAGAGTCCGCCATGACAAGAGCTCTGGAGGATAAGGGCATCAAAATATTTTACGGTCAGAAGGCTGAGAACATCTCATCTCTCGGCAACATAAACGCTGTTGTTTATACTGCAGCAGTTCGTCCCGACAACCCTGAGTTTGTCGCAGCCAAGAACGCCGGAATACCAATGCTCACAAGAGCTGAGCTTCTCGGACAGATCATGAAGGAGTATGAACTTCCCGTGGCAGTCAGCGGAACTCACGGCAAGACCACCACAACTTCCATGCTCTCCAAGATACTCCTGGAAGCCAATACGGATCCCACATTATCCATTGGTGGCATTTTCAGTGATATAGGAGGAAACATCCGTGTCGGAAAGTCGGAGTACTTTGTGACAGAGGCCTGCGAATACACCAACAGCTTCCTTAGTTTCTTCCCTAAGATAAGCATTATTTCTAATATCGATGCCGACCATTTGGATTTCTTCAAGGATCTTGATGACATCAGACATTCATTCAGAAAGTTTGCAGAGCTCCTTCCGGACGACGGAAGCCTCGTTATAAACGGAGACATCGACAACGTAGATGAGATCACTCATGGTCTTAAGTGCAGCATTATAACCTACGGTTCATCAGCTGCCTTTGACTACTACCCGACAGATATTACCTATGACGATCACGGTAATCCATCCTTCACAGCTCATCTCCCTGATGGAAAAGAGCTTGAGATCACCCTTTCTGTTCCGGGTATCCACAATGTTTACAATGCACTTTCAGCAATTGCCGTTGCCAAGATACTTAATATAGAAGATGCTCAAATTGTTTCTGCTCTTGATGCATTTCACGGAACCGGCAGACGATTTGAATATAAGGGAGAGATCGGCGGAGTTACCATCATCGATGACTACGCTCACCACCCCACTGAGATCAAAGCGACACTTACAGCAGCTCAGAACTACCCTCACAACAAGATCTGGTGCGTATTCCAGCCACACACTTACACCAGGACCAAGGCTCTTATGAATGAGTTTGCTGAAGCACTTTCTCTGGCTGATCACGTTATCCTTGCTGACATTTACGCCGCAAGAGAAAAAGACACATTGGGAATCAGCTCACGTACACTGAGGGACAAGATTGTAGCTCTCGGACATGAATGCAATTATTTCCCGACCACAGAAAACTTTAATGAGATTGAAAAATTTCTTTTGCAAAATTGCACTAAAGGAGATTTGTTGATAACCATGGGAGCGGGAGATGTTGTAAAAATCGGCGATGAGCTCCTTGGCAAGTAAAACTTATCCACATTTCCACTTGAATCTTTTATTTATGTAAACCATTTTCGGTGGATAAAGGTCCGGATGGCAAACCCCATACCGGGCCTTTTTTAATTCGATTTGTATTAAATAATCCACGTTATCCACATTGTCCACAAAACTTCTCCAATTCCGAAACCCTTGATATTTACTGGATTTCTTCGTCACTTTTTCCATATCATTTTAAAAATCCCCATGCTATAATCTGAATTGTTCCGAAGAACCAGACAATTCTTTTTCGGATATCTTATGAAGTAGGTGATGAAAGTTTATGATGGGGCGTGTGACGATTAGTTCTAATTGCGGGGAGGATTCTACTTATGTTTCCAACATCTTTATTGACGAATACATGCAGGACGCAAACGATGCGCAGATTAAGATCTACCTCTTTTTACTGCGTATGATGAGTGCGAATTTACCTACCAGTGTTGAGGCTCTGGCAGATAAATTCAACCACACGGAATCGGACGTGATCCGTGCTCTTAAATACTGGGAGAAAAAGGGACTTATAAGTCTTGAGTATGACGGCTCCCAGAACCTTACCGGAATACACATGGAAGATATTGTAGCCAAGCAGCACAGACGCTACGGCAGAAGGAAGGATGACTCGGTGACAGCACAGCCAAGACCCGTACTGGCTCCTGTTTTCCAGGAACAGCCCATGCAGCCTGTGGTTCAGAGCCCAGCTCCTGCCAAGGCCACATCAGATGTTTCAAATCTTCTGTTCATCGCAGAACAGTATTTCGGCAGAACACTGACAAGTACAGAGATGCAGACCATCTGCTACATTCATGATGAACTGTCATTCTCTGATGACCTTTTGGACTATCTGATGCAGTACTGCGTCGATAATCATAAAAAAGATTTCAGATACATGGAAAAGGTGGCCATTAACTGGAATCAGCAGGGCATCAAAACGCCAAAACAGGCTCGCGCGGAAATCTACAAACATGACAGCGATTTCATCGCTATCATGAAGGCACTCGGTATGGAAAACTCACCCACTGAGAAAGAAATCGAATTCATTCGCAAGTGGCGTGGGGAGTTGGGATTTTCGATGGATATCATTCTGGAAGCCTGCGACAGAACTGTTATGGCGACACAAAAGGGGCGCCTCAAATACTGCGACGCCATATTGCGCAGCTGGCATGAGAAAAAAGTTAAAACAAGGGAGGACATTGCCAAGCTGGATGCCAACTTTACCGCTGATCTCGCCAAAAAGAGATCCAAGGCTTCCGTATCGTCCATCGATACCAAACTTCGTCTAAGCGAATCATCTATTCGCTCGGGCGTATCCCAGAATCGCTTTAATCAGTTCCAGCAGAATACATATGATTTTGTTGAACTCGAGAAAAAGCTTCTGGACAACTAAAGCTCCGGCTGATTGGGGAATCTGGTCGGAAGCAAATTCATAAGCTCGGCCCTGTACCTTGGCCCGGCGGTGGCACCTCGCCTTCCCCGGAGCACGTACAGGGCCATACTTATGTGACATAATCTACGTTATTGGAAGAATACGGTTGGAGCTGTGAAATATATACTCTTTTCTCGACAAACCGGGCACTCCGATGAGCCCAGAGCATCAATATCTGCGTGCATTGGCACTTGATATTGATTGGTCTCAGCTCCGTGGTTTGTCAAATCGAAAAGGGTACATATATAACTACCCCATCCTTACACATCGAATATGTATATATTTCATATTGATACATATCGTGTGTTGATGAGTATATTTCAGATACATTTCGGACATGGAGTGAGAGTTTTTACTACATATCCAATTATGAGGAGATAGTGTATGGCATTAACTAATGCGCAGTATGATGCGATAATGCATGAGTATGAGGAGAGACGGTATCTGCATAGACAGGAGCTGGAGGAAAGGCTTCAGAATGTTTATGAGAGTGTTCCCGGGTATAAAGAGTTAGATGATGAGACCGCTAGTGCAAGTGCGGATTTCGGAAGAAGACTATTGTCCGGGGAGAGGCTGGATAGATCAGTTCTTAAAGAGCAGCTGGCTGAGCTGGCAAGGCAGAAACAGGTTTTGCTTGTAGAATCCGGTTACTCTGACGATTATCTCGAAATGGGATACACTTGTCCCGATTGTAAGGATACCGGTTATATCAATAACGAAAAATGCCATTGCTTCAAGCAAAAAATCATAGATACTCTCTACGACAAATCGAACCTGAAAATGCTGGCTAAGACAGCCAATTTCAGGAATATGAAGGATTTTTATTATCAGGGAGATGACCTTCTCAGATTTCAGGGAGCAAAAAGAACTGCTGAAGAATTTGTGAATAATTTTAGCTCCGACTACCAAAATTTATTTATTTATGGTACAGTTGGTACGGGTAAAACCTTCTTGTCCATTTGTGTGGCAGATGAAATTCTGAAAAAAGGCCATTCTGTAATATATTTCAGTTCTATCGGACTGTTTGAGATGATTGCAGAGAGCACCTTTGATTACAAGGCCAAGGATGAACTCAGAGCTCTATACGATGACATCTATAACTGTGAGCTTTTAGTCATCGATGATCTCGGCTCAGAGAGGATCACTGCTCTGGTAACTTCAGAACTCTTTGCACTTCTGAACGAGAGGGACAATCGCAAAAAATCAACTATAATTACATCTAATTTATCGCTAGAGGGATTACAACAAGCATATCAGGATCGCATTTTTTCAAGGATAACAAGCAACTATAAAATGTTGAAGCTATCTGGTCCGGATATTCGAAACCAAAAGAAAATTGCCCAAAAAGAAAGCGAGGATTTTCACTAATGCCAAGAAAAGAGGAGAAGCGTAATCTGGAGACCATTCCTGTCGGATCTTTAGGAATGATACCCCTTAAGGGTACCAGACCACTTGCAGAGAAGGTCGATTACTATCTCGTTAAGTGGAGAGCAGAGAGAGAGAATGAGCACAAAGGCAGCCTGGCCTTTACCGGCTACGAGCGTCCTTCATACATTCTCGATGCTGAGATTCCCAGATTTGGAACCGGTGAGGCTAAGGGTGTTATCAAGACATCCGTTCGTGGAGATGACCTGTATCTCCTGGTAGATGTATGTAACTACAATGAAACATACAAGTTATTCGGACAGGAAAATCATATGTCCCCTGATGATCATTATCAGGATCTTAAGAGAATCATTGCTGCTGTTGGCGGTAAGGCTAGAAGGATCACAGTCATCATGCCTTTCCTTTACGAATCAAGACAGCACAAGAGAAGTTCAAGAGAGTCTCTGGACTGCGCAATTGCTCTTCAGGAACTCGTAAACATGGGTGTTGACAACATTATCACCTTTGATGCACATGATGCCCGTGTTCAAAATGCTATCCCTTTAAATGGTTTTGAAACCGTAAGAACAACATATCAGTTCATCAAGGCTCTGCTCAGAAGCGAGTGGGATCTCAAGATCGACTCCGAGCACATGATGGTAATAAGCCCGGATGAAGGTGGTATGAGCCGTGCAATTTATCTTGCCAGCGTCCTTGGTCTTGATGTTGGTATGTTCTATAAAAGACGTGACTACACTCAGGTTGTTGACGGAAGAAACCCTATCGTTTCTCACGAATTCCTGGGTACCAGCGTAGAAGGCAAGTCAGTTATCATCGTTGATGACATGATCTCCTCCGGCGAGAGCATGCTGGATGTAGCAAGAGCCCTCAAGGACAGAAAGGCTTCAAGAATCTATGCATTCTCAACCTT
>JAEEGL011391808.1_pt1 | contig 11390 bp, 10 predicted proteins | sample 9134231 | NCBI WGS metagenome assembly JAEEGL01 (sample SAMN16246548, study PRJNA631951) | gut metagenome | biome: gut microbiome; feature: rumen; material: fiber-attached | host: Bos | place: Iran: Karaj | collected 2018-10
CCTACCGAGAAAGAACCCTACTACCATCGGAATATCCGCATTGAGAATTGCTCCTTCAGGTCCGCATGTCCTGTCGAAGCCCGTCTTGCCGACCATATCGTTTTCGTGGACAATCGACAAGCGGATGGCAAGCCGATGCGCCTGCGGCTGACCAATTGCGGGACGGTCGAGGCTCCAAACTGCACCGTCGAGCGCTGTGCCGAGGAAATCAAGTCCCTTGGAATTAACTGACTAATCCAGTTCCTTCATGCCACGACGGCGGGATTGCCGGTACTTGTCTGGCGGGGCGCGTCGGCGTATGGCCGTGCCATAAGGACAGCGCAGGACCGCCGAAAGCACCCGCAGAGAGCGAAAATCGAAAAAAAACCGCGAAAAAGAGAAAAAAATGCGTGAAGAAATTTGCAATCTTGCCAATTCGGGCTATGGTATGGAGCACGCCGAAATTGTCTGCCGTCAGAAACCGGACTGGCGCAGGCAAAGTTGATACAATTTCAGGGCCCACATAGCTCAGTTGGTAGAGCGCATCCTTGGTAAGGATGAGGTCTTCGGTCCGATTCCGAATGCGGGCTCCATTTTAGAAAAAGCATGGATAAGCCGGAAAACTGGCCAGTCTATGCCTTTTCTTTACTAACAATTTAGTATTTTTCATCATAACAACAACATAAAGAGGCAATAAGCCGCATCCGGCGGCGCCTTTAAACCACACGAGGACACAAAATGGCTAAAGAAACTTTCGTTCGCGACAAGCCGCACTGCAACATCGGCACCATCGGTCACATCGACCACGGCAAGACCACCCTGACCGCGGCTATCACCATGGTCCAGGCTGCCCGCTTCGGCGGTGACGTCAAGGACTACGCCTCCATCGACAACGCGCCGGAAGAGCGCGCTCGTGGTATCACCATCAACACCGCCCACGTCGAGTACCAGACCGCGAAGCGCCACTACGCGCACGTTGACTGCCCCGGCCACGCGGACTATATCAAGAACATGATTACTGGTGCTGCCCAGATGGACGGCGCCATCCTGGTCATCGCCGCCACTGACGGTGTGATGGCCCAGACCGCTGAGCACGTCCTCCTGGCCCGTCAGGTTGGCGTTCCCGCAATCGTCGTCTTCATGAACAAGACCGACCAGGTTGACGATCCCGACCTGCTCGACCTGGTTGACTCCGAGGTCCGCGACCTCCTCAACAAGTACGAGTTCCCCGGCGACGACACCCCCGTCATCCGTGGTTCCGCCCTGAAGGTCAACGAGATCATGCTGGCTGCCGCTCCCGAGCAGCGCAAAGAGATCGCCGAGACCGCCGAGGAGACCAAGTGCATCCGCGAGCTCATGGACGCGGTTGACAGCTTCATCCCCGAGCCTGTCCGCCCGCTGGATCAGACCTTCCTGATGCCCATCGAGGACGTCTTCTCCATCGAAGGTCGTGGTACCGTTGTGACCGGCCGTGTCGAGCGCGGTATCATCAAGGTTGGCGATCCCGTTGAGATCGTTGGCCTCCGCGAGACCCAGAAGACCACTGTGACTGGTGTCGAGATGTTCCGCAAGCTGTTGGATCAGGGCCAGGCTGGTGACAACATCGGCTGCCTGCTCCGCGGCACCAAGAAGGAAGATGTCGAGCGCGGCCAGATTCTGGCGGCGCCGAACACCATCCATCCCCACACCAAGTTCAAGTGCCAGGTTTACGTCCTGACCAAGGAAGAAGGCGGCCGCCACACCCAGTTCAAGGATGGCTATCGCCCGCAGTTCTACTTCCGTACGACTGACGTGACTGGTGTCTGCCACCTCGAGGAAGGCGTGGCGATGGTGATGCCTGGTGACCATGCGACCATGACCATCGAGCTGATCAAGCCGGTCGCCATGGAGAAGGGTCTGCGCTTCGCCATCCGCGAAGGCGGTCACACCGTCGGCGCCGGTAACGTCTCCGAGATCATCGAGTAATTATCCGACCGAAAGCCGTGGCCAATCGGGTGTCTTTTAAGTCGCCCGATTGGTCTGGTTTCGGCAACACCATCCTGCTGGGCGGGATGTGGTTTGTCAACGAGAATACGACAATGCCTTCTGAAATCATCCAACTTGCCTGCACTGAGTGCAAGCGCCGTAACTACACTACGGAGAAGAACAAGCGCAACACTCCGGGCCGACTGGAGAAGAAGAAGTTCTGTCCCTTCGACAAGAAGATGACGGTTCACCGTGAGGTGCGCTAGAAGTTAACTTCGGAAAGGGGAGGGCACGTGCCCTTCTTTTTCCGAGTATGGCTTTTTTGCCTTGCAGGAGAGTAGCTCAATTGGTAGAGCAGCGGTCTCCAAAACCGCAGGTCACAGGTTCGATCCCTGCCTCTCCTGCCATTCCTTTTTAAACTAACGAATAACGAAAAGCGAGGTCTGACCAATGACGAACCCCGTTGCCGCGATTCAGAAACTGTATTCCGAGACCATCCGTGAACTCAAGAAATGCACCTGGCCTACCCGCAAGGAACTCTTCGAGTCCACACGCGCCGTGATTTCCGGTCTGGTAATCATGACGGTGGTGGTGGCGGTGCTGGACGGCGTTTTCGCCGCCGCCGTGCGACTGATTGCCGGTATGAACTGACGGTGGAAACCGCCTTCCGGAAGCGAATCCTAGTACCATATAGTACTAAGACAAGTAGCAAGATTCTGGGAATTTGACGACTATGGAAATCGACACGACGAATGGCGCGTGGTATGTTTTGCAGGCATTGTCTGGTCAGGAGGAAAAAGCTCTGGCCGCGATGGTGGCGAAACGCGACTATGATTTGCAGCAGGACATTGACGATGGCATTGGCGACGTCAGGGTCCCGATGGACAAGAAAGAGGAACGCGACAAGAACAACAAGCCGGTTGTTCGTATGCGGAAGCGTTATCCTGGCTATGTCTTGGCGCAACTGCGTTTGGTGAACGAAGAGGGAAAGATTCGTTCTGAAGTATGGGACTTGGTGAAGAGCACGCCTGGCATCATCGGGTTTGTGGGCGGCGCTCATCCTGAGCCGCTTTCCGACTATGACGTGACGGAGATGTTGCGCATCGAGGAGGAGACCGCGAGTGCCGCACCAAAGCCGAAAGTGGAATTCCGGGTTGGCGACACGGTCCGGCTTACGGGCAATACTGCCTTTATTGGCTACGAGGGCGTGGTCGAGAGCGTGGACACGGAGCACCAGCGCGTCAAGGTCTCGGTGAACATCTTTGGTCGTTCTACCCCCACGGATGTTGATTTCGACGACGTGGAGCGCGTTGTTCCCGAAGAACAGCAGTAGAGTGCAGTTCAGCCTGTAGGCACCACGCTTTTTGCGGGGTTTCGGTTTGCAAAACCGCCAAGAAGGATTATATTAATAAAATTCACGATTTTCGTCTGGCAGGGCGGTGGACAGGAGTCTGCCGCGATTTTACACAGCACAGACGGAGTCTGGGAGGGTTCCTGCCAGCCCACACCAGCGCCGTCGAATAGGAACAACCAACAATGGCAAAGAAAGTCACGGGCATCGTGCGACTGCAGATTCCCGCCGGCGCCGCCAACCCGGCTCCCCCTGTGGGACCCGCGCTTGGTCAGGCTGGCGTGAACATCATGCAGTTCTGCAAGGAGTTCAATGCCGCGACCCAGAAGCAGGCCGGTTTGGTGATTCCGGTGGTCATTACGGTCTATCAAGACCGTTCGTTCACCTTCATCACCAAGTCCCCGCCCGCCGCTGTTCTGCTCAAGAAGGCGGCTGGCATTGCTGCTGGCGCTCATGCGACTGGCTCCGAGAAGGTCGGGAAGGTCACCCGCAAGGACCTTGAGGCGATTGCGGAAACCAAGAAGAAGGATTTGAACGCTCGCAGCGTGGACGCCGCGGTGAAGATCATCGCCGGCACTGCGCGGAGCATGGGAATTGAGGTGGTCGAATGAAGAAGCGAAGCAAACTCTACCGCTCTCGCTGCGAAGGTCTCGACCGCAGCAAGAACTACTCCTTCGAGGAAGGAATCAAGTTGCTCCAAGCCATGCCCAAGGCCAAGTTCGACGAGACCGTCGAGGTGGCTTTTACCCTGGGCATTGACCCCAAGCAGTCTGACCAGATTGTCCGCGGCGCCTTGGTGATGCCGCGTGGCACGGGCAAGACTCAGCGGGTCGTGGTGGTTGCCGATGGCGAAGCCGCCGAGGCCGCGAAGGCCGCCGGCGCCGACGAGGTCGGTCACCAGGAGCTCCTGCAGAAGATGAAAGGCGGCTGGCTGGACTTCGATGTCCTCATCGCGACTCCGGCGGCCATGAAAGACGTGCGTACCCTGGGTCGTGTCCTCGGTCCGCGTGGCCTGATGCCGAACCCCAAGACCGGAACTGTCACGGATGACACCGCGACGGCGGTCAAGGAGGCCAAGGCTGGCCGTGTGGAGTACCGCTGCGACAAGGCTGGCTGCGTGATGATGCCGATTGGCAAGCTCTCCTTCACGGCGGATGCTTTGGAGGACAACCTGCACGCGGCGTTTGCGGCCATCACCCGCGCTCGTCCATCGGTGGTCAAAGGTGTCTATATGCGCGCCGCGACCATCTGTGCGACGATGAGCCCGGGGATTCCGCTCGATGTCAACGTCAAGATCAAGGAGAAGGCATAGCATGAGAGCGGAAAAAATCCAAATGCTGGAGGTCGTGAAGGGCCTCCTGAAGGGCCAGTCCTTCTTTCTGATTGGGTTCCGTGCCCTCACGGTGGCGGAATTCAGTGCTTTCCGTGCGCAGCTGGCGGCGGTTGGCGCTTCCTGCCATGTGGTCAAGAACACCTTGATCCACAAGGCAAGCGAGGCGTTGGGCTACCAGTCGGTGTCGGAACAAAACATCGTCGGTGCCACTGCGGTCGTGAGCGGAAGCAACGACCCGGTTGCCATGGCGAAAGCGATCAAGGAACTGATCAAGGCCACGCCGGATGCCGAGAAGAAGGCCCGTGTGACCGTGAAGCTGGGCTTCCTGGATGGCAAGCTGCTCAACGCCGCCGAGGTTGCGGCATTGGCCGACCTGCCTCCGCGCGAGGTTCTGCTGGGTCAGTTGCTTGGGCTGCTGCAAGCTCCGGCCACTGGGCTGGTTCGCGTCCTCAACGCGAAATTGTCGTCGATTGTGTATGTGTTAAATGCTTTCTGCAAGAAGAAAGAGCAAGCCGCGTAACCTAGAGGAATTCAAAAATGAGCGACATTACCAAAGAACAAGTTGTTGAGTGGATCAAAGGTCTGACCGTCCTGGAGGTCTCCGACCTCGTGAAGACCCTTGAGGAAGAGCTGGGTGTCAGCGCCGCCGCCCCCGTGGCCGTGGCCGCCGGTCCCGCCGCTGCCGCCGCTCCTGCCGAGGAAGAGAAGACCGAGTTCGACGTGGTGCTGGTGGATGCCGGTGCCAAGAAGATCGACGTCATCAAGGCCGTCCGCGCCATCACCAGCCTGGGCCTGAAGGAAGCCAAGGACCTGGTCGAGGGAGCCCCGAAGCCCGTCAAGCAGGCTGTGAGCAAGGACGAAGCCGCCCAGCTCAAGAAGCAGCTTGAGGAAGCTGGTGCCAAGGTCGAGGTCAAATAACCTGCCTTTGCGCTGAATTGTTCCGGAACCGTCGTCAGAACCGTTTTTGCGGGAAAGATGGCGGCTCCGGTTTTGTCGTATTCTAAGGCCATTTCCGTCAGGTTGTCGGACGATGAGACTAAATAGATCGTCCGCAGTTATTTAAGAGATGGATTGGCGTTTTGCTGAAAGTTCTGGAAATCCAGGACCTCTAGTTTCACTGGATGCTCTCTACCTGTTAGGACATCTGGGAATTATCTTCACTTTCCCCCTTTTTTCTCCCTTCACCCCATTAGGTTAAGAGCCATGAAAGGCGAACGCATCTCATTTGGACAACTCAAGGAAATCATGCCAATCCCGGACTTGATTGGCATACAGACAAAGTCCTTTGCGGAATTTCTCCAAAAGGACGTGGATCCGGAAAAGCGCAAGCGCGTGGGATTGCAAAGTGTCTTCATGGACATGTTCCCTGCCAAGGAGGCGAACAGCAAGAACTATTCGGGCATTGAGTTCATCAAATACGAAATCGTGGATGGGAGCACTGACCTGCCTGAGTTGCTGAAGGCTGGCGGAAACTATCAGGCTGACATCTTTGCGACCTTCCGGATGAAGGGCAACAGCTCGAAGGACATTCGGGAAGAGCGCATCCACATGGGGCGCATTCCGCTGATGACGCCCTCCGGTTCGTTCATCATCAATGGTTCCGAGCGTGTCATCGTCAGCCAGCTGCACCGTTCTCCGGGCATCTGCTTTGAGCGGACTCGCCACCCCAGTGGCAAGGAGCTTTACTCCTACAAGATTATCGCGGACCACGGTTCCTGGATTGAAGTCCAATTCGATCCCAAGGACAAGATGAACATCTACCTGGACCGCAAGCGTCGCCGTCGCAAGTTCGTGGTCTCCACGTTCCTTCGGGCATTTGGCTATGACACTGACGAAGATTTGCTTGACGCCATCTACGGCATCCAGACGAAGAATGTGAAGGCTCTGCTCAAGGACGAGGCGGTTGACCGCTTCACTCTCTTGGCGGACATCCCGGATCCCAACGAGCCACAGTTCAAGCTGGCCACCGGGCTCGAGCCGTTGAACGACGAAGTTCTGCGCAACCTCCAGGAGGCGGGCGTGAAGGAGGTCAAAGTCGTGCAGACCGACGAACTGGGCGACTACTTCATCAAGTGCCTGGAAGAGGATGCCCGGAATGGCATCGCCAGCTGCGAGGATGCGCAACGCGAAATCTACCATCGCCTGCGTCCGTCGCCCAATGAGACTGCTTCGGCGAGTACCGCGAAGGCGCATTTCGAGCGGATTTACCAAGATGAACGCCACTACGACCTGGGGCAGGTTGGACGCTACAAGATGAACCAGCGCCTGGGCATCAATGTTCCGGAGAATATCCGCACGCTCACCAAAGAGGATCTCGCCGCCGCCACGCGCCAGCTGATGCGCCTGGCCAAGACCAATGGCAGCCCGGATGACATCGACCATCTTTCCCGCCGCCGGATCCGTACCATCGGCGAACTTTTCCAGAAGTCTTGCCGCGTGGGACTCGCACGGGTAACGCAGAATGCGATCGCCAAGCTGAACAACCTGCACAATGCGGGCAGCGAACTGCCCGGCATTGCCAAACTGGTCAATTCCAAGCCGTTTGAAAATCAGATCCAGGACTTCTTCCAGCACAACCAGCTCTCGCAGTTCATGGACCAGACCAACTGCCTCTCTGAACTGACCAACAAGCGCCGACTCTCCGCTTTGGGACCTGGTGGTCTTACCCGTGACCGTGCCGGCACGGAAGTGCGTGACGTCCACGCCAGCCACTATGGCCGCATCTGCCCGATTGAGACGCCGGAAGGTCCGAACATCGGTCTGATCTCCAGCCTGGCACTCTATGCGCATCTGGACGAGTTCGGCTTCATCGAGACGCCTTACTGCAAGGTCAAGAACGGCAAGGTCGTGACCGACAAGAAGGGCAACCCCGAGATTGTCTATCTGAAGGCCGCCGAAGAGGAAGAACACGTCATCGCGCAGGCGAATGCACCCCGCAACGAAGATGGCAGCTTCAAGAACGAGCGCGTGCTTGGACGCTTCCAGGGCGAGGCCGGCGAGTTCCTGCGTGAGGAGGTCGAGTATGTGGACATCTCCCCCAAGCAGATGATTTCCGCCGCCGCCAGTGTCATCACCTTCCTGGAGCATGACGATGCCAACCGCGCCCTGATGGGCTGCAACATGCAACGCCAGGCTGTTCCGCTGATGCGTCCGGAGCGTCCGTTGGTCGGCACCGGAATGGAAGGCGTCATCGCCAGTCACTCCCACGCCATCCAGGTGGCTTCCCGCCCCGGCATCGTTGCCTGGGCGGACGGCTACAAGATCATCGTCACTCCCAATGGCGAGTTGCCCAAAGGAAAGACGGCGGACGACTACACGCTCTCTTGCGACACCGACGAGTGCCAAGTTTACATTCTCTACAAGTTCTTGCGTTCCAATGCCTGCACCTTAGTCAACCAGCGCCCCATCGTGGTCTCTGGGCAGAAAGTCGTCAAGGGACAGCCTTTGGCGGACGGTGCATGCACCGACGAGGGCGAGCTGGCGCTGGGCCGCAATGTGCTTGTGGCCTTCATGAGCTGGCGCGGATATAACTTCGAGGACGCCATTGTCATCAGTGAGAAGCTTGTTCAGGATGACGTCTATACCTCGGTTCACATCAATCTCCAACAGGTCGAGGCACGCGAGAACAAGCAGGGCAATGGACGTGACGAAATTACGCGCGATATCCCGAACACCAAGGCCGAGATGCTCAAGAACCTGGACACCGAGGGCGTCATCCGCATCGGTGCCGAGGTCAAAGCCGGCGACTTCCTGGTCGGCAAGGTCTCCCCGAAGGCCGAGAGCGACCTGGAACCCACGGAGCGTCTCTGGCATGCCATCTTCGGTGAGAAGTCCACGGATGTCAAGCCGACCTGCCTGACCACTGAGCCGGGCAATGACGGCGTGGTGATGGATCTGCGCCTCACCCGCACCCAGGATCCGGCGAAGATTCGCGTGACCAAGCAGGAACTCAAGAAGCGCCAGACCGAGACAAGCCAGAAATACGAGGATGCGAAGCGGGCCATCATCGATAATCTCGTCAAGGAGATTGGCGATGTCTATCTGGGCAACAAGCTTCCTTGCGATGTCACCGTCGAGAATCCCGAAACCCATGTTTCCGAGGAGATTATCCCTGCTGATCGCAAGATCACCAAGCTGATGCTCAACCGTCTGGCGAACAACTACGACCGCTATCAGATGCGCGACGGCGAGGACAAGCGCAAAATCGACGAAATCGTCAAGCGCTACCGCGAAGCGCTCCGTGACAATGCGCAGTGCTGCAAGGAGGCCATCGAACTGTTGCAGAAGAACAATGGTTCGGACCCCGGCACCATCAACGAGGTCAAGGTCTATATCGCCAGCAAGCGCCGTCTTGCGATTGGCGACAAGCTCTCGGGCCGTCACGGTAACAAGGGCATTGTCTCCAAGATCGTCTCGGTGGCGGATTTGCCGTTCATGGCGGATGGCACCCCTGTCGAGATCGTCTTGAACCCCGTGGGCGTGCCTTCGCGAATGAACATCGGTCAGGTCTTTGAAACGCATGTCGGCTGGGCCGCCAAGATTCTGGGCATCAATGTCGCGACTCCCTCCTTTGACGGTCTGCGCGAAGACACGATGCGTGATCTGCTGGAACGTGCGCGCCTGGTCAAAGTGGCGGAGGCGGCCGGCGTCCAGATTCCCGCGAAGATCACAAAGGCTCTTCGCCTGGTTTCGGGCGACGCGGTCGAGAAGGCCAAGCTGGAACTGCGTTCCCTCATCGAGGAAAAAGGCTGGAAGCTGGGCGAGCGCAATGACGAACTCTGCACCGGCGGATTCATCATCGATGACCAGGGCACTGATCGCACGGACGACTTTGTGGACATCGACGGCAAGACCCGCCTCTACGACGGACGTACCGGCGATGCTTTCGCGCAGCGCGTGATGGTCGGCCAGATCTACATGCTCAAGCTCGACCACCTCGTAGTCAACAAGATCCATGCTCGCTCCACCGGCAAGTACTCGTTGGTGACCCAGCAGCCGTTGGGCGGCAAGGCCCACAAGGGTGGCCAGCGCTTCGGTGAAATGGAAGTCTGGGCGCTGGAGGCATACGGCGCCGCCTATACGCTCCAGGAGATGCTTACCGTCAAGAGCGACGACCAGACCGGCCGTCTCAAGATCTTGCACAATATCTCGCGCGACGGCAATGGCACGCTGATCGCCGGGGTGCCCGAATCCTTCAATGTCCTGCGCCAGGAGATGAAGAGCCTGTGCCTGGACATCCGCGTCAATAGCCGCTCCCAGGGAATGATGTAATTTCCATTCACCTGGCGCAGTCATCCTAAGGAATCACCACCATTTGAGCGGAGACCCCGCTCTCTACCAACGAGGGAATACAGTGGAAGAACTTTTCAACAAGAAGACCACCTCAATGCCCAGTGGCTTGAACCCGAAAGCCGACGCGGAATCCTTCAATGTGCTGAAGAATTCAGATAACGTCTCCATCGGTGTCGCCTCTCCGGATGTCATTCGCAGCTGGAGCAAAGGCGAGGTGAAGAGTCCCGAGACCATCAACTACCGTACCTTCAAGCCGGAGCCGTTCGGGCTGTTCTGCGAACGCATCTTCGGACCCAAGAAGGACTACCAGTGTGCATGTGGCAAATACAAGAAGAGCAAGGACAAGGGCAAGACCTGCGAAAAGTGCGGCGTGGAAGTGACCACCAGTCGTGTCCGCCGCGAGCGCATGGGGCACATCGAGCTGGCCGTGCCGGTGTCGCACATCTGGTTCTACAAGTGCATGCCTTCGCGCATTGCGCTGATGCTCTGTTTGGCCCAGAAGGACCTGGACGGCGTGCTCTACTACGAGAACTATGTGGTCACCGATCCCGGCGACACCACGCTGGAATACAAGCAGATCCTCACTCCTGAGGAATACCAGGAAAACCGCAGCAACTATGGCGACTCCTTCAAGGCCGGCATGGGCGCCGAGGCCATCGAAACCCTGTTGGGCGAAATCGACCTCAACCGTGAACGTCAGGAGCTGGAGGAGCACCTGCGGACCACCAAGAGCCAGCAGCAGCGCAAGCAGATTGTCAAGCGCATCCGTTTGGTTGAGGGGTTCTTGAACAACCACATGGATCCACGTTGGATGATCCTGCGCGTCCTCCCCGTCATCTCGCCGGATCTGCGTCCGCTCGTTGACCTGCCCGGTGGCCGTTTTGCCACCAGCGATCTCAATGACCTCTATCGTCGTGTGATCTACCGCAACTCCCGCCTCCGTGGGCTGTTGACCACCTACACTCCCGAGGTCATTATCCGAAATGAAAAGCGGATGCTCCAGGAAGCGGTGGATGCTCTGCTGGACAACGGCCGCCACGGTCGTCCTGTCACTGGCGCGAGCAACCGTCCTCTCAAGAGTCTCACCGACATGCTCAAAGGCAAGCAAGGCCGTTTCCGCCAGAACCTCCTGGGCAAGCGCGTGGACTACTCCGGTCGTTCCGTCATCGTCGTCGGACCGGAACTGAAGCTGCATCAATGCGGTCTGCCCAGAGACATGGCTCTCACGCTCTTCCATCCGTTCATTGTCCACCAGCTCATCTTGCGCGGAAAGGCGCAATACTACGGCACAGCCCAAAAGCTCATTGAAGAGCGCGACCCCGTGGTGTGGGATGTGCTGCCCGAAGTCGTCTCCGGGCACCCCATCATGCTCAACCGTGCGCCCACGCTGCACCGTCTTTCCATCCAGGCGTTCGACCCCGTCCTCATTGAAGGGCAGGCGATTCGTCTGCACCCGCTGGTCTGCACCGC
>JAEEGL011569081.1_pt1 | contig 11390 bp, 8 predicted proteins | sample 9134231 | NCBI WGS metagenome assembly JAEEGL01 (sample SAMN16246548, study PRJNA631951) | gut metagenome | biome: gut microbiome; feature: rumen; material: fiber-attached | host: Bos | place: Iran: Karaj | collected 2018-10
AACTGGATACTCAAGCGGAAATGTGGATCCGGGTGCCATAAAGACTAATTATGAAACAGCGACAAACCAAAACACTGGAGGTGGTGCAGCACATAATAATATGCCTCCTTATTTAACAGTATATATGTGGAAAAGAACAGCATAATTAAAAAAGATAGGAGGAAATATGAAAGAAATTGAATTAATAGATAAAAGGAAACTAAGAGAAAAACATTTTTTACAAGAAGATGGCACAATTAGAGCAGAAATGTATGATTGTGATATTCATTTTAAAAAAAATGAAAGATTTGAAGAAATAGATAATACATTAATTGAAAGCGATGATTTTTATTCAAATAAAAGTAATTCTTTTAAAGTGAAATTTAATAAGAATTCTCAAGAAGCATTAATTAATATTGAAAAGGATGAATACTACTTAAAAATGAATTTTTTAGGCGCCAAAAAAAGTGCTTGTAATTTAAATAAAGAAAATTTTCCTAACAAATTAGTGCAAGAAGTTAGATATAAAAATATTTTTGAAAATGTTGATTTAGAATATAAATTAATATCCAATAAATTAAAAGAATCAATAATTCTTAAGAATAAAAGTGCCATTATAGAAGAAATAAAATTTTCTATAAATACAAATTTAGATTTAATTCTCGAGGAAAAGGGCTTCATCAGTGCTTTAAACCATGGTAAAGAAGTATTAAGAATCGAGAAACCATATATGATTGATTTAAATAATAAATACAATGAAGAAATCTATTATGAAATAGTAAAAGATAAAAACAATTATGTTTTATCACTACATTTAGATTTAAAATGGCTAAAAGATAAAGGCAGAGTATACCCGGTAATTATTGATCCTACAATAACTGATTACACCAATGAAAATAATGTTTATGATACATATATTTATCCTGGTGACACAAACGTTGATAGGAATAGCCAAGATATATTAAAGTGTGGAGTTGAGAGAATTAACAATGCTGATAGAGTGAATAGGACCCTTATAAAATTTAATCTGCCATTAATAGGAACTGGAAGTCAAGTTGTAGATGCAAAACTAAATTTGGTAGGATATCCTATTCTCAATGGTAGTTATGATTTTGATATTGTTAATGTTCACAGAGTTACAACTGATTGGTCTGAAAATACAGCCAATTGGAATGCAATGAATGATAAGTTTGACACAAGAGTTGAAGGAGCATTTGAAAGCTATAGAAGTAGTATAGATTCAACCGGAAATATAACTCCTAATATAAATGAAGTGGATTTGACTGATTTGGTTAAAAAATGGTATACAAATATTCCTAATTATGGAATAATGTTAAAACAAAATACTGAATTGTTTAAAAACACAATTTTGCCCTCTTACTTTTCTAAAAACAATAATGTAACAGGAAGTAATCCAAAACCAATTTTATCTATATCATATAGAAATCAAAACGGGATTGAAGATTACATGGATTATCAAACACAAAAATTTAATCAAGGAGCTTCTTATGTCAATAAATATAATGGCAATTTAGTAACTTCTTTTAATGTGGGGAAAACATATGGAAGCCATCTTCCAGTATTACTGAGTATTACATATAATACAAATGATGTAATACTTGGTAATAATATTGGCTATGGCCTTGGATGGCGCTTAAATTATCATCAAACAATCAAAACTTGGATATCAATTGATGGTGTTAATTACTTGGAGTATACAGATGGAAATGGAACAATTCATTATTTTGAAAATCAAAGAAAAACACTAGACTCAAATGGAAGCATAATTACAAATAATTATGAAAATACTTATTTTGATGAAGAAGGAATGGATTTGAAAATTATTGATAGTGAAAACTATTATACTCTCATTGATAACAAATCAAATTCATCAAAATTTATGAAAATAAATGGAATCGGATATTTAAGCGAAATAGAAGATACTTTGGGAAATAAAATAGAGATATATTATAATAATGGATGTATATCTAAAATTAAGGATTCTAGTAATGCTGAAATAAATTTAACTTATTTAACAAATAGTATTCTTGTTGTTTCGCCTTCTTATACAACGGAGATTAATTATGAAAATAGTAAATTAACAAGTATTGAGAACGAATATGGAATTGTTCAAATAAATTATAATTCACATAATATAATTTCTACAATTACAGATTTCAGTGGAATAAAAATTTTATATGAGTATTATGAGCAGTCTCCATATAGAGTAATGAAAGTATCTGAGTATGGTATAAATAATGGACTTGGAAAATGGATGGAATTTCATTACGAATATAATTCTACAACATTAATCGACAATAATGGCAAAATCAATACTTTAACTTTTAACTCTCATGGTGTTACAAAATCAATAAGCAATTTAAAAGATGCAGAAAATATTAATAATGCTTATGGATTTGTTAAAAAAAGTATTGAAGGAATAAATGGATTAAATATAAATAATAATAAAACTATATCATGTCAAATTCCAATTAAATATGTTAAAAATTATATCACAAATTCCAGTTTTGAGACAGCTGAAATACCTTTCAACGCATCTCAAAATATGGCTATGACAATTTGTGATGATTGTTATGTTAGTGGAATACACAGTTTAAAATGCGTTTCTTCATCTGTGAACCAATATATTTCCAAAGATATGAATGTTTTGAAAGGTAAAAATTATACATTTAGTTGTTATATAAAAAATACTGGAACTGTTAAACTATCTTTAAGTTATTTAAGTGAAAATAGTGAAAGAATTGAATCTGTATATCAAATAGAAGAATCAAATAATAACTTTGAAAGATATAATATAACAATTGATTATCCTTCTACTGCTGTTTCAAATTTAAACATCAAAATACTTTCTGAAGCAGCTGCAACTATATATTTAGATGATGTACAGTTAGAAGAAGGAGAAGTTGCAAATGGCTATAATTTGATTGATAATTCTGATTTTTCAAATGGCTTAACCGGATGGAATTTATCTGCCAATGATTATATTACTTATGATCCAGTAAGTACTTCTGGTATTTTTGATGTCGTTACGTTATCTAGCGGAATAAATGCATTAAAAATAAATATGAATCCAGCAGTTTCAACAGAGTTTTCAAAAGATTTTATTTTAAATGGCAAAGAAGGAGAGTCCTTTAATATCTCTTTTTGGTACAAAAATGAAGGATTGCCCGGAGGGAATGCGATAGGTGACTTGATTTACAATTATGTTATTTTGCATTTTGAATATACTGATCAAACAACTGGACATTGTGAATTTCCTAGTGAATCATTTAATCCGAATGAATCAAAATGGCAGTTTTTCTCTGAAAACTTTGTTGCCGAAAAAGATTTTAATTCAGTTACATTGTGTTTTGCTCAACAATTTAATGCAAATAGTTTTTATATAACTAATATCTCGCTATTTAAAGATATCAAGAGTATAAATTATGAGTATGATAATGATGGTAATTTAATAACAAAGAGCAATTTAAAAGACCAAACAATAACTTATGAATATGATAGTAATAATAAATTGATACAGATGATGAACCCAACTGGTAATAAATTCAAGATAGAGTACAATAATGATAAAACTAGCCAGATCATAAGCAATATTTCAAATACTGGAGTAACTGAAAGCATAACTTACGATGAAAATAATAATCCAATATTAGTTAAAAACAGTCATAAAAACTTATCTGGTGATATCACATCTGGATTATATAAAATCAGACTTAAAGGTACAAATAGTTATGTAAATTTAAAAAATAATTTACTAAGCATTGATAATGACAAATATATACATGATTCTTGGAATATAGAAGCAGAAGGAACATATTTTAAAATTAGACATTCAATAATAAACAATAAGTATTTTACATGCTCTAATAATTTGATAGTATTAAGCAATTATGATAGTGATTCTTCATTATTTTCGCTTATATTGAATAAGAATGGTAGTTATTCTATAAAATCTAAGTTGAATAATAAGTGTATTAAATTTAATGGTGTTAATTTAGTATTAGATGAATATATTGAAAATGATTATAGTTTTGAGTTCTATATTGAATTACAGAATTGTAAATTTTTTATTGAAAATAGTGCATTATATTCTAATAGCGGAAAGTACTTATTGAGCATTAAAAATACCCTTTTAAATGATATTACATATAATGTAAATGAAAACACAGGATTATTGCAATCAATGACGAATTCAAACGGTTCATTATTTCAATATACTTATAATAATAAGAATCAACTTGCTTCTTGTACATGTAAAGACAGAACACTAAATTACACATATAATAGTGCAGGAAAAATTACAAATATATCAGAGGACTCAAGAAACTATAATATAATATATGATGAGTTTTTAAATGTTAAAAATGTCAAAGTTGAAAATGTCTCTTTGATAAATAATAATTATGGATCAAACAATGGTAATTTAACATCATCAACATATGGAAATGGAAACCAAATAGTATATGAATATGATGACTTTGATAGAGTAGTAAAAGTTACTAAAAATGATGATATATACAAATTTATATACGGAGGCAATGGCGATTTATTGAAAGTAATGTCAAACTATGGTAAGTGTGAATATGTTTATAATATGTCTAAAAAATTAAATAAGTATATATATAATGATTTTGAAATAAAGTATATATATGATACAGATGACAACATAATTGACTATATAGTTAAACTTCAAAACTTGAATGAAGATATGCATAATACAATAGATTCATTTGGTAGAATAACAGGCGTAACCTTAAATTTGGATACATATAGTTATGAATATGATGACTTTGACAGAATTTCAGCATTTAATATTAATAACATTTTAAGAACTAATTATAAGTATAAGTCTAATGGTTATAGGACTTCTACACTTCTTTATGAAATAAAAAATAATAATGATGTGTATTCTTACAAATATAATAAATTTAATAATATAACTGCTATTTATCATAACAATAAATTAGAGAATAAGTATTATTACAATGAGTATAATGAATTGTTAAAAGAAAAGAACTATTTACTTAATGAATTAACTGAATATAAATATGATAATTTAGGTAATTTATTATCAAAGAAAGTATTTGATATCAATTCTTATAGCTTAAAATCATTCGACAAATTTTTATATGAAAACTCGAATTGGAAGGATCAATTAACTAAATTTAATGATATATCAATTTCATATGATTTAATAGGAAATCCTATCTCAATAGGTAATGCAACCCTTCAATGGACTAACGGTAGACAGCTTAGTAAATATATTGATTCAAACAATACTATTGATTATAAATATAATTATAATGGAATTAGAACATGGAAGAAAATAAATAATTCAGAAACATACTACTATCTAGATGGTGATGACATTGTTGCTGAAAAAAAAGATAATAATATAATTTATTATATAAGAAATGATATAAGCGGATTAATAGGATTTAAATATAACGGAAATACATATTATTACCTAAAAAATGCGAAAAATGACATAATTGGTATTTTAGATTCTTTGGGTAATTGTATTGCTAAATATATATATGATTCTTGGGGCAATATCTTGTCAGTACTTGACAATAACGGAGATGAGATAAATGACATTAGTAATGTTGCTCATATAAATCCATTTAGATATAGAAGTTATTATTATGATAGAGAAACAAATCTTTATTATTTAAATTCAAGATACTATAGTCCAGTAATTAAAAGATTTATAAATGCTGATAATTATCTTTTTACAGATAATGAAATTTTTAGCGGAAACATGTATAGTTATTGTAATAATAATCCTGTTAATTATGAGGATCCAAGTGGTCACTTATTTAAAGGAATAATATCTATTATTGTGACAATTGCTTTGACTGTTCTATTACCAATTTACATTATAAATACAGAAATAAAGAAAGCTAAGGCAGAAAAGAGTATAAGAAAAACGCAAGAAAGAAAAAGTGAATTAAAAGACGAAACAGATAGATTTAATAGTTTCTTAAAAACTAATGCGAATAAAGTAAAAGAAGACACAAAATATCTATTACCATCTGAAAAGTTAATTTATATTTATTATAATTATAATAACCAATCCGAATATAATATAAAGAATTCAGAACATGCTATAATTTATGATAATTGGGTTTATTCAGCGGAAGACCTAGGTAATTTTCATTTTGGTTATACAACTCGTGCAATGGGAATACCTACGCCTGTACTTGTTTTTGGCGCTGGAATGTATCAATTGCTTACTCATGGTTCAGATACTTTTACTAATTGCATAAGTGCTTCACACTGTGATGATATGAGAGATACTTATTATATTATTCAAGGTGCTATGAAATATGATAGTGAAAATTAATAATTTGATAATTATTAAATGCTAAAAACGGACATATTATGGTGAAAAAATATGAAGAGTTTTTTAATTAAATATTGGCTCGAATTCTTAATGACGTTAATGTCATCTTTTTTGATTTATGTTTTTAACCAATACATTGGACTTAGAAATGGAATGAGGGCACTATTAAAAAATGAAATAATAAGAGTATACGAAACTTATATAAAGCTAGGGTATTGCCCTAGCTTTATTAAAGAAAGTATTAAAGATATTTATGAAAGTTATCATAAAATTAAAGGGAATGGAATGTGTACTTCAATGGTTAATGAAATATATAAATTACCAAATGAAGAAAAGGAGAAAAAATGAAAGAAAAAATTATTAGTACATTGCTTAACTTGTTTAAAGTTAAATCAATTATAACGCTTCTAACTTTTGGAGCGTTTTTTTATTTATCAATTAATGGAAAAATGGGTAATGATAATTTCATGCTGATATTAGGTATGATATCAACTTATTTTTTTAATAAAAAAGATGGGAATGGAGAGACTGAAAATGAGCAATACAAATGAACTTGAATTAAAAGAAATAAATCAAGAAGAACTTGATTTTCTAGACAATAATATTAGCATAGAAGAAGATTTGGAGATTGAAGTTGGGATATAATTTAAATAGCAAATTTCATGTTTTAAAAAATGGAAATGAACGTGTTACTAGTGACTATGGATATAGAAGCTTTACATACAAGGGAAAAAAATATTCTGGTTTTCATCATGGCATTGATTTAATATCAAAAAAATATGGAACAGATTACATAATTGCCTTTGAAAATGGAATTGTTACTGCTGTAGGTAATAAAGTAACAGGATATAGTGAAAGCAGCAAAAGTGGGAATTATATTTATATACGACATGACAATGGATATCAAACAAGATATTTGCACTTAAAAAAAGATTCAATGACTGTTAAAGTTGGAGATAACGTTACTAAAGGGCAAGTAATAGCTTTTATGGGATCGACTGGGTTTTCAACTGGGAATCACTTACATTTTGAAGTAAGATATAATGGGTCTTCAGAAAATCCAAAAGAATATTTATTAGGAAGCAAAAATATTATAAGTGTTTCTTGCCCTATAAATAATACAGATTCAACAAAGTATAAAATTGGAGATGAAGTTATATTTACAGGAACGCTATATAGAGATAGTTATGGAAATGGTCCGGGAGCAGTCAAAAAAAACTTTAAAGCAATTATAACTTTAATAAATAATAATTCAAAGTGTCCTTATAATATTAACAATGGGCTTGGTTGGGTAAGACGAGAAGATATAAAGCCAGTAAGTGATAAAGCCACATATAAGATTAAAAAAGGTGACACTTTATGGGGTATAGCAAAGAAATATTATGGTAACGGAAATAAATATAAAGTGATTGCGGAAGCGAACGAAATAAAACCCCCATATATTATCTATCCAAATCAAATTATAATTATCCCAAGATTAAAAATTTAATAATAAAAAAGGAGGAACTATGAACAACAATAAAATTGAAACATATGTGTTACTGAAGTCAACTGTTATGCAGCCATCAATTAATCTAAAAATGTTTAAAGATGTAGTTGATATTTTAACATTAAATGCTATTGAAGATGCATGCGCAAACAGCCAATTATTCAAAAATTGGTTTGATAGTTTCACGTTGTTGGACGCCAAACTAAAACCCTTTAAAAGTAAGAAAAAAAGATATTGTAATAAGAAAAAAACTTTATAAGTATGATGTTTATATTTAATTAATAAGGTACAATTTAAAATTGTACCTTATTTTTTTTGCTTAAATATTAGTTTAATCTATTTAAAACATTAAAAAAGTATAAAAAAAGCACTGAAAGAACATCGAATGAGTATAAAATAGTTATAAATTAGTCTATAAAAAGGGTTGATTTGAGAATTTGATAATGATAAAATTAGTACAATGAAATAATTGACGAAATTGACGCTAATTGTTTTTTTGATTCTCAAACACTTGAAAATACTTGACTTTTCAAAGTTTTAGTGTATAATATTATGCAAATTTAAGTTATAGTTGCTTTCACAAATTTTGCTTGTGATGGTATTCTGAATTAGGCAGTAAAATAACGACTATTAATAGTCTGGTTTTACTGCTTTTTATTTAAGGGGTGAAATTAATGTGGGATTGTTAGAATGGGAATTTATTAAAAAGTATAATTATGATCTTACCAAAATTAATGTAAAAATTTTTTTTAATAATTTTAGGGAATTATATCTTAAATATATTTATATTACTCCAAAAGAGTATTCTTCTAGATTGAAAGAAGTAATAATAGATTATACTAAAACTAATACTTCATATATTGAACAATATTTAGAAGAAAAGGATAAAGCCAAAATCGAATATCTTAAAAAACTTGATTTAATAACAAAGATTTTAGATAATTTATCTTTCAATGAACAAACATATATGAAAGATACTTTTATTAATAATTTAAATGAAACTATTATAAGAGAAAAGCTTAACGTTTCAAGAAATGGATTAAATCACATAAAACAAAGTGCAATAATCAAATTCGCTTTAGCGGCTAATCTTATTGAGAATCGTAAAGGTAATTAATTCATAAAATATGCTATAAAAAACAATTTTATGAATTAATTTATAAAAAAGTATAATTAGATGCCATGCCGTCTTGAAAGAATACGATATTAAAAATTGTAAATTTGGAGTTATTTAAGATTATTTAAAAAAGATATTATTAAATGAAACTTTGAGTGATTAATTAAAACAGCAATATTCTTTAACTTAGAAAAGTTAAAAAAGGGAATTGAAACTATTTGATTCTCTTTTTATATAAATGTGGAGGTGGTTAAATTGATTCAATAAGTTATTAACAATATGATTTTGACATTTCAAAAAAATATGTTATAGTGTAGCCATGAAAAGGGTGATGATATGTTAAAAATTAAATTGTTATTTACAATATTATTAATAGGATTTTTAAGTTTTATTTGTTTTGATAGACTAAATATAAGCAACGAGAAAATATTTGATGATGTAAAAGAAGAAAACATATCAAATCTAATAATTGTTAGACCAGTTGTTGATGAAACCTCAGGAGAAGTTTTTTTAGAAGAAGAGAGTAAGCAAGAAAAAACTAAGATTCAAACTGAAATTAAAACTACTAATACAAAATCAAATAATACAAAAGAAACAAATAATAATTCTACTAAACAAGAAAAAGTAGAAACAGAAACATCTAAGGTTGAAGAAAGTAAAGAAGAAAAACAAGAAAATACAACTCCTGAAGAATCAACTAATACTGAGACAGAAGTAAAAAAAGAGCCAAAAGTATATTGTGAAGATTTTTTTGAATCTATCCATAAGAATAGGGCTGATGTTAAGACAAAAGAAGCATGTTTATCTTATGGAAATAGAATTGTATCAAATGAGCTAGATGAAGTTCTTGATTATAATGAAACACATGGAAATGTTAGAAATTCTACTATTATATATTTTACTTGTTATGAGGTATTTGATGATAATTGTAAAACAAAAGGGTGGTATTTACATTTTACTTGTAATTCAAGCGATTGTGATGATAATAAGATTAAAAAAATGTATGGATAAGACACATGAGTGTCTTTTTTAGTGAGGAAATATGAAAAAAATATTAAATTTTTCTATAATGCTACTAGGTTTACTAATAGCATTTTTTATTAACCATAATAATATTTATGCAATTACGATAAGTAAATCTGCATCGGGATGGTATTATGACAGAATGGATACTGTTAATGGAAGACATTTTTCAGGAACACTTCAAGATTATACACTAGATGGTAAAGTTGCGTATTGCATTGAACCGGGTGCTTCAGATAATGGAAGTGTAAGTGAAACAAATTGGTCAAGTTCTGGTCTTCCAGAATCTATAAAGCAAAGGGTTACATTAATAGGATATTATGGTTATACTTATCCAAATCATAATACAAAGAAATATAGAGCAGCAACTCAATGTATGATTTGGGAAACAATCATGGGTGGAGATTCATGGTGTAAAGTTAATACAAAACATTGGTCAGCCGGAGATGAAATTGATTTTTCATCAGAAAGAAATGAAATTAATAGATTAATTAGTAATCATTTAAAAACAATAAGTTTTAATAATCAAGTGTGTAGAGTTCAGAAGGGTGATACACTTACATTAACTGATACTAATAATGTTCTATCTGATTTTCATATAACATCTACTAATGTTAATTATGAAATAAACGGAAATAAATTAACAATCATTCCAACAGAGACAACTGATGTAAATTTTGAGAGAAATAAGGCTTATACAGATAGTTTTAAAATTTTTACTAGTGATACTATACAAAATATGATGATACCTGGGAATGTGGATCCTACAACTGCAAGAATAAGAGTTATACCTTTTTTAAGCAGTGTAGAAGTAACTAAAATAGATAGTGAAACAAGAACAGCTCAAGGTAGTGCAACTTTGAAAGGTGCCGTATATGGAATTTATAACTTAAATAACGAACTAATTACTAAAGTAACAACAAATGATAGTGGTTTTGCAAAAGTGGAAAACTTACTTGAATATGGAACTTATTATTTAAAAGAGATAACACCAAGTGAAGGGTATTTACTTGATAATCAAAAATATGAATTTGAAGCTAAAGGAACTGAAACAATAAAACTAACTGTTAAAGAACAAGTTATTAAAGCTGATGTAAAAATTAATAAGGTTTATGTATCTGCAAAAACTAATGAGAATTTTAAAGAACCAAATGTTAAATTTGAATTATATGATAACAATGGAACTAAGTTAAAAGATCTAATAACCGATGAGAACGGTGAGATTAATTTGATATTACCTTATGGAAAGTATAGATTACATCAAGTAACAACTACTAAAGGATATAAACTAGCAGAAGATTATGAATTTGAAGTTAAGAATACAAATGCAATACAAAAACTTATAAAAAATGAAGAAGTAACCGCTAAATTAAAAGCTATTAAAATAGATAGTGAAACAAAAGAAGTGATAAAAA
>JAEEGL011643899.1_pt1 | contig 11390 bp, 6 predicted proteins | sample 9134231 | NCBI WGS metagenome assembly JAEEGL01 (sample SAMN16246548, study PRJNA631951) | gut metagenome | biome: gut microbiome; feature: rumen; material: fiber-attached | host: Bos | place: Iran: Karaj | collected 2018-10
CACGATGAAGGTGCTGACCATGCAGCTGAACTCCACCTCGGTCATGGATATCATGGCCTACGGCGGGGCGGGGGTCGGCATGGTGACAGCGCTTTCGCTTTTCCTTGCAGGGACGATCACGATTGCGGAAACCTTGATGGTGATTATGCTTTCGGCGGAATTCTTCCTGCCGATGCGTGTGCTCGGATCGTATTTCCACATCGCGATGAACGGCATGGCTGCGAGCGACAAGATCTTCCGCCTGCTTGGCCTTCCGGAGGAAGAGAGCGGCGAGGAAGAGCTCGAAGCCAAGGCTTACCCGATCGCGATGGAGAACGTGCATTTTGCTTACGAAAAGAATAAAGAGATCCTGAAAGGGATCGACCTGATGATTCCCTCCGGTGCGAGGGTCGGGCTTGTCGGTGTTTCGGGATGCGGAAAGAGTACCGCAGCCGGAATTCTTGCCGGGCGGAACAAAGGCTATGAGGGCTCGATCAGGATCGGAGACACCGAACTGCGTGAAGTGTCGGAGCGCTCGCTCCTACAGACGATCGCGATGGTAGGGTCAAAAGCACACCTGTTTAAAGGAACGGTGCGTGAAAACCTGCTTGAGGCAAAGCCGGACGCAAGCGATGAGGAGCTTTGGAACGTGCTCGAGAAGGTGCAGCTGAAGGATTTCCTGAGTGAGCAGGAAGGACTCGACACGGAGCTGTTGGAAAACGCGGGAAATCTCTCCGGCGGGCAGGCGCAGCGACTGGCACTCGCCAGGGCGCTGCTGTATGATGCGCCGGTCATGATCTTTGACGAAGCTACCTCCAACATCGACGCGGAGAGCGAAGAGGCGATCATGGACGTCATCCGCTCGCTTGAAGGAAAGAAAACCGTGCTCCTGATCTCGCACCGCCTTTACAATGTAGCCGATGCCGACCGGATCGTGCTGCTGGAGGATGGAAAGGTCAAGGAAGCGGGCACACAGGACGAGCTGATGAAGCAGCGCGGCGCGTACGCGAAACTGTATCTGAAACAGCGAGAGCTGGAAGAATATGCGTCAAAACCAACCTCCGCTGCCAGGAGGCTGACACTCGAGCACGAAGAGAAAGTTACCGCTGAAGAAAAACGAAAAGCGTATCTGGCTCAGTTCTCCCGAAGACAGGAGGACGATCCCGGCGAAGAAAACGAGCCTTCCGGCACTTCCCGCCGCTCCGGCCTTGCGATCATGCGCTGCCTGATCAAGCTTGTCAAACCGCTGTCCGGAGTTATGATCCTGGCAGTGTTACTCGGCGTGATCGGGTTTGGCTGTGCGATCTTCCTCAGCATTCTCGGAACACAGGTGCTGCAGAATCATCTGCGCGTAAGCACGCTTGCCGGTGTCACGCTGATGTTTAAGGATGGATTCATGGGCAGCATGGCCGCCTCAGTGCTGATGGGGACGATGATCGCCATTGCGGTGCTGCGCGGCGTGTTCCACTATGCGGAGCAGTACTGCAATCATTTCATTGCTTTCAAGCTGCTTGCGCTGATTCGCCACAAGGTCTTTGCGGCGCTCCGCAGGCTCTGCCCGGCCAAGCTCGAAGGCCACGACAAGGGCGATCTGATCTCGCTTTTAACCACGGATATTGAACTGCTCGAAGTGTTCTACGCGCATACGATCTCGCCGATCGCGATCGCGGTGCTCGTTTCGCTGCTGATGGTCATTTTCATCGGTCACTATCATTATCTGATGGGACTGACCGCGCTCTGCGGTTATCTTGTTATCGGTGTCGTGATTCCGCTCGTGAACGGAAAACTGACGAAGGATAAGGGCATGCACTTCAGAGAGGCGTTTGCTTCTCTGACGGCATTCGTGCTTGATGCGCTGCGCGGACTCGATGAGTCGATCCAGTTCGGCTCCGGCGAGAAACGGAAAGAGATGATCTCGGATAAGTCGGTGGAGCTGGCAGCGATGCAGAAAGAGCTGTCCGATAAAGCAGGCACGCAGCGAGCCGTAACAAGCGCGATGGTCCTCCTGTTTTCCGCGATCATGCTGTTGGTTTCCCTGTACCTGTACGGAACCGGAGCGGTCGGCATTGAAGCCGTCATCACGGGTACAATCGCGATGATGTCTTCCTGCGGACCGGTCGTGGCGCTTTCCGGCCTGTCGAACAACCTCAACCAGACACTCGCGAGCGGTGAGCGAGTCCTGCGCATCCTCGAAGAAGATCCGAAGGTGGAGGAAGTAGAAGGCGAGGGAAAACTCAAATTCGAGGGCGCAGCGCTCGAGAATGTGAGCTTTACCTATGAGAAAGAAAAGATCCTTGACCATGACTCTCTCACGATCGAAAAAGGCACGATCCTCGGCATCCACGGCAAGAGCGGAAGCGGAAAGTCAACGATCCTCAAGCTTCTGATGCGCTTCTGGGATGTGGATGGCGGCGAAATCGTGATCAGCGGAAAGAACATTAAGACGATCCCGACGGCCTCACTGCGCGGCGCAGAGGCCTACGTGACGCAGGAAACCGAGATGTTTACGGGAACGATCGCCGACAATATCCGCATCGGCCGCCTGGACGCAACGCAGAAGGAGATCGAGACCGCAGCGGCGAAAGCATCGATCGCAGAGTGGATCGAATCGCTGCCGGACGGCTACGAGACCAAGGTCGGTGAGCTCGGTGATACGCTCTCGAGCGGCGAGAAGCAGCGCATCGGACTGGCAAGAGCGTTCCTTCACAAAGCCCCGCTGATGCTTCTTGATGAGCCGACAAGCAATCTCGATTCACTGAACGAAGCGGTGATTCTGAAGGCATTGAAGGAATCGATGCCGGACAAGACGGTCGTTCTGGTTTCGCACCGCGCATCGACCATGAACATCGCCGACACGATCGTTCAGATGGACGAGAGCCGAGTGTCGTGAGAACGCAGGCGACATCTATGATACATTGGAAGGGATCCGGATTGTTCCATAACAATCCGGCCTTTCTTTTAATTCGATAAAAATATTATGATCCGAATGAAAAAGAATTGAAGCGGTCTTTCGGTATATGATACAATATCACTCAGTGTTTTGGATCCCCGCGCATAGGCGGGCTGGAAGAGGGAGTTTATTATGGAAATCGGATTTGATAACGACAAATATCTTAAGATCCAGTCGGAGAGAATTCACGAGCGGATCAGTCAGTTCGGCGGCAAGCTGTATCTGGAATTCGGCGGCAAGCTGTTCGATGATTATCACGCGTCAAGAGTGCTGCCGGGATTTCATCCCGATTCCAAGATCACGATGCTCAAGGAGCTCAAGGATGAGGCGGAGATCGTGATCGTAATCAATGCGGCGGATATTGAGAAGAACAAGGTGCGCGGTGACCTTGGCATTACCTATGATGCGGATGTGCTGCGTCTGATCGATGCGTTTACGTCGAACGGACTGTACGTCGGAAGTGTGGTGCTGACCCGCTTTGCGGAGCAGCCGGCCGCGGTAGCGTATGAAAAGCGTCTGAAGGCGCTCGGACTGCGGGTCTACCGTCATTATCCGATCGCCGGCTATCCTTCGAACGTTTCGCTGATCGTCAGCGATGAGGGATATGGAAAGAACGATTATATCGAAACGACGAGACCGCTTGTCGTTGTGACCGCGCCCGGCCCCGGAAGCGGCAAAATGGCAACCTGTCTCTCGCAGCTGTATCATGAAAACAAGCGCGGAACCAAGGCCGGCTATGCGAAGTTTGAGACCTTCCCGGTCTGGAACCTTCCGCTGAACCATCCGGTCAACCTGGCTTATGAGGCGGCGACCGCGGATTTGGACGATGTCAACATGATCGATCCGTGGCATCTGGATGCGTACGGCACGATGGCGATCAACTACAACCGTGACGTCGAGATCTTCCCGGTGCTGAACGCGACGTTCGAGAAGATCCAGGGTGAGTCTCCCTACAAGTCTCCGACCGACATGGGCGTCAACATGGTTGGCTTCTGCATCTCCAACGATGATGTCTGCAAACGTGCGTCCCGTCAGGAGATCATTCGCCGCTATTTCGCGGCTCGCTGCGAAAGCCGCAAGGGCAATCAGGCGGAGATGATCGCGGACCGCATCGATATTCTGATGAAAAAAGCGGCCATCAGCCTTTATGAGCGTCCGGTTGTCAGCGCGGCCAATGTCAAGGCGGAGGAGACCGGTGCTCCGGCGGCGGCGATCCGCATGGACGATGGGGCGATCCTGACCGGCAAGACGTCACAGCTTCTCGGCGCTTCCTCAGCCATGCTGCTGAACGCGCTGAAATACCTGGCGGGGATCGATGATAAGATCAACCTGATCTCGCCGGAGATGATCATTCCGATCAAGGAACTGAAGGTGAACTACCTCGGATCCAACAGCTCGCTGCTGCACTTAAATGAGCTGCTGATCCTGCTTTCGATCGCGTCGCTGTCCGATAAGTACGCGAAGGAAGCCATCGACCAGCTTCCGCGTCTGAGAGGCCTTGAGGTGCATTCCTCCGTCATCCTTTCTCAGATCGACGAGGGCGTTTTCAAACAGCTCGGGATCAATCTGACCTGCGAGCCGAAATATGAAACCAATAAACTCTATCATGCCTGATCAAACCCCAAAATATCTGGACGTCATTGTCAGTCAGGAAGCGCTGGGACAGTTTGCGCGCTTCGAGATCACACTTGAGGACCTGCTTGGGACGAGAGACGTAACCCGCGTGAAGGTGATGGTTACCAAGCCGTACAAGGTCACACCCGAGGACATCGGCGCCGCGGCGAAAGCGATGATCCTTCGCTCCACGACCGGCGATGAATTCTGGTATGACTGGTACCGTGGCTTTTCGGACGATGTGCCGGAGGTCGCGGATGCGCTTTCGATGCCGGAGATCCCGGAGGATGAGGAGGCGGAGCTTGAACTCCTGCTTCCCATCGATGATACCTCCTGCCTCCTGTACTGTTTTGAACGCCTGGATGAGATCGCGGAGGTCATGGAGCAGAACCGGGACGCCTGCGTCAAGGATGTGTGTCCGCTTGGCGAGCTTATCGAGATGGCGGATCTCGTTCGCCGCAATGAAGGGAAACCGATCGCGGAGATGACCTTCCCGGACAGCATTAAGCGTGAGTTCATCGTAGCGGCGGATGCCGTGCTGGAGTCAAAACCGATTCCTGAGGAATACCTTTCGCTGTTCCGCCGGTTTACCGATGAGCTGGTGGCAAGGGATGACTATACCGCCACCGTGATCAAGGGCTATCATCTCTACGGCGGTTCCGATGCGTTTGCGTGTGACTGGGGAGGGGCGTGCGCGCTTCTGGAGCGGGCCTTTGTCAAAACAAAGGACCCGGAGATCGCCAATGCGCTCGGTTATATCTACTTTTCAGGTGCGTCGAACAACGGAGCGCCGCAGTATCCGAAAGCGTTTCAGCTGTATTCCTTCGGAGCGAACAACGGGATCGTTGAGTCCACGATCAAGCTGGCGGAGATGTATGCCGGAGGTCTTGGGACCTTCCGCAGCCCGTCGACCGCGTTCTTTATGTACTCGGGACTGTTCGAGGAGCTGAGAAAGGATTTCATCGGCGGAGACTACGAGGGCAAATTTGCAGAGGTCGCGTACAAAATGGCGCGGGCGCTCGAGACCGGCAACGGCTGTGAGCGCAACCCGCTTTTAAGCTATTGTCTGTATCTGGAGGCGGAGGCGGCCGTCACCTACCGTGAGGCTTATCATTTCCTTGGAGACGGACAGCTCAGCGGGCTGATCCGGGATGGCCTGGAGGCAATGGAGAAAGAAATGCGGGTCCGCCGCGAAAAGAGCTTTATCACTCCGGTGCCGACCATGCTGCAGCTGTTGTGCGCGGAGGGACCGCTTCAGATCGAGCTGAAAAAGATCGCAGCGAAAAAGTCCGTGCCGGAGTCTGTCCGCATCGTGGCAAAACGCCCGAAATCATCGCTCTCATCCGAGGCGGATCCGATGCTCGTGCTCGTGCCGGAGATCGGTTACTGCACCCTGCAGGATGCGCTGTCCTTGACGGCGATCGGGCCTTATGAGCTGATTACGAAGAAGACCGGATCGTTCACGGTTACGGATATCGAGCTTCAGGAAGCAAGCGGAGCGATCGTTTTCTATGAGCACGGGGAGGAAGCGGCTTATCTTAAGGCATCTGCCTTTGAATTCAGATTATCCAAAATTAACACGCCTAAGCTAATATCGCGTATTTGATCAAACAGATTTATTTCCATTTTTGTGATATTGAAAACGCGATGAAGTCTTTCTTTTTGACAGAATCTATGATAAGATGAAGTGAGGTTATTCGGTCATTTGATAATTATGATCGATATGTCATGAAGGAGACGAGGTGTTACCATGGAATATAATAACGATCTTGTTGCGGGCAAGCTGCGCCGCTGGGAACGCTATCTGGAAAACTATCATCTGCCCAAGTGGGAGGAGATCCCGAATCTTGGACTCTACATGGAGCAGGTGATCGCGCTGCTGAAGCAGTATCTTGACTACCTTCCTCCCGAACTGAAGGAAGAGCAGTTTATCACATCCGCGACGATCAACAACTACGTGCGCATGAAGGTCATGCCCGGCCCGGAGAAAAAACGTTATTACCGGATCCATATCGCCTACCTTCTGATCATCTGTTCCCTGAAGCAGGGACTGAGTCTGGCGTTGATCCAGAAGATCATTCCCATCGACATTGAGGAGGCGGAGGTGCGCCGCATCTACGAAAACTATATCGATACCCACCAGCAGTCTGCGTTGTATTTTATCAGCCATGTGCGTCTGTTTGCAGGAAAGATCCTGAACCATTCCGACGCCCCGGATTTCGCGGTCGACAGCACGGATCAGCTGATCGTGGAAAGTGCGGTCATCGGCAATCTGTGCCGGCTGCTGGCAGAGAAGCTGATGCTCCTTGAAGGGAAAAACCTCGAGGACGGCGGCAGCATCGAGATCGAGCGCCGGTAACGAAGAAGCATTGAAGGAGTCTGTCATGCAATTATATAACACGCAAACCAAAACGATCGATGAGTTCGTGCCGGTCAACGGCAACTGCATCAATATGTATACCTGCGGCCCGACCGTCTACCACTTTGCTCATATCGGCAACCTGCGCAGCTATATCTGCGAGGACGTGCTTGAAAAGTTCCTGCGCTACGTAGGCTACGATGTGCGCCGCGCCATGAACATCACGGACGTCGGCCATCTGACGAGTGACGCGGATACCGGCGAGGATAAGATGCTCAAGGGCGCGAAGCGTGAGCATAAAACCGTCATGCAGATCGCGCAGTTTTACACCGATGCGTTCTTCGAGGACTGCAGAAAGCTCAACATCAAAAAACCGGAGATCGTCGTTCCCGCGACCTCGATCGTCGATGAGTTCATCAGGGTCATCGAAGTCCTGATCGAGAAGGGCTACGCCTACAAAGCCGGCCCCAACGTCTACTTTGATACGTCTAAGGTCGAAAACTATTACTCGCTGACCGGACATGACGAAGACCGTCTGATGGTCGGTGTGCGCGACGATGTCGAAGAAGACACCAACAAGCGCAACAAGAGCGATTTCGTGCTCTGGTTTACCCAGTCCAAGTTCGAGGATCAGGCGCTCAAATGGGACAGCCCGTGGGGCGTCGGTTATCCCGGCTGGCACATCGAATGCTCCTGCATCTCCATGAAATACCTCGGTGAATACCTTGATATTCACTGCGGCGGCGTAGACAATATCTTCCCGCACCACACCAACGAGATCGCGCAGAGCGAAGCGTACCTTGGCCACAAATGGTGCCGTCACTGGTTCCACGTTCAGCATCTGAACGATAACGGCTCGAAGATGGCGAAATCCACCGGCAACATCCTGACGGTCTCCGTGCTGGAGAGAAAGGGCTACGATCCGCTTGTCTACCGCATGTTCTGCCTGCTTTCCCATTACCGCAAGCCGCTGGAGTTCAGCTACGATGTCCTCGACAATGTCAAGAACACGTACCAGAAGCTCCTGCAGCGCATCGCGAACCTGAAAGAGGAGGGCGAAGTCAACGCCGATCAGCTTGCCGCCTACCATCAGAAGTTTATCGACACCGTCGGTTACGACCTCAACACGGCCAGCGGCATCACGCTGCTGTACGACATGCTGAAGGACGAGGAGCTTAACGACGCAACCAAGCTTGCGGTCGCAGAAGACTACGACAAGGTTCTCTCCCTCGACCTCACCAAGCTTCGCAATCAGGAAGAAGCCACGGTCGACGAAGACCTCAAAGCCTACGTCGAAGAAAAGATCGCCGAGCGCAAAGCCGCCAAGAAAGCCAAAGACTTTGCCACCGCCGACGCGATCCGCGAAGAACTCGCCGCCAAGGGCATCCGCATCAAAGACACCAGAGAAGGAACGATCTGGGAAGTCATGTAATTTACTTACGAAACAAAACAGCCACAACCGCGCTCTCCTAGCTCAAAATGCTACGTCGAAAAACATAAACCCCATACACCCTCTCTCCTTGCTCCTCATGCTGCGTCGAGAGGGTGTATGGGGTTTATTGTCTTCTGGGAGGGAGGATGCGTGCAAGGTATTTGATGTGGTTTGGGGTTGGATGGACTAAGGTGGTGGAGTTTTTCTGGCCCGGAGAACGCGGAGGGTGGAACGTTAAAAGTAACCTAAAAGATATTTCGCAAGGGTTTTAGGCTATGCGAGAACGGGCTCAATACCGATGCACAGTCAACTTTTCACTTTTGCGTCGGTGCGACGGCTCAATTCTCGCTCGCTCAACACCGACGCAGTATCAACTTTTCGCATTTGCATCGGTACCCGCGATTCAGAGCCATCGCCAACTCCAACCCAGCCCCAAAATCAGCACAATAAAACAACCGCCGCCTCTCCTGACGAAGCATTTTGAGCAAGGAGAGAGGACTGTTTTGGTGGTGGAGTCATCTCACAGGAAAGAATGAACCGAATGAGATGACTATTTTGGGTGTCGAATCATCTCACAGAGAAAAACTCCCGGATGAGATGACCTTTTTTGTTGGTAAGTCATCTCACAGAGAAATCTACCCAAACGAGATGACCGCATCGGACAATTACGTCATCTCACAGAAAACAATACCCCAAAAAAGATGACAATGCCCAATCCTTGCACATATCCTCCGTCCACAGAAGACAATAAACCCCTACACACCCTCTCGACGAAGCATGAGGAGCAAGGAGAGAGGGTGTGTAGGGGTTATGTCTTTTGGTAGTGTGCTTGGTTTACTTCCCCTGCGCCTTCTTGTACGCTTTGACTCTCTTGATGAGGTCTTCGAGCATCCACTTGGCGCCGGTCTGGGTCGGGATCTCGACAAGGTCGAAGCCGGGACCGCGGTTGCCTTCGATGAGGAGCGGACCGTCTTTGGCGATGGCGACGTCCCATCCGACAAGGTGGATCTCGTTGTTGACGCGTGCGGCCTTGGTGCAGATTTCCTTGATTTCCGGCCAGTAGGGGATCTGGCAGCCGTCGTACGGGGTGCCATCATAGGCACGCTCGAAACGGTCGAGCTTCATGTTCATCGCATCGCCGATGATCTTGCCGGTTTCGAGATCGACTCTCGCACAGCAGCCGCCGGAGTGGATGTTGTCGGCGATGGAATCGCTGGCACCAAAGCGGCAGACCGCGCAAAGGATATCAACATCGTCACCGACAATGCCGGTAACAACGCGAACCGTGTTGATGCTCCGCTTACTCATTTTTGCCCAGCGGGGATCCTGCACGATCAGCTCTTCGATCAGCGTGTTCTCGTTTTTGGATTTTTCGTAGAAGGCCTTCGGGTCGCCGATCTCTTCGCGGGTCGCGACATGAACGCTCTCGCCGCCAAGTCCGATCTGCGGCTTGACAACGAACGTCGGGTGCTTTTCAAGGAAAGCTTCGAAGCCTTCAAAGCCGTCATCGTAATTTACGTAATCACGATGCGTAAACTCCGCGTAGTTCTTGTGGAACGCGAGCTTGTTGGAGATAAACGGTGACCATTTCAGCGGGGAAAGGATCTTCGTGGCTTTATCCATAAAGCCGATCGTGCAGAAGGTATTCCGCTCTTTCCAGCTCTTGTTGTAGAACCGGTAGATCAGGTAATCCTGCAGGCCGGCTCCGATAAACACCGTGCACAGCGCGGTATCGATGAACATCAGTACCGGGCTCTTTCCGGTCTCTTCCGAGACTTTTTTCAGGTCATTCCAATACCGTTTGTAATTTCCGCGAAGCGCGAAACTGATCAGTCCCATTTACTCTCCTCCTCCCGACTTCATGTCGGGTGACTTCATGTCGGTCGACTTCATGTCGGTCGACTTCATGTCGGTCGACTCCGTGTCGGTTCTTTTTCTCTCTACCTTGCGAAGTTCAATCGATTGATTGACTCGCTCTAATAGTTCCTCCGCGGCATTGTGGCCCATCTTTTTCTGGCGATGGTTCAGTGCCGCCGCTTCAATGATCATGGCGACGTTTCGGCCGGCCATGAGCGGAACCGTATAACAGCTGAGTTCGTTGCCAAGGATCTTTACCGTCTCGGTATCGAGCCCCATTCGATCGTACTGCTTGTCCGGCGACCAATGCTCCAGCCGGATCACCATGTCGATCGTCTTGCTCATGCGGACCGCCTGTACACCGTACAGCTCTTTAACGTTGATAATGCCGACGCCGCGAAGCTCCAGCAGATTGCGGATCACATCGACCCCCTGCGCCAAAAGCTCATGGTCATTGATGCGGCGCACCTCCACGACATCATCCGAAACCAGACGATGCCCTCGCTGCACCAGCTCCAGCGCCGTTTCACTTTTACCGAAACCGCTTTCGCCCTGAATCAGCACGCCTTCACCAAAGCAGTCCATCATAACCCCGTGAAGTGAGGTCCGCGGCGCAAGCTCCAGCGCAAGGAACTGAATCAGATCTGCTGTAAACAAGCTCGTGGACTCGTCCGTTGCGAAGACCGGCACCTGATGCCGGATCGCCTCTTCCATTACGGCCGAATCCTCCTCCGGCCGGACACCGTGGCAGAGGATCAGGCAGGGGATCTGACGCTCAAAGAGATGGTTGAAAACATTCCGGCGCTCTTCCCGGCTCATGGTCATGCTGTAGGAATACTCGACATTGCCGATGAGCTGGATGCGTTCATGTTCAAAATACGCATAGTAGCCGGTCAGCTGCAATGCAGGACGGTTCACCTGACCGGAATGAACGCGGCGCCCCTCGAGTGAGATCTGAGGCGTCAGCTCCTCCAGGTGGAACTGCTGCACGATTTTGGAAAGCTCTACACTATACATAGGACTCCTTTATCCTCTCTGCCTAAGGCAGCACGATATCTCCGCCCAAAGTGGCACGATATCTTCGCGGCAGCGACTTCGTTATTTACAGCGCTTTGACCGCTTCGACTGCACCCTTAAGCAGGCCGTCCTTCAGGCTTTCGACCTTGCCCATGTCGACCGCCCCGGCGATCGTGGGATCG
>JAEEGL014149686.1_pt1 | contig 11390 bp, 5 predicted proteins | sample 9134231 | NCBI WGS metagenome assembly JAEEGL01 (sample SAMN16246548, study PRJNA631951) | gut metagenome | biome: gut microbiome; feature: rumen; material: fiber-attached | host: Bos | place: Iran: Karaj | collected 2018-10
ATACGACGCTGGCGTAATTACAGAGAACATCCTCTACTTTGTCCACCCAGTCTTCATCATGTATGCGCTTTACGGTAATGTCGTCTTCAAGGAGTTCGTGCTGAAGGCAATACACAGACTCATCGACGATGTTGTGACGGTCATCACGACGCTCCCATCCGCCGCTCGATGCACAATTATGGAGCAGAAGAGCGAACATCGCTATGTACTCCACGCCCTCTACGCCAACATCATGCTGCGCGGCATGAACGCACCGCCAATCGCTCCAGAAAACGCCCCCGCACAGCCTCGGGAAGTCATAGAGGAACTTCTGCCGTTATATGACTCAAAGTTTAGCCTAAATCTTCCACATCGCATCAAACACGCAATGTTTGTTCCGCAAATGGAGGAGATTCCTTTCTCATACAAAGACGGCAGACTCCTCTTCAGCTTGCCAAAACTCTTGTGCCACCAAATGATTGCTCTGGAATACTGATCATATAAATATGAAGAGTATAATTAACCTTTTAGATATATAATCTCCTCTAGTGCTCTATTCCCCAAACGTACAGTGACATCACGACACATCAATATATCATCTATGCTTGAAACAGCGTGAATTGTCATTATAGTATAATGGTCTTGAAAAGGCGTTTATTCACCAACTTTTGAGTTATGATTTATATATTATAGGAGTTTAAAAATGCACACATTCACAGGGCGATGGATTACGACACCAGAGATGGCAACGTTGCCAGTTTACAACGTCTATCAGGATGACATCTACCATCGGAACGCAAACAAGCCAGTACAGCCAAACCCATACGCCCATGTGAACAATCGCCACGTCCTGTTCCGTCGAAAATTCACACTGGATACAGTCACTGCGACACGCATCTTCATTACGGCGGATGACTACTACAAGCTGTACATCAACGGTCGTTTTGTGGGCCAGGGGCCAGCGCCAGGCCATCAGATACGCTATTACTATAACGAGATGGACATCACCCCCTATCTTGTTGCGGGAGAGAATACCATCGCCGTCCACACATTCTATCAGGGACTCATCAACCGCGTCTGGTGCTCTGGAAACAACCGTCACGGTCTCCTCTTCGATGTGGTGGCCGACGGCAAGACGATCCTTTCCTCTGACGAGACTATGCTGCAATGCCTTCATTCTGGATTCACCGCATGCGGCATCGCAGGCTATAAGACGCAATTTATGGAACGATACGATACCAACTCTCCAGAGGTGGGCTTCGAGAAGCCAGAGTTTGACGATTCGCAATGGCAGAATGCCGTTCTTAACCCAAAGGAAGACTACACGCTCTGTGCACAGCCTTCCAAACAACTCGTTTTCGAGGAGGTCAGCCCAGAGAAGATGACGCGCACGAAGACGGGTTATCTCATCGACTTTGGTGCCATTTTCGTCGGTTATCTCACATTTGCGGCCCGTGGTCCCAAATACAGCGACATCACGCTGAAGTTCGCGCAAGAACTGAATACTGATGGCTCCGTTCGCGAACAGTTGCGCTGTAACTGCACATATGTCGAGCATTTCGTGTTGTCTGGCGGCTTGGACACACTGAATGAGTTCGACTACAAGTCGTACCGCTATGTGGAACTCATCCTGCCAAGAGAAGCAGCCATTGACGAATCAAGCGTGAAATTCATCGCACGCCACTACCCCTTTGAACAGAAAGCCACCTGCATGTACGACGATGCTGAGCATCTGGCGGTCTGGAAGCTCTGCGTAGATTCTCTGCGCTATGGTGCTCAAGAGACAATCATGGACTGCATGGAACGTGAAAAAGGCTACTATCTAGGCGATGGTTGCTACACAATCTTGTCACACTGCCTACTAACGCAAAACTTTACACTTCTTGAGAAGTTCTTCGATGATTTTCTCGACACCAGTTTTCTCGACAGAGGACTGCTTGGTGATGGATGCTGCTCTTTCATGCAAAGGATTGCAGAATACCCCCTGATGATGATCGAGACGATTCTCCCCTATCTTACAATGACGGGCAACACACGCTTCATCTCTGAGCGCTATGACAAGTTCAAGGATGTCTTGGACTTCTATCGCGAAAAGTATGCAGAGGAAGACGGACTGCTAAACAATCTCGACAGGTGGTGCGTGGTGGAATGGCCCGCCAACTACCGCGATGGCTATGAGATTGAGCGAGAAGGAATGACGCATGTCATCAAGAGCAATGCCATCAATACCTTCTATATCGGAGCAGTGAAGTCGTTGAACAAGATTGCAAAGATGGTGGGACGCGAACCATACGCAGATGTTGAGCCATTAGTGGCCGCATTTCTAAAGGCTTTCTACTTGCCCGATAAGCACCTCTTCCGCGATAATGTCAATACAGACCACATCAGCATGCCAGGCAATATTTTCGCGGCGTTCCATGGACTCGCGCCCGATGCGGCTTTCCATGGTGAGTTCTTGAAGATGGTGCGGGCAAAGTGCATGAAGGATATCCTGCTCTTCCAGACATTCCCACTGCTGACCTATCTGCGCCGCAAGGGCGAAGATGAACTAGTCAAACAGCTTTTGGTTGACAAAAACGCTTGGCTCAAGACAATCGAAGAGGACGGGAAACGCACCTTCGAGGGCTGGCGCAAAGACGGCAAGTGGAACACTTCCCTATTCCATCTCACTATGGCCCAAGGTGCATTGTTCCTCACAGACTGGCCTATCAGAGAGGCTTATAACTTTTAGGACACACCAACTTTTCGCAAACTAAAACTTCTTGCGAAGCAGTTCTTCTGACACCACTTGCCGCCATGGCGTCAAGTGGTGTCTCATTTGAAATTACCTCTACTTATAGACCTTTGTGATTTTGGCGATGACTTTGAAGTTGTCAGAATCGCGTTTTCCGAAGGTCAGTGTTGCCTTGTTGGTGCCTGGCTTGAGTTTCGGGAACGTGCCTGTGACACGACCGACTTGAACCGTCTTGTCATCATCGTCGAGAACGGCGAAGGTCATTTCGTTACGGCATCTAAGACGTTGTCCAGACTTCAGACTACATTTGAAAGAGACGCTCTTGCCGTTGATGTTCAACGTAGGATTGAAGAGTTGCGAATTTTCAGATGATTGCTGCGTTGGACTCAATGGGCCAGAACTGACCACATCCAAATCGAACTCAATCTTTGGCGGTGGAGCCTTTTTACGGTAATCCAGCACATTGATGTTCCAAACATTGTCATGTCCATCCTCCTGAAAGATAGTTCTCGGCATTTCATAATCAAGCATCATGTATTTCCAGTTAACGTCTTTGTTAACTGTGCCAAAAGAAGTTCCGTGTGTGAACAGCGTCACTTCCGCGCGTGGCGAGAACTCATTGGTGCTTTTAGCTTCCAGTTCAATTTGATTTGCACCTGCATTCAACTGCGGTAACTTATTATCAAACACAGGCTTAAAACGTCGCATGATAGTGCCATCCTCAGAGAAAAGCATACCATTCCCCTCTGCATCCACCTCAAGATATTCCCCTGAAAGCAAATCGACAGGCAATTTGACTTTTCTGCCATTGACGGTGACACATGGATTTGATATGATGGCCTTTTCCTGCGGATATAGTTTAATTTCTCCGATTTCGATATTCGTATTGCCTTTGGCAGGAATGTTGTTTAGGAAGATGCTGACGCGCTCTATGTACTTGAAGTCCAGAGCAGTGCGCGTATTGGCAAGAATGGAGGAAATAGTGTTGTAAGGCCATCTGACCTCCTGCATCCGCTCGGCGTCTCTTTCGCGGAAAAGAAGTGTGAAGAACTTCCAGCCGCTGAAGTCGATGTCGATATAGTGGTCGGAGACCGCCTCGTAATAGATGTACGGCGTCTTGAACTGTATATTCAGAACTGCTCCTGAGGCATCACCCTTGACCCAAATGCCAAAGCATCGGCATGTTCCAAAATTCTTGTGCGGGAATGGATAATCTATCTGAAGGCGCGTCCATGCTCTGTTTGAGAAATCGTTGTCGTTTTTGGCGGTTATCGCCATACGGCGGAAGTCGGCACCGTTTTCAGGAGGCAGGAACTTCAAATCCTGCGTGACTTTAGCGGCGGCATCTTGTTTTGAGAAGATGCTATTGTCTGTGAAATCCACAAGAGTGAAGGCATCCTTTGATTTGACATCAGCGGCATACAAAGCCTCAAGTCGCATGTTAAGCGGTCCAGCATATTTGCAATCAGCGGTCCATTGTTCAGTTGCGTCGCCAAGGGATGTCATTCTTCTCTTCGTGATGTCCATTGGCGTGAGGAGCCATTTGCCTTGGTTGTTCATTCGAAGCGTGAAGTCCTTTCCAGGCTCGGCAAGCGGCTTCAAATCGTCAGGCTCAAAGTAACGAGCGAGACGGACGCGCTCATACCAGCCGAGAATGGTCAGTAGTTCATCCATGCGTCCGTTCTGCTGCTTTCCTCTTGCTCTGACATTCTCGATGGACATAGGACCGTCAATTCCAAGGTTCTTTGCCGCAAAGTACTCAAACTCGTCAGGGAACTGGCCGCGCATCTTTTCGCTTGGTCCGATTGGTGCCCACCAACCCATTTGAATCTCCTCAAAATCGCTTTCTCGGAAAACCTTTTGACGCACATGGGCATCATGGTTCTGCCTAAACGCCCAATGTGGATAATCCCATGCTCCCAGTCTGGAGTGAATCCACCAGCTGTTATGCCCCCATTCGCTTGCCTCTGTGACTGGTGTACCATTCAGCTTGGAGAAGATTTTCCAGCGCATAGTGTCAATGCCGTAGCGGCTGCGCATTCCCTCCGAACCATCAAAATAAAGTCCGTCCATGCCGCATGTGTTATAGACATTGGCGATTGCGTCCGCCAAATCGTCCGCAAGTTTGCTGTCAGGCTTTGGATAGAAGGCTATGTAACGCTGTTGGAGATACTCCGCCTTGTCGCCTGCGGCGTGAGCGGCTTTCTTTGTCCTGAACGCGCCTCTAACGCATTTTTTAAATGCATACGGCTTCTCCCGAGAGATTTCCGTGTACTGAATAATCTCCTTTCCAATCTTTATGGCGTTGCCGTTACAGGAGTAGCTCCAAACGATTTCATGCTCTTTGATAGGCTCTTCGTTGACGTAGATGACATCGTCGCTGGGACTCATCGGCTTTGCGAGAGTATATGTGGCGAGGGAAATCAAATCGTCAGAGGGCACAGGCGTAACCCATGAATCATTCGGATTGATGCAGGCCGTGAGCGTGTGGAAAGTCGCCTTTAAGCCAGCAAGGTGGATTCTGTCAACAGAATCCTTCATGTCCGAAATGCCATTCGGAAAATATCGTGGATTGACGTCGTAGTGGCCGAGCGTCTTCCACCAGGCGTGAAAGTGAATGAACTGGAAGCCGCCGCGTTTCGCTATGTCAATCCATCTGTCTGTGTCTTTATGCGCTAGATTGGCGAAAAGATATGACCCTCTTGTAAGTTCGCTTTCAAGGGTCCAAGGACCACCGTTTTTGGATTTCGGGACATTCTCCTTCTCCTGCATTGTTCTTGCAATGTCTAGAATCTCCTTCTTCGGCGCGGCGGCAACTGCGGCGGCGATGCCGTCGAATCCGCAATATGATTCACCTTCGGCGAAGAGGATGCGGCCGTCGGCTCTTGGAAATCCTAACATCTTCACCTTGAGGCTGAGGCTGCGCATGAGGAGTCCGTCCTCGTCGTCAGACGCCAGTCCCGACATGCGGCCATAGTATTTGTTCAATTTTGTCTGCAACTGGCAGAAGCGAAGTCTTGTCAGGCCTGGAATGCTGACCTGCTGCGGAGTGAACTTGAAATAATCGCCTGTGGACTCAACTTTCATCTTGAGTATTGTCCCTCGTTCCATCATGTCGATGTCAAGGACGTTGTTCGGTTCAAGCATGAGGCGTCTGGACACAAGCATCGGCTTTCCGTCGCGATAGGCCGTGCAGAGCGGCAACGGCTCGCCAAGCAGTTCGCGTCCGTTGCTTTTGAGCATTAAGGAAGTGATAAGGCCGTTCTGCGAAATCTTCATGATGGCTGTTCGAGTCTCAAGCCTAGTTAGGAGCGGCATGTCCTTCATGGAGATACTATTGTATTTTCCATCTTCGCGCCCCTGAATATCCGCAAGTTTTTGGATTTCATTCTCATGGAGCGCACGTCCGTACAGCCTAATTTCGTCAATAAGTCCATTATGGGTGTTTGGCCCCTTATCCCAACTGCCTACATAGCCCATAGCAGAAGCGACTCTGAGTTCGTGATTCCAATTTGAAACAGATCTGACCTTTTTACCATTGACATATACAGTAATGACTGGTCGCTTGAAGACGACAGCTATATGGTACCATTTGCCAGGCTCAATATTGTCTATGCATCCAACCCAATTCTCCAGCCAGTTGTCTTTGGAAACGCCCTTTGTGGGGTCTTTCTGAATTCCTATGCGGAAAGTGCATTTTCTGTCTGAAACATACAGCATCCATCCGCCAGGCATCCATCCCGCATGAAAAAGATTCGGCCATTTGTTGAAACCATCCCAAAGTGCCCAAATCGAAAGGCTCATCTCGTTGGCACCATTCAGTTCCACAGGGAGAATGAAAGAGCCGCAAGAGCTGTTGCCAGTGAAACGCAAAGCTGTGCCGAAGGCACCTTTCGCCCATGAACCATTATTCATGACGATATCCTTGCCGCCGACCGTATCGGCTGTCCAGATGCCGCTCCCCTCCTCGCACGGCCAGTACGCAAGCAGTCCGTCATCAATTCCAGCCAAGCAGACCGCGCAAAACAATGCAAAAATGACCAAAGACAATCTCATGTTCCTCTCCGTATTCGTTTATGAGCAAATTTCCTCTGTCAACTCTCATGATTATTCACATCAATAACCTTACCGTCCAGCGACAATCTCTCCAATTCTGCTTCAAACTCCTCCACACTCGGCATATCGCACTTATAATTCTCTGGTAGAACGTTCGTTAGTTCATAATCACTCACCCCAAGGGGCATATCGGTCTTGCCTAACAAATACCGAACAAGCGGAGCATTTTTGCCCTTACAGACAAGAAGTCCAATTGTTGGTCCATCTCCTTCACGTTTGAGCGCAAGATCACAGGCTGCGACATACCCTTGCAGCTGTCCAAAATCAGAGGTATCAAACTCACCAGTTTTAACTTCGATGGCACAATATCGGTGCTGCGGAATAAAATAAAAAAGCAGGTCAATCCGCTTCTCCTCTCCATGCAGTTCAACAACCTTCTCCCTACCAACAAATGCAAAGCCGTTTCCAAGTTCCAAAAGCAATGCTTCAATATTAGCCACCATAGCCTTCTTTAGTTGTGTCTCATTGAATTTTTCACTTAGTCCTTGCACAGAGAATATGTACGGATCCTTTGTCAACTGTTGTGCCAAATCGCCATCAGGTTTTGGCAGATTATAATTAAAATTAGTGACAGCCTTACCTTCTCTAGAATAGAGGTCAGTTGATATCCAATTCAATAGAACATTTCTGCTCCAATTATTCTCCACAGTCTTTCGTATATAAAAAAGAGCTTTATCGACATCGCCTTTACACTTGTCTATGATTAGACGATGATGCCCCCATGGCACCATGAACAACGGTTCTTTCTCAGCCAATTTTATGCAATTTCCTCCCATTGCAATCAATCGTTCCACAGGTTGTGGAACAATTGTGGTCTTGCCATCCTGTGAAGATTGTTCCGCAACCTGTGGAACAATTGACACGCCTGAATATAATTCATAGAACCTCTGGCAATAAATGATATTCACTTTGGAAAGACCAGAGGCTTCAGGAAGCATCAATTTCAAGTCGCTACTTAACCGTGAATAAAACTTGTCCCCGTACTTCACACCATAATACTTTTCACTTATATCCTTGCCAAGCTCCCAGTAAAACTCCAGAACCGCACTGTTGACGGCAACAGATGATTTAATTTGTGTGTTTTGATAGCGCTGTTTAAGTTCCCTCAGCCAAGAAATGTATTCAGAAGATTGAATCTGCGCGTCCATTATCTTTTTCTCCCAAACAATCGTTTCCTTATACAGATGCTGTACTATAAAACTGTCATTTCAAGACTGGTGCTTGAAATTGTTATGAATATCCAATTAAGTAGCCAGTCCATTAACCTGCTTGTTAAACAATTGCCCAAGTTTTGTCTCCTCCAAATTGCAAGTGCTATTGTTATCAATTATTTCACAAGCATCACCTGGTCCCAGAAAATCTCATTCTTTTTCGTTGAGCCTTTGACGAATGAAGGTCCTGTGAACTTTGCGGAGACCCATACCTCCCATTCGTTGAGTCCTGGCATGCCGTCGTCCCCTTGATAGCACCATGATATGTCGCATCTTGTGCTCCAGTAGAATCCCCACACGAAACTTCCAGGACCAATGTTGTATTTGCCGATTCGATACCAATGATACTTCTCGTCCTGCGGCACAGCTTGCCTGAAGTACCAGCCGATGGAACGTTTGTTGGTGTAGTCATAGCAACCGAAATTGATGGGCAGGAATCCCTTTATGGGTTCCTTTGTGATGTCATACCTTTCTGGAGGGCTTGGTGGCGTCACAAGGGCTTTTCCTGCAATGGAATCTGGATCATCAACAATTGTGTCTTTGTTCGAGTTGTGCGCCCAAGACATCTTCGGCCAGCCAATCATAATAGTCTTTTTGTTCTCAAATCCAGCGGGCACTGACAGTTCGATGCTAATGAAATCCTTCAGATGAACCTCTAGTTCCTCCTTCATTTTCGTCTTGTTTTTCTCGTTCTTCTCCGCATCAATAAGTCTCTGCCGATACTGTTTGTAGAAGGAAAGCATGAACTCCCTGTCGCCGAAAGACCAGCGTTGATTTCGAAGGATGACATGGATTGGCGTCATCATCTCCGTCTCCACATGCTTTCTGTAAATGCTGCCATCCTCTGTGGCGTTGTATGCATCCATAAGGCAAGTCCAGACATTGCGCATGAACGCCTCGGTGCAGTATGGCCTGTCCCGCGCGACGGCTGTCATCTGGAATTCCACGGCGGCGACCTTTTTGCGCAGCATGTCGAGATACTTTTCAAAATGTTTCGCGGCAGGACCATAATAGCCATCCAGAAATTCTGAGACCAGCGTCTCCGTATCTGCATTGACATCGTACATCAGCCTGTGCCCCAAATACCTATGGAGTGCATAGAATGGCTGAGGATTCCGAAAGTCCCTCTCCGATTCAATGAACATCTGCTTGACGCCATGCTCCTTGTAGTATCTGAATTCGGGAGCAATGGCATCGACAAGCGTCTCGACCCTTGGCGGCTCAAAGTATCTCCCGCCCATGTTCCAATAGACCCACAGGGCGAGATTCGCCCCTGTCTCAGCCCATCTGTCGAACTGTGCCTTCTGGCCTGCATTGACGGGATGGGTGATTGGACGATAGCAGTCGTTGAAACCGTACAGATTGCACCACTGGATGATGATGTTCTCACACGGCTTTATGCCGACTGGAGCCTCCCTGCCGCCCGAATAGGCGAACGTCATTATCATGAGTTCTGGATACTCTTTGCGAATTCGTTCCGCAATCGGATTAAGGAAATGAAGCAAGAGGCCCGCGTCGCCGCCGTACTTTTTGCTTATGGCGACACAATCATCGCAAAGGCAGAAGAAATGGCAGTTGTCCATCTGAGAGATGTTATAGACGACTGGCCATTTCTCCTTTGGGAGCTTCTGCCTGTCGGCCTTGATGTACTCCACCAGTTTGTCATAGACTATTTCAGAGACGGCGGGATTGGTCATGCAGAAGTTGCCGCCCTGCATAGTCGGCCCGAGATTTCCATGGAAACGCTTGCCGTCCTTCCCCATGCTGAAATACTCTGGATGCTCTTCAAAATACTTCTTTGGCTCGATAAATGAATAGAAGTTATGCATTTCAGGATATTGGCGCGATGTCATCTTCCCTGGAGAATAGAAGTTCCAATAACCGTAGTTTAAGGTGGCGCGCATGCGCTTCTTCGCCGTAAGGAAATTGCCGAAATACTCTTTGCCCTTCCAATATGACTTGTAGAAGTCATCGACCATGTCCCTGCAAGCGAAGCTCGGACGCCCTTTGAGTTCAATCTCGTCCAACATCAGCGTCCGTTTTTTGGGAACGACATTCGTGTCTTCTGCAAGAAAACGGCATCCGAAACAACGTTCCAGAAGTTCATAGACGCCATAAAGCGTTCCATTGTTTCCGCCACCGCAGACAATCACGTTCCCACCATCCGTCTTGACAAGCCACTCCTCTGACGCCATGCCGTCTATATTCACTCGTGATTTCGCATAATCGGTCTTGCCGACAAAAAACGCGGCTCCCTCGCCGTTGGCAATCTGGAAGTCAGCCCCCGTGATTTCATCAAGGGCCCATTTAAGTTCCTCCGCCGCAAAACGTTCCTCTGGAGTGCAGTCAATTCTGAACAATGCCCTGCCCTCTTCCGCCAACTTGAGCGGTGCCGCAAAAACTATCGCACTGGCAGCAATCAAAACAAGACCGATGATTCGCATTCTGTTATCTCCTTAAGTTACGAGGCAATTTCAAAACTATCATCGAAATGCGCTTCGATATGTTCCGCATTTCGCGATAGTTTTGAAATTGCCTCTTATATTAACTCAATCCCAAGCCGTATTGCCGAATATGCCATCTTGGAAGAAGACTGGCTTATATCCTAATTCAGAAGGTATTCGGCAGGAGGTCTCCAGACGCTCAAAGTAATCTGGAAGATAATTCATATAGTGCTTGTATGCATACTGTTCATGGCCGACCGCTTCCATCATCTCGCAGCCTGATGCAGCGGCTTCCGCGTCCTCGCGCCTGATTTTTGCCTCAATTTCAGCGGGCGTGTCGATATTGAAGCAGAAGAATGTCCTTGAGAGGAAAAGGTCGTAGTCGGTGTCGTAAAAGCAACGTTTTGCGAGCATGTGGCGTGCCACGTCCTGCTCATAGAAGAAGCCAATGTCGCAGGAGCCAGTTCCTAGTTCAACTGATTCTCCATTCACAATTATACGATTTGACATGAAGCCACTGGATGTCAGAATCTTTGTTCCACGCTCCTTGAGTACATGGAAAAGTTCAGGCGGCAGCATTGCCCAGTGGACATTTGTCGGCGCGGAGCATGACTTCTCCCCTGCAATGCGGACGAGTTGCTCCATTGTGACATCGTAATCGTGTGAAAGTTTCTCCTCTGTGCAGTGCTGATATGGTCGATCTGGAAACTCCGAAAAAGCGTGGAATGCCAAATGCAGCCAATCGGCATTGTCCTCAAATTGGCTTCTATAGTCTGAAGGCACTTGATCAATGGTGAAATGCTCCGCATCGTGGTCGTTTCTGAAAAAACACTTTAGAATGAACTTGCTACCGTACTTTTCGTGTAGTTCTTGGCAAGGCGGGAAAAACGAAACTTCCCGAATCGA
>JAEEGL016029779.1_pt1 | contig 11390 bp, 6 predicted proteins | sample 9134231 | NCBI WGS metagenome assembly JAEEGL01 (sample SAMN16246548, study PRJNA631951) | gut metagenome | biome: gut microbiome; feature: rumen; material: fiber-attached | host: Bos | place: Iran: Karaj | collected 2018-10
CGTAAGGACTCTCTTTTCAGACTGCAAAGTTAAAGAGGGGAGGGGAGCTGCCTCCGCCTTGTGGCACTATGAGGAGTGCCTTGGACGAAGTGAAAATTCAGGCTGGAGATTTTCATCGTAACGTCGGGAGATAAAAATGGCATGGCGCGGACGGGAAAAATAAAGTAAGGAAATAGGATGAAATTTTCTAGAGAATTTAGACGTAACGTCGAGAGTTATTTTTGTAATTCGCGGTAACAGGAAAACATCTTGCGGTAACAGGGGAAAAACTCGCAGTAACAGAAAAGAATCTCGCAGTAACAGGGGGGAAAAATAGGGGAGCGCGGACAATGATGTCCACGCCCCCAAGTTGATAAAAGCCTTAGCAATTATTCCAATTTCTTTCCGAGACCTCAGTACAGGAAAGCTACTTCACCAGCACCTTGCGGCCGTTCTGGATGTAGACGCCCTTGGGCAGAGAGTTGAGGTCGGTGGTGTTGAGTTTCACTCCGCTGAGGGTGTAGATGGCCTGACTTTGGCGTTCGGGCTCGTAAGTGATGCCACCGATGCCCATCGTATTGTCTTCAATAATATTCTTGAATTTCCCCCAGAAGGCGTGTGCCTTATACTTGGCCTTGCAGCCCACTGGCACATGAAGTTCAATGTCTGAATAGAACAATAACGTCTCATCATCGTAGAAGAAGAAACGCTTGAATCCCTCTTTGCCTGCATATTTCGAGTCGGCCACATCGGGCGGTGTGCTCTGTCTAAGCAAGAGCTTCTTTGGATAAAAAGTATATTCAATGTCGTAAATGCATGCTTCGCCCAGGAATGTGACCGTAGATGGCAAGTTCACCGTCTCAAACTGTTGCGCTACAAATGCGAATGGACCCACCTCAGTCACCTTGTATTTCTTACCATTTTTAGAAATCTCAGAGGGAATCGTCACATTGGCTTTCTTTGTGCAGCATCCGTTGAGCACGGTGGCAGTCTTGTTGTTTTCATGCAGGATGTATTTCACGCCGTCCACCGTGGCTGTTTCCTCTATCTCCTTAATCTGTCCGAACTTTTTCCACACATTGGCATTCTTATAAGTGCTGACGCATCCTTTGGGCACGTAGAGCGTACACATCGACAGGTCGATGCCCGTGATAAAGTCGTTGTTCACTTCCACAGGCTTCGGATTGTTCATCACCAGATAGCGCAGATTCCAAGCGTAGTTGAACGGTGTACCCTCTATGGTTTTGAGCGTTGAGGGCAGCGAGAACCATGTCATCCTGCTGCTTTGGAAAATGTGAGAAGGCAAGAAAGTCAGTCCTTCCGGCAAGTTCATCTCCATGTCTCTGGTTCCGAAGGAATTAAAACAGAGTCCTCCGATAGTCTCCAGCTTACTGCCTGCTTCGAACACCACTTTATCTGCCGTTGCAAAGCCGAAGCCTATAATGCTTTTCACCGTATTGGGAATGGTGAGCACACCGAAGTTGCTGTCCAGGAAAGCGTCATCTCCGATGGCAGTCACGGTGAAATCGGTGTTCTGGTATTTCACGTGCGACGGGATGGTTACATTGCCAGTATATGAGGCATATTTATCGTTCTTGAAGGTGACGGTGGCCTCACGTGTCTTGAAGTCGAGGAAATAGAAGATACCACCTATCTCGTAAGCTCCGTCTTGCAGTCCATTGTAAATATGGTTGTTGGAGAAGGTCTTCACCTTGTTGGCCACTTTCAGGTCAACATATTCCTGTCTGTGGTCGTAGAACAGGAACTTCTGCCACGCACTGTTCTTGTCAGCACGCCCAACGGGATAAACCATGTACTCGCCGTCGGGCAGTTCCTTCGACAGGAAGAAGTCGTTGGCACACCACTCCCGCTCATTATCATAGATGATGTCGTGCGTTTTTTTGTTTTCTATAGCCAGCGCCGAATAGATTTTATCATTGCTTCTGTTGATGTCATACAACTGAAAGCCCCAGTTCAGCGTCAGAGCCTTTGTTTCGGGCACATACTCAAAATCCTTGTTTGAGCAGAAAGAGTAGCTCTTTTTGCCGCCCTCGTTCTTTTTGATACCAACAATTATTAGCTGCCCCTTATTATAGTATATGGCAGCAGTAGAGAAATAGTTGTTACTATTGCCATCCCAACCGAAATTGATATGGAAGAAGCCGTTTTTGTCCATTCCGTCGATGACCATGGCGTGTGCCCCCGTGGGGCTGCCTCCGCTCAGAAGTACTGGACGTTTGGCTTTCAGCTCATCAGTAATGATGCTGTTGTAGGCCTCCTGGTTGCAAAAATTCCTCGGAATCATACGCATACTCTTGTCGTAATCAAAGAAGTTGATCAGCGGTTCTCCCCCAAACGTAGCACCACTATCGGTTAAGCCGTAGAACGTATGATAAGCATAACCCACGTCCTTGAGCAGCAGGGCTACCGCGTCTTTCGACGCTTTGCTGCTCGAGCTGGTATATTCAGCCAACATCTGGTCCCACTGATAGGTTGATTTGCTAAAGTCGGCCGAGTAGTGAGCACCATTCCAATCGTAGCTGGTGCTGCCCTGTCCCTTCTTCGGCCATTTGTGGTAGTACATCACCTGGGCGGCAGCCGTGGGCACACAGCCCGTGAGGCTGTATTTCCCGTCGTACTTGGGGCACATGGTGTTGTAAGGCTCGCCCTGTCCCCATTTGCTTTTCAACAGCGGATCTATGGGCGTAGCCGATGCTTTCTTGGGCGCATCCAGCGGCTTTCCGGGATGAGCGCGCAGGTCTTGGGTCTGCCTGGCAATGCCATCGAGCAACCATCTGAAGCTGCTGCTGACGTTCTCCGCATCGAAATGCCCGTCGGGCGAGTAGCCCAGCACGCCTTGGCGCTCGTCGCCACCCACCACGACGTAGCCCCCGTTCTGCTCGTCGTTGAAGATGTAGTAGTCTTCACTGTTGTTGGCAAGCGTCAGCCGTGCTGCTCTGCGCGGGGCTTTGCTCATGGCCGTGCTCCCAAACTGGGCAGAGGCCACAAACCGGCTCGCTTTTTCTAACGCCCTCTCCTTCGTAACTGACTGCGAGGAAGCGGGCAGGGCCTGTAAGCACAATATGGCAGCCAATAGGCCAACAGTATTCTTTTTCCAAATCATAACAGAAAACCTTTCGTTTAGTTTTTTAGAAAAGAGCCTCGGGGCGAGGTGCTACTTGCGCAGCACCTTCTTGCCCTTGCGGATGATGACGCCCTTTTCGGTGCTCCTTGCGCGTTGGCCACGGAGGTTGTAGAGTGGCTTGTTGTCGATGGTGGCGTCGTTGCCCCATGTGCTGATGCCAGTGGTGTCGGTCACATGGATGGTATAAGAGGCCTCACCGGCATAGAAGGCATCGTCGCCCTCAAACGTGGCAGTGATGACCACATCGCCTTCGCCTACGAGCGTCACCTCTCCGGTGGCAGCATCAACAGTGGCCACGTTCTCGTCGCTGCTCTGATAAGTAACGGTCAGCGAGTTGGGGTTGTCCAGCTCCGGAGCAACGAATGTCTCTGCCATATCGGCCGCAAACTCATCCTGCTCGAAGCTCAGGCCGGCCTGCTGGATGAAGAGGGCCTCAAGCTCTACTTCATTGCCGGGCATATCGAAGGTCACTATCGTAGCTGTTTCGTCGATGGTCACATCGCCCAGCACAACGTTCCACTGCCTGAAGTCGCCGCCGTCTTCGTCGGCTGTCACGGTGATGCTCTCTCCCTCGGCAGCTTGGGTGGCCGATGCTGTGCCGCCGGTGACGGTGACAGCGTAGATGGGCCTTGTTTGCTGGTGCGACGGATCTATCTCGCAGGTCATGGTCTGCTCGCCCGGGCTGCCGGGCTCAGCATCGCGGGTCACCTGCCATTCGCCCCATATATGGCCCGTTGCAGGAATCTCCATGGGAGCATCTATTTCTTCCTCACCATTCTCGTCGGCAAACAACATGCCGCAGTACTTGTAAGTACACTTCCAGTATTCAGCCGACCCCGGAGTCTCGCAGCCTGGTGCGACAGGTTCCACGCATTCCAGCTCGTGGCTGTGGCCTTCGTATAAATACCATCTATTATATTCATTTACTTCCGGCCAGAATACTGCATACCACCCTTTTTCCCCTTTAGCAGCATCCACCTGGGCTTTCATCATCAGGTTGCCCTCATACTCGTCTTCAACAAAGACATAGAGATATCCATATTGGCCTTCTTCCATGGTTGGAAGGCTCTCCACCAACGCATCCATATTTGCTCCTCTTATCTGGTTGTAATAACAATAAACAGTTGTCAGCGCTGTGTTTTTCGACAAATCAAGTGACATTAGCTTGTTATCGTGGCAGTAAAGATATTGTAGCTCTGAGTTATGCGAAACATCGAGTGACGTCAGCTGGTTATTGTAGCAGAAAATATATTTTAGTGCTGTGTTCTGCGAAAAAACGAGTGACGTAAGCTGGTTGTCGTTGCAGGCAATTTCTTCCAGCGCTGTGTTCTTCGACAAATCGAGTGACATCAGCTGGTTTCCGTCGCAGCGAAAAATTTTCAGTGCTGGGTTCTGCGAAACATCGAGTGTTGTCAGTTGGTTTTTGTAGCATTGAAGTTCTCTAAGCGCTGGGTTCTTTGACACATCGAGTGTTGTCAGCTGGTTTTGATAGCAGCTAAGCAGTTCGAGTTTGGTTAGCATTGAGACGTCGAGTGATGTCAGCTTGTTTTTTTCGCAATACAAATTTTCCAAATTGGGGAAATACTCGATTCCTTGCAATGAGGAAATATCCCTATTAATTGGAGCTAAGAGTTTTATTTGGTTTCGTTCCTTTGGTGTAAGCACTCCGTCTTTTCCTACAGCATGTTCAAGAAGAAGATAGTTACGGAAATTTTCATCAGGAAAGTGTTCCTCATCAATAAGGATGTCATCAGGTGAAAGGGCACCCTCCACCGCACGCACAGATAGGCCCATATAGCGATCTGTAGTTCTAATCTCTACTATGTCTGTATTGTCCTCATTATCCAAGAACAGATACTGGCTGTTTCCCTCGCCGTCCAGGTCAGAACACCAGTAGTCACCAAATCCTCCAGCTTTTATATTATCAACTTTTTTTCCCGCAAATTTAAAGAAGACAGATGCTCCGTTGGAGGCTGTGAACTTTAAGCCCACACGATCATTTAAAATTGCACACTCATGTGTGCAATACTGCACGAGTTCTTCAAACTGCTCCTTGGAGGGTATGTTGAACTTTGCTCCTATGATCGCCCGCGCAGCATCGTACCCGGTGCCGGCAATGTTGCTGCCAATGTCTTGATAGGTACCGTCCGTTTCGCCACGGTAGAGATATTTGCTCCAGGAATAATCGTTTTTACCTACTATTTCACCCCAAGCAAAATAATATCCATCATCATCGGGCGTACTTGCTCCCGCGTTGCAGCAGGCCCACTTGGTGCCGCTGGGCAGCCCGAGGTCAATCAGGTGCGGATGGTTGTCGTCTGGACACTGTGCGCTTGCCGTCACTGCCAGCAGCGCGAAAAACGAAAGTAAAATTTTTGTTTTCATGATAAATGTATTTTTATGTTATATATTAATCTTTCGCATTTTAAGCACCACGATGGCTTTAACGTGTACTAGAGTGGCTAGTGCTTCGCTAAAAAAGATTATTAACATTGCAAAAATACAAAAAAATAGGGGCCGATGGTTATTATTGCCACTCTTTCTTGTTACAAAACGCGCAAAATGTAACAACAATTCCCCCAAAAGGTGACAATTACGCCCCCTCGAAGGGTGCGCTGAGAGACTAATATTCAGTGGGCGAATAGCCGGTGACCTTCTTGAACACACGATAGAAACTGACGCGGTTGGCAAAGCCCACTGTGGTGGCAAGGGCATCGGTGGTGTGACTATCAAGGAAACGGTCTTCAATGAGCCGCCGTGCCTCGGCAACGCGGTAGTCGTTCACCCACGACTTGAAATTGGTGTGAAGGTACGAGTTGATGGCCGCCGACACCGCTCTATGCGACTCACCCACCAGCACGGCCAGCTCTTCGATGGTGAGATTGGGGTTGGCATAGAGGCGTTTTTCGGTCATCAGGCTGTCGAGACGGTCAATGAGCGAATGCTCTTCGCTATTCACTTTGGGAGAAGGAGAGACAGGAGAAACAGCAGAGGGAGAGTTTTCGGCATCATGGGCAATCGGGAGCGGCTCGTCGAGCATGGCCACCTCAATCTGCTGGAACGAGAAAGCGTAGTTGACAAAACGAATGGCAAACACGGCATAGTAGGCGGTCATGACGAGCGTGAAGAGCAAAGAAAGTACGGCAGATGCCGATGGAATGGCAGAAAAAAGTGCATAGAACAGAGCCAGGACCCCCATGGCGAGCGACGCGTAGAACGACCGTTTCACCCACGACAGCCGCTGGCGCTCGTCATCAGAGAAGTAGTCGGCCATGCGAAGCTCGTAGCCACGGTAGTGACGGCGAAAGAGAAAAACGTAGCCCACGAGCTTGCCCACATAGAAAAGGGCAAACAGCCGAAAGGCTACATCGGCATACTGGCCGTTGAAGGCGAAGGCACCCGCGAAGGCAGCCATGACGGGCAGCGTCACCACCACTGTTTCGCGCCAGAAGCGCCGCCACGTGAAAAAGCGCACGTCGATGAGCGTTATGAGGGCGTATGTAAAGAAAAACGCCTGCAAAATGGCGATGGCCACCATGAGTATCTGCTGCGAGGTGGTGGGCGAGGTGAGTTTCTGGGTGACGGCCTCGGCCACAAGGGCGGCAAAGCACACCAAATAGGCACAGCCCATCATGCGGCGTGCCATGCGGTAGCCGCCCAGTCCCCTGCGAAAGGGTACCACCACGAAGAAGAAACACAGTCCGAAAGCCAGAATCAGCCCCGGCAGCATGTAGGCAGTAAGCAGGGAGTGAAAGAGGGTCATCATTTTTCCAACCGTTGATTATTCATGGTGAGCAGACTGAAACGTTTCGGCATCGCGGCGCATGGCATTGGCCACGTCGGCTGCAGTAAAGGGCAGCGGCCCGCGCCCCAGCTCGGGCACGTTAAACGACTTGAGGCAATGGTCGTAGAACGAAGGGTGCCTCTGCGGCAGGCAGAAAGGCTTGTGAGCCCTTCCCTGGCGGTCGATGTAGCAGAAATAGGGCTTTCCGTAGAGTCCGTCGTCGCGTTTGGAAGCGAAAACAAACCAGCGGCTGTTCGACGACCAGCTGTGATAGGTGTCGCTGCGCGGGCTGTTGACCCTGGCGAGGGGCACCGTCTGGCGCGTCTGCAAGTTCATGAGCTGCTGGTCGGCCTCGGGGTGCCAGATGGGGAAAGTGACGTAGTGGGCAACGGTGTAGAGCATGTACTTGCCGTCGGGGCTTACACGTGGGTGGCAAACCGAAGTGAGCCGCGAGCGCTGGGCATCGGGCTGTGGGCGCCGGGCGTTGACAAGGGTGTCGAGGCTGGTGCCGAGCGTGCCCGTCAGCTGGTCGAAGCCTATGCTCACCAGGCTGTACTGCAACTCGTTCAGCTGTCCTGGCAGACTGACGCGCGGCGCGGCACAGAAATAGATGCGCTTGCCGTCGGGGGCAAAGGTGGGAAAGGTCTCGAAAGCCGTGCTGTCGGCAAGCAGCGGCGAGGTGAAGATGCGGTTTTCTTGCAGGTCGGCCACATACACATCCGACACGGCATCATACACCTCGAGCCGTTTGCTGGGCTTGGAGTGGAAAGCGGGAATGATGTTGTTAGTAGAGAACACCAGATAGCGGCCGTTGGGACTGAACGAGTAGTAAACGCTGCCCGAGGCCATGTCGGGAGTCTTCAGGCTGAGCTTGTGCAGCTGTCCGTCACGGTTGAGAATAGCTCCCCCACCCTCGCCGCGCACGTAGAGCATGCTCAGGTTGGGGTTCTGGCTGGCATAGGCATGGCAGTTCATGCAACGGTTGCCCACCTGCTCGTGGTGGCAGATGGGGCGCTCTTCGAAGTTCTCAACACAGCGTTCTTGCAGGCTGAGATGGCTGAACACCTCGTAGTCGGGTTCAATGAGGCGGTAGGTGAGATAGGGATCAATGCGGTCGGCTACCACGTGCCAGCTGAACGGCTTGTACTGCGTCCACTGGCCGTTCATGAGTGCTGTCACCGTCACCGTGATTTCCTTGTTCTGCTCCATGAGTCGGCGCCATTCTTTCTCCGTGAACGTCACCTCCTCGCCACGGCTGCTTACCGTCATGCCGGCAGCCACCACACTGACGGCCTCAGCCCCACGCACCAGAAAGTTCAGCGGCGCAATGTTCACGGGGATGGTTATGTCGGCATAGTCGGGATAGACAGGCGGCAGTGCGTTGCTTGTGCGTACGTTCGTGGGGGTGGGTGTGCATGAGGCCAGGGCAAACACGGCCAGCAGGAAAAATATGACGGTTTTGTTCATTGTACCTTCGGAGTTGTTGCTTTGTCAAAATAATACCAGTATGTGCCCTTGAAGCGCGGGTTGCCCCGTTGCTCGTTATACTGGGCGAAACGCTGCATCACGTCGGCGCTCTTGATGTAGCGCTGCCATTCGGCCTCATCGGCCTCGCTGGCAGCGAGCCAGATGCAGAGGGCCTCCTGGTAGAGTTTATTGGGGCGGGGACGCTCGGTGCAGTAACGGTCGTAATCGCGCTTAAAGTTCTGCACGTCCTTGAGCAGCAGATTGCTGCACAGAATGTAGTCGAGTGCCACGTTGTTTTCGGGATTAGAGTCGAGCAGCTGCATCATGATGTTATGGGCATTGTCGCCCAGCGACACCGTGTCTTTCTGGTTGATATAGCGGGCTTTCTCAGCATAAAAGGCTGTCTTGGGTGCATTTTCGGCCCATTTTCGAAAAACGAGCGTGCTGCCAAGTATGCCCAAATACTTCTGGGCCGCAGCGGTGTCACCGCTCACCATATTGCATTCGGCCAGCCGCTTCATCATGCGCACGTTGCGATTGTCGGGCGAAAACACGTTGGCCATCATGGCTGCCCGCTCGGTGTAAGTCATGTCGCCCAGCGCCCAGTAGAGCTCGTTCATGTTCTTGATGGTCATCAGGGGTGTGTCGGGGCCAATGGCATAGAAGGTTCCCAGCTCGGGCTGGTCGAACCTCAGCAGCACCTCGGGCAGCTGTCCGCGCTGCGCCTGCACCAGATTGTAAAAGAACTTCATTTCGGGTGTGCGCGCGGCGTCTTGCTCCACCAGGCTGAGCACCTTGTCCCAATGACCGAAATAATATTCGCAATCCACGGCCAGCTGCCGCTCAACATACCAGTCGGGGCCACGCAGTTTGCCCAGCTGCGGCACACCGAAGAGCCAGGCGGCGACGGGCAGAAGCAGGACTCCGACGAGCGTCCTTATCTTTTTTTTCAGCGGAAACACCAGCATAAGCACCAGCACCCACCCCAACAGCGACAAGGTGGCCGAAAGCGGAAAACTGTGGTGCAGGTGAAATACGGCCTCCACCGTAGTCACCAGCAGTGCAACGGCCAAGGCCACATGGCGGTTAACCCCTGCCCGCCTCAACAACAGGAAGAGAGCGACACAGAGTACAGTGAGCACCACCGTCAGAATGGCAGCCCCAGCAAAAAGATAATAGTAAAACTGCGTCAGAAATTCGCCGACCATGCGTGCCAGCCAGCCCATTCGGTCGAAATAAGTGCTGAGCCAGTCGTTGGTCATCAGGAACAGCTGGTTTTGCTCCTTATAAAAGAAATGGTAGGGATAGAAAAACTGGAAAAACACGAAGCACAGCACCGCCCAGAGGGCAATGACAGCAAAAACAAAATATCGTGACAGCGTCTGTTTCATTCCGAAATAGCATTTACCGGATGCAAAGATACAGCAAAAATTGGAGGTTTCACCATGAAAACACAAAAAAAACGCCGTGAATCACTTCAGGGCGTTTTTGCGTTACTACTTATTAATACTTACTGCAAAACCTATAATATCATTTCCTAAGGTCCTACAATTTTGATATTGCAAAGGTAAGACATAAATCTATACACTGCAAAAAATAGGCCCTTCGGTTTGTTCAAATTCATAAATGTAAACAAAAAAGCTACATTTCATCGGCATTTTTGCACATTTTTGCCCGTTAGCGGCTAAGTGCCTGCTTATGAAATTCAGACGGGGTGACACCAGTCACACGCTTAAAAGCGGTGACAAAACTGGTGCGCGACTTAAACCCTACGCCCTCGGCTATGGCCTCGATGGTTTGCTTGCCATACTTGTCAGTGTCGTTCATGCGCCGGCAGGCTTCCTTGATGCGGTAGGTATTGAGCACCGAGGTGAAATTCATGTTCAGGCTCTCGTTGATGGTCTGCGACACGTAACGATTGTTGGAACCCACAAGCTCGGAAAGCCGTTTCAGCGAGAACTCGCTGGAAAAAATCTCATCGGTAGAGTCGAGCACGGTGATGATTTTCACGGCCAGCTCGCTGCGCGTGTTCTCATCGAGACTGCTGCCCTCGTACTTGGGTCTGTCACTCTGCTCGGCGGTCTGGCCGTTTTTGCTCCGTAGCTCGGTGAGTTCGGCCTCCAGTCTTCTGATTTGGTCTTCGAAATCGCGGCGCACCCTGATGTTTCTCTCGCGAAGTTCCATACTTCGATTCACGCTCTCGTAGAGTTTCTTATTATTTTCCTTCAGTTCGCGGTTGTGGTTGTAGAGAAGCAGCACAACAAAAATGAGCGATGTGATAATCACCCAAGTGGCAATAAACATCACACGCTTGGTAACGGTGCTGTAGTGCCCGTCGTAAAACAAAATGGTCAAGCCCATCAGGATGAAGATGGCCAGTACATAGACACCTATGATTGCCTGTTGTTTTTTCATATAAAATTTTTCTCCTGAGGAGAAACAGTTAAGTCCGAAAAATGAATGACTGAAGTATTGATATGACTTTACATGATTTTGGAGTCCGGACCTATTGAGCATGATTCATTCTACAGGGCTTCGAGCATGCGCTTGAGCACCACCGAGCACGAAATTTCGCGGTTGGCAGCTTCGGGAATCACCAGCGAGTTGGGCGACTCAATGACATCGTCGGTAACAATGAGTCCACGGCGCACGGGCAGACAGTGGAGGAACTTGCCGTTGTTGGTCCACGACATGTGTTCCGTATCTACCGTCCAGCTCATGTCTTTCGAAGTGATTTTGCCGTAATCAGCGGGGTTGCTGACACCCGGATTGCTCCAGTTTTTGGCATAGATAAAGTCGGCTCCCTCGAAGGCTTTCTTCTGATTGTATTCCACACGGGCATTGCCAATGAACTTCGGGTCGAGCTCGTAGCCCTCGGGATGGGTGATGACCAGATCTACATCGGCCGCACACAACCACTGAGCAAACGAGTTGGCCACGGCCTGTGGCAGCCAGCGGCAGTGGGGAGCCCCACTGAGCACCACCTTGGGCCGCGCCACGGTTTTGTGCTCCTCA
>JAEEGL016269082.1_pt1 | contig 11390 bp, 12 predicted proteins | sample 9134231 | NCBI WGS metagenome assembly JAEEGL01 (sample SAMN16246548, study PRJNA631951) | gut metagenome | biome: gut microbiome; feature: rumen; material: fiber-attached | host: Bos | place: Iran: Karaj | collected 2018-10
GCTGAAGGAGCGCCTGCGCGAGATACTCGAGACCCTCACGGACCGCGAGCGCCAGGTCGTGGACTTCCGCTTCGGGCTGACCGACGGGTATTCACGCACGCTTGAGGAGGTTGGCAGGCTCTTCAACGTCACGCGCGAGCGAATCCGCCAGATCGAGGCGAAGGCGCTTAGAAAGCTCCGCCATCCGAGCCGCATGAAATCGCTCGGAGACTACAGGAACGCCTGACGGGCCGGCGGAACCGCCAGGAAAACAAACAACGAACCAAACAGGGTAATAGAGAAAGAAAAGGAGAGAAAGATAAATGACAATGGCATGCATCAAGGAGGCCATAGGCCTTTTCCAGAGCAATACGTGCGGGGCTGTCGTGATAGCCGCCGCGTCCTTTGTGGCGGGCATGGTCGCGTCCTGCGCGCTGTGCAGGCTTTTCAAGCCGTGCTCGTGCAAGAACGGCGCCGCGGGCAAGGACCAGTCCAAGCGCGCCCAGAACGCCGAGGCGAAGTCCGAGCGGCGTCGCCCCGCGCCGGCTGACGGGTCCATCGAGATCTACGTGGGCAACCTCAGCTACGACCTCACCGACGACCAGCTCCGCAAGGAGTTCGAGGCCTACGGGAAGGTCAATTCCGCCAGGATCATCACCAACAGGTTCAACGGCAAGTCCAAGGGCTTCGGCTTCGTCCACATGCCCAACCGCGCAGAGGTCGACGCCGCGGTCGCCGCTTTGAACGGCAAGGACATCCTCGGCCGCAAGCTCAGGTGCAACGAGGCCAAGAATGTCGACTAGGGCGCTAGTCCCGCTCGCCGAGGGCTTCGAGGAAATCGAGGCCCTGACGGTGGTGGACGTCCTGAGGAGGGGCGGCGTCGAGGTCGTCGCCGCGGCTCTTGACGGCACCCCGTCCGTCAGGGGCGCGCATGGTGTGACGGTCATGTCCGACGCGCCTTTCGCCGAGGCTGAGAAGGGGGATTTCAACGCAGTCGTCCTCCCGGGCGGACCCGGCACGCCGAATCTTGCGAATTCCGGCCTGCTACTGGAGCGCCTCCGCCGCCAGAAGGCGGAGGGGCGGCTCATCGCGGCGATTTGCGCCGCGCCCACCGTTCTCGTGGCAGCCGGGGTCCTGGACCCCGAGCAACACGTCACCTGTTACCCTACGTGCGTCCTCGAACTGGACCGTCCTTGCGCGGGGGTTCCCGTGGTTGCGGACGGCAATGTCATAACCGGGCAGGCGCCGGGCGTGGCGACGCTGTTCGCGCTCGTCGTGCTGCAGGCCCTCGAAGGCGAGCTCGTCGCGCGCAAGGTCGCGCGTGGAATGGTGACGGACGTGCTGTGAACGCACTTGTCCTCGCGGCGTCGTTGCTGGCTTCGGCTCCCGTCGAGGTCAGCTTTCTTTTCTGCTACAACCCGGACCACCCCGAGGAACCCGCGACGCGGCGCATTCTCGACCTCGCGCGCGCCGATCCCGAGGTCTCGCCGGTCAAGTGGGGCGGACTCGTCCTGCCCGGCGCGGGCGGCAGGTCCACGTTCATGCTGGCGCTCGCCGGAGGAACAGCGCCGGACATCTACAAGGCATGGTTCCATGTCCTTCGCCATGACGTCGCGCAAGGGTTCGTCTATCCGCTCGACGAGTGGGTTGGTGGGGAATGGGGTGCGGGGAGCGGGGAATGGAGACGCGAGACGTTAGACGAGAGACGAGATGCAGTTTCCCCGCGTCTCCCGTCTGGAGTCTCATGCCCCTCCAGATCCAACCCCCAGACATTCCAACACTCAAACACTTCACTTTGGGACCGGGTGCGGTGCTTCGACGGACATGTCTGGGCGCTTCCAACCCCCGGAACGGCCTACTACGGCATAGTTTACCGCAAGGACCTTGTATCGGAAGCGGGCCTGGACCCCGAAAGCCCGCCGCGGACCTGGTCCGAGTTCCGATCCTGGTGCGAGAAGCTCACCAGGCCCGGTCGCCGCGCGTTCGCCATCGAGAACCGCCCGTGGGGGTTCCTGCCGTGGGTGCAGTCCGCCGGCGGCGATGTGATTAGGGAACGGGGAATGGGGAATGGGGAACGGGGAATGGAGTATGAGGCGTGCTTCGACTCTCCTGCTGCGTTGAAGGCGGCCGAATTCCTCCAGTCCCTTGTACGCCTCGGTGTCGTGCGCGGAATGCCGACTCTTACTGTCGCGGACGACATAGGACAGCTTTTCGTGTCCGGCGAAATAGTGTCCGTCTTTGGCGGCGAGGATCTCGTCCTGCGGCTTACCGAGACGCTTGCGATGCCGCCGGAGGCCATAGGGCTCATGCCTTTCCCCGCGGCGGACGACGGCGGCGTCAGGGTGCTTCAGGCTCACCGGCACTTCTACGCGATGAGCGAGTCCGCCGGACACCGTCCGAAGGAAGAGCGCGACGTCATCTGGAAGTGCCTTTCGACGCTCGCCGCACCGGAGCTGGCGGATGAGGAGATATTGCGCAACGTCGCGGAGGGGCGCGCGAGATGGTGCCGCCCGGCGGACCTCAGGCGCCTTGGACTTGAGGAGGAGCTCAAGTCCGTGCCGAAGTCCGTCAGGGATATGTACGACGACCTCGAGGCCGGACGCATCAAGGCCGTCACCGAGCCGTGGGTCGGGTTCTGGCAGGGGGCGAGCGACATCGTCCAGCGGCGCTTCCTGGGCGTGCTCCTTTCGGACGCCGGGGCGGACTTCGACTGCGCCGCCGCGCTGAGGTCCATAACCGCGGACGCGGGCCGCGGCCTCATGTTCGAAAGCGACAGGTCCGGCATCGAGCGCGCACGCCCCTACGCGCGAATGATCCTCGGCGCTCTCATCTGCAGCGTTCTTGTATCGGCCTGGCTGGTGTGGCGGAGAAAGAGGGAATCGGAAACCGCCGTCGCCAAGGCTATGGCGGTCGAGCCGGGAAACGGGGATTGTGAGACGTTAGACGCAAGACGCGAGGAGTCCACACGTCTCTCGTCTCGCGTCTCATGCCAATCAGACAATCAAGCGACCAGACCCAACCGTCGAACCATCGAGCAATCAGACAATCAAGCAGCCAAACCCAACCGTCGAACCATCGAGCAATCAGACAATCAAGCGACCAAGCCCAACCATCGAACAATCAAACAATCAAACAATCAAACAATCAAACACTTCTCTCTCTCCCCCTGGCTGTTCCTCGCGCCAGCGGTTCTCTCGATCCTGCTTTGGAGCTACTATCCGCTCGTGCGCGGCGCGGTGATGGCGTTCCAGGACTACAAGATCGTCGGCGACGCGACTTTCGCCGGACTCGACAACTTCATACGCGTCGCGACGGACCCCGGCTTCTGGTCCGCGTGGGGGCGCACGCTGGAATACGTCTTGATAACGCTCGTACTCGGATTCGTGACGCCGGTCCTGCTCGCGGTGATGCTTTGCGAGATACCTCGCGGGAAGGTCCTGTTCCGGTTCCTCTACTTCCTTCCGCACCTCACGAGCGCGCTCGTCGTGACGCTTCTCTGGAAGCTCATGTTCGATCCGACGGAGAACGGCATCCTCAACCAGGTGCTCGCGTCCGTCGGCATCGCGCGCCATTCCTGGCTGCAGGACCCGTCCTGGGCGATGGTGTGCTGCATAATCCCGGGCGTGTGGGCGGGCGCGGGCATAAGCTCGCTCATCTACATCGCGGCGCTTTCCTCGCTACCGCAGGACTACTACGAGGCGGCCGCGATAGACGGCGCGGGGTTCCTCGCGCGCCTCAGGCACGTCACCCTGCCGCAGCTTGCACCGCTCATGGTGATCAACTTCGTCGGCGCGTTCATAGCGGCCTTCCAGGGAATGGGGGCCATATTCCTGCTCACTTTCGGCGGGCCCGGCGACGCGACGCAGGTGCTTTCCCTGCAGATCTGGAAGGAGGCCTACAACAACCTGCGCTTCTCGACTGCGACCACCATGGCGTGGTTCCTTGGCGTCGCGCTCATCGGCTTCACCTACCTCCAGATACGGTTCCTGCGCCGCGTCGAGTTCCGCCGCGCCGCCGCGGCCTGAGGTGGGGTTGACGTGCTGAGGGCAAAAATAGTATAATATATGTTCATTCCATCTGGATCGGGCTAAAACCGACTGCCCGAACGGCGAGGAATGACGAAAAAAGGAACAGAAAAATGCCTAAGATGAAAACAAAGAAGTGCGCCACGAAGCGCATCAAAACGTCGGCGTCAGGCAAGATCTTGCGCTCGCAGGGCGGCAAGAAGCACCTGAACAACGGCAAGACCCGCGCGCGCAAGCGCAACCTCCGCGGACTCGCGGTCGTTGCCAGCGAGAAGGTGACCAAGACGATGCAGCGCATGCTGCAGGGGAACTAAGGAACAAGGAGGGATATAGAAAATGCGCGCAACAAATGCACCCGCTTCCCGCGAACGCCGCCGCCGCCGCCTGGAACTCGCCAAGGGTTTCTACGGGGCGCGTTCCAAACTCTTCCGCACCGCGACCGAGGCTGTCGACCGCGCGATGCGCCTTTCGACCGAGCACCGCAAGCTCCGCAAGCGCGACTTCCGCCAGCTGTGGATCGCCCGCGTGAACGCCGCGGCCCGCGCCGAGGGGATCAGCTACTCCAAGCTCATCGCCGGGCTCACCAAGGCTGGCGTCGTGCTCAACCGCAAGATGCTGAGCGAAATCGCCATCCAGGATCCTGCCGGCTTCAGGACGATCGTCGAGGTCGCCAAGAACGCCTGAGACGGATTCCGGCAGTAAAAATGGGGCCGCGGCAGTTGCGCCGCGGCTCTTTTTTTTATATAATAGAGCATAAACACAAGGAGGACATTCCCATGGCCGACAACAATACCGAGACATTTGAGAGGCAGGACGCCGACAGCGCTGACATCCGCGACACCGACATCGTGTTCGACTGTCCGCACTGCGGCAAGAACCTTGTCATAGACTACCGCGGCGCAGGGCTCGAGATCAACTGCTCCAAGTGCGGCGAGTCGGTGCTCGTCCCGATTCCCGACGGCATGGAGCTCACCGACCTCGACCTCGACCCTGGCGAGATACTGAAGCAGCTTTTCGCGACGCGCCGCAACTACCAGAAGGCTGACCAGCGCGTCCAGTCCCTCAAGGTCCGCCTCCGCCAGATTCAGGAAGCCCTCGAGGCCGTCCAGGCCGTAATCACCGAAGGGCTGGCCGAGGCGTGAGCGCGAAGTCCGTCTTCGTCAACGCGCTGACGTTCCTACGCGTCCCGCTGATCGTCGCATGGCTTGTCTGCGCGCTCTCTCAGGAGTTCCGTGGCGGCTTCTGGCTGGCGTTCGCGGCGTGCGCCTCCATGTTGCTGTCCGGGCTTACGGACGCGCTCGACGGCGCGCTTGCGCGTAGGTGGAACGTCGTCTCGCAGCTCGGCAAGATGGCCGACCCGCTTATGGACAAGGTCTTCTACGCGGTTGCGTTCCCCGCTCTCGCGTGGCAGGCCGCGCGCCATGGGCAGGAGGTCCACTCGGTCGTCCTGCTCGTCTTCACGATCCTGTACATCGTGCGCGACCTGTGGGTCACGTTCATGCGCTCGATCGGCGCGATGTTCGGCGCGAACGTCGCCGCGATGAAGCTCGGAAAGGTCCGCACGGCGCTTTCGTTCCCGACGGCCGGCCTTGTCTACGGCTACCTGGTGTTGCACCGCGAGATCCCCGTGCAGTGGGACGCGTGGTGGCTCACGGCGTGCTACGCCGTCGAGTGCGCGATGGTCGCCCTCAACCTGCTCAGCACGGTGACGTACACCCGCGCGTATGCGCCTTATTTGAAAAAGGCACTTGAACGCAAGTAAAATTTTTGAGATAATATCGGCAACAATCATCCTAGAAAGGGAAATAAAAATGAACAAGATGAACAAAGGATTCACGCTCGTTGAGCTCCTTGTCGTAATCGGCATTCTCGGCATTCTCATGGGAGCCCTGTTCCCGACTATTTCGTCCGCCATGCTCACGGCGAACGCCAACGCGATGGCGATCCGCGGCCGCAACCTCTTTGTCGGCATCACGACCGCGAACACCGAGCGCGAGGCCCAGGGCCTCACGAGCGCGTGGCCGAAGTCCGCCGAGCAGAAGAGCGACGACACCGACGACATCGCCGGCGAAACCTTCGCAGACTCCGCCAAGTACTTCACCAAGCTCTTCGACATGCAGAACTACGGCACCACCGAGTGGCAGCCCTACATCCCAGGCGTCGACCTCGGCGTTCTCTCCGGTGGCGGCGTTCCCGCCTACACGACGGGCTCCGAGCTCAAGGGCAACAACGTCGCGTGGTGCGTCGCTTCTGGCCTTGCCGACGAGATGGAGGATGTCGTCCCCGTGCTGATCACCCGCAACGCGCAGATCGACCAGCTCCCGACCTCCGGCGGCCCGCACGACATGTCCGCCGACAAGAACGAGATCAAGATGGGCAAGACGAACGGCGGCGAGTCCGACACGCCCTTCGGCAACAAGGCGTTCGTCCTCGTCCGCAAGGGCGGAGCTTCTGGCGTCATCAAGGCCAGGTACAACAAGCTCTACCAGGTCTACAACCGCCAGAGCTTCGTCGTTCCGACGGGCACGACGTTCACCTACCTCAAGACCGGCGCAAGTAATTGATAGTCCGGGTCGCCATAGACCTGTCGCTTGACCGGCTCTTCGACTACGAGGTGCCGGGAGAGCTAGAGGGGAAGCTGGCCGTCGGCCAGCTTCTTTCTGTTCCTTTCGGCCACCGCGACGCGCGCGCGTTCGCGATGGAGGTGGGGGAGCGGGGAACGGGGAACGGGGAACGGGCGTTTGCGCTCAAGCCCATCAAGGCGATCGTAGACGAGACGCCTTTCTTCTCGCCCTCGCTCCTCAAGCTTGTCCGGCAGATAGCGGCGTACACCGCCTCGCCGATCGAAAGCGTCATCAGGGCGGCGGTCCCCGCCGCGGTCTCGCGTCCCGGCGCGCGCGCGCGCGAGCAGGTGTTCGTTGAGCCGGCGCTTGCGCCATGCGCGGTGGAGCTCACGAAGAGGCAGCGCTGGCTCTACGACAACATCGTCCGCCTCGGCGGCGGGTGGATGCAGCAGCTCTGCCGCGAGCTCGGCACGACCGCGGCGAGCCTCAGGGCGCTCGGACAGCTCGGACTCGTCGCCGTCGCTCCGCGGCAAAAGCGCCGCGACCCGCTGGGCTCGCGCAGGATACTTCCCTCCAAGCCGCTTGCCCTCAACGAAGGCCAGTCCGCCGCGCTGAAGGCGATCCTCTCTATGAAGCCGCGCGAGGAGGGCGGACCCGGCGCGCTCCTGCTGCACGGCGTTACCGGGTCCGGCAAGACGGAGGTATACCTCCAGGCCATCGCTGCGGAGCTCGCCGCAGGGCGCGGCGCGATCGTGATGGTGCCGGAGATCGCGCTCACCCCGCAGACGGTCCAGCGCTTCGCGTCCCGCTTCGGCCCGTGCGTGGCAGTGCTGCACTCGGCCCTCTCCGACGGCGAGCGCTACGACGAGTGGCACAGGATCAGGAGCGGCGAGGCGCGCGTGGTGATAGGTCCGCGCAGCGCCGTCTTCGCGCCCGTGAGGGACCTCGGGCTCCTTGTCGTGGACGAGGAGCACGAGACCAGCTACAAGCAGGAGGAGACGCCGCGCTACAACGCGCGCGACGTCGCCGTGATGCGCGGCGCGATCGAGGGCGCCAAGGTCGTGCTGGGGTCGGCCACGCCGTCCCTCGAGACGTGGGCGAACGTAAAGAGGGGCAAGTACGTGATCGCCTCCATGGCCTCGCGCGCCGGCATGGGGCGCCTCCCCGCCGTCAACATCGTGGACATGGAGGAGGAGGGGCGCGGGGGCGCACTGTTCTCGCGCCGCCTCCTTGACGCCGTGGGCGCGAGGCTCGACCGCGCCGAGCAGACGATCCTCTTCCTCAACCGCCGCGGATTCTCCCGCTCAGTCGTGTGCGGCGCGTGCGGACACGTCCTCACGTGCCCCAGCTGCAGCATGGCCTACACATACCACAGGGCGGACTCATGCTGCCGCTGCCACATCTGCGGCGGGTGGATCCCGGTGCCGGAGGCGTGTCCCGCCTGCGGCGCGAAGGCGCTCTCCTACCATGGCGTGGGCACGCAGCGCGCAGAGGCCGCGCTCGCCAAGATCTTCCCGCACGCGAGGATACTGAGGATGGACGCGGACTCCACAAGCCGCAAGAACTCCCACGACGACATCCTCGGCGCGTTCCGCCGCCACGAGGCCGACATCCTCGTGGGCACGCAGATGATCGCGAAGGGGCTTGACTTTCCGAACGTCACGCTCGTCGGCGTCATAAACGCGGACAGCTCGCTCAACATGCCGGACTTCCGCGCGGGCGAGCGGACGTACCAACTCCTCTCGCAGGTCGCGGGGCGCGCGGGGCGTTCCGAACTGCCGGGAGAGGTGTTCATCCAGACCCGCGACCCGTCGTCGTCCGTCATCCGCGCGGCGGCGCGCGGCGATTTCGCCGCGTTCGCCGAGGAGGAGATGTCGGTGCGCAGGGAGCTGGGGTTCCCGCCTTTCTGCCACCTCTCGGCGGTCTGCATGGCGAGTCGCGACATGAAGCTCGTCGCGAACTGGGCGTCGATGTACTCGCAGTCACTGGGCAAGGTGGTTGGACTCGACGTGGGAGAGGCTACGCCGAGCGCTATAGAGAAGGCGGACGGGTGGTACCGCTGGCAGATCGTCGTGAGGGCCAAGTCCGTCTCGCTCACCGTCAGGGCCTGGCGCTGGATATGCGCCGCGAGGCCTGCCCCGAAGGAGCTCAAGGCGATCCTCGACGTGGACGCGTTCAGCCTCATGTGATATAATTTCAGAATATGTCGCAAGAATGGAACATAAGGTCGCGCGGACACGTGTGCAGCATCTGCCAGAAGCCCCTGGTGGACCGGTCACCGGTCATAAGCGCTCTCAAGGAGACTCCCGGCGGATACGACCGGTTCGACTGCCATCCGGAGTGCTGGAAGGTTGGCGAAAGGGACTGGGAGCCGTTCTCCCAGTGGGACGGCGTGTACCTCGCGCCGAAGAAGGAGGAGCGCAAGGAGCCCCTCAAGAAGGAAGACGCGGGCGAGCTTCTCCGCAAGCTGATGACGCTCGACGACCCGGCGATGAAGAACGTCGTCTACGTGCTCGCCGTGATGCTCGAGCGCTCGAAGATCCTCGTGGAGCGCGACGCAAAGGACCTTGAGGACGGCACGATACGGCGCGTCTACGAGGACCGCAAGAACGGCGACACGTTCGTCATCCTCGACCCGCGCATAAGGCTCGAGAACCTCGGCGAGGTCCAGCAGCAGGTCGTGGCGCTCCTGTCCGGCACGAAGACCCTCGGCGAGGTCGCCGGCGAGGCGGAGAAGTCCGAGGGCGAGGCGGAAAATGGCGGCGAAGGCTCGGACAATGCCGCGGACGGTGCGGACAGTGGCGGGGACAATTTGGTATAATAGTCTGCAAAGGTGCAATCGGAGGCGCAAATGAAGAAAATCATCGGACTGGTCGTCAGCCTGACCGCGATTTCGGCGGTCTGCGCCGGCGTTCTCGCGTACATAGACGGCGTCACGCGCGCGCCCATAGCGGCGACGAAGGAGAAGAACACGCTTCGCGCGGCCGAGGAGGTCATGCCGCAGGGCGTCGCCGAGGTCAAGGCGGAGGCGTGGTCCGACGAGGCGAAGAAGACTCCGTCCGTCTTCGTCGGCAGGGACTCCTCCGGCAAGGTCGTCGGCTACGCGGCGACCGGTCTCGACCCCAACGGCTACGGCGGCGACATCGAGCTCATGGTCGGGTTCGAGTCCGACAGGAAGACAGTTGTCTGCTATCGGAAGCTCGCGGCGGCCGAGACCCCAGGGCTCGGCATGAAGCTCACGACACCCGAGTTCTCCGGACAGTTCCGCGGCAAGGACGGCACGTCCCTCAAGGTCAGGAAGGACGGCGGCGACGTGGAGGCCATCACCGCGGCGACGATAACCTCCCGATCCGTCTGCGGCGCGATAGCGTCCGCCGCCAGGAAGCTTGAATCACTCTGACATCCCGCGGAAAAGCAATGATCGACACGAAGGTCAACCTTGGCGGACTCGAGATGGCGACGCCTGTCGCCACTGCGAGCGGAACGTTCGGCTACGGCACTGAATACCTGGGCGCGCTGGACTACTCCAAGCTCGGCGCGGTCACGGCGAAGGGCATAAGGGTCGAGGCGTGGCCCGGCAACGCCATGCCTCGCCACGCGGAAGTGCCTGGCGGGCTCGTGAACGCCATCGGGCTGCAGGGCACCGGCGTGGACCACTTCATCGAGTTCACCGTCCCCTGGTACGCGCAGAACGCAAGGGTCCCGCTTATCGTCAACATCTGGGGCGGCTCGGTCGAGGAGTACGCCGAGGTCGCGCGCCGCATCACCGAGGCCGCGCATCCGTCAGTCGGCGCGCTCGAGATGAACGTGAGCTGTCCCAATGTCAAGGCTGGCGGGCACACCTTCGGGCAGGACCCCAAGGTGCTCTTCGAGGTCGTGTCGGCCGTCAGGAAGGCGACGACGCTGCCGCTCCTCGTGAAGCTCGCGCCGAACGTGCCGTCCGTCGTCCCCTACGTGAAGGCGTGCGAGGACGCAGGCGCGGACGCGCTTTCGATGATCAACACGATCCCCGCCATGGTGATAGACATAGAGCGCCGCAGGCCGGTCCTCGCGAACAGGACAGGCGGGCTCTCCGGACGCGGCATCCACCCCGCGGCGGTGAAGCTCGTGTACGACGCGCACAACGCGACGAAGCTCCCGATCCTCGCGATGGGCGGCGTCTACGAGGCGAAGGACGCGATAGAGTTCCTGCTTGCGGGAGCGACGGCCGTCGCGGTCGGCACGGCGACTTTCACCGACCCGTCCGTCGCGGCGAAGGTCCTGGACGGCATCGTGGACTACTGCGAGTGCCACGGCTTCGGCGCGGTGCGGGACCTCACCGGGGCGCTCGAGGCGTAGAGTCCGTCGAAGATGCTCAAGGTGGACATAGTAAGCGTGCAGCCCCAGATGTTCAGGGGCTTCCTGGAGGAGAGCATAGTCTCGCGCGCCGTCAAGAAGGGCCTCTGCGAGGTCAACATCGTGGATTTGCGGGAGTACGGCGAGGGACGCTGGCGCAAGGTGGACGACAAGCCGTACGGAGGCGGGCCCGGCATGCTGATGAAGTGCGGGCCCTGGTTCGCCGCGGTCGAGGCGTGCATTGCGCGCAGGAACGGAACGCGTCCCGCGCGCGTCGTGATGACCTCGCCCGCCGGGCGGCGCTTTACCCAGCGCGACGCCGAGGAGCTGTCCGCCGAGGACCACGTGGTCTTCATGTGCGGGCACTACGAGGGCTTCGACGCGCGCGTGGAGACGCTGGCGACGGACAAGTTCTCGATAGGCGACTTCGTGATGACGGGCGGCGAGCTCGCGGCCGCGGCCATGGCGGACGCGGCGGTGCGGCTCA
>JAEEGL016363784.1_pt1 | contig 11390 bp, 10 predicted proteins | sample 9134231 | NCBI WGS metagenome assembly JAEEGL01 (sample SAMN16246548, study PRJNA631951) | gut metagenome | biome: gut microbiome; feature: rumen; material: fiber-attached | host: Bos | place: Iran: Karaj | collected 2018-10
ACAGCACCCGTCTGCAGGAAGCCCTGGCCCAGGAATTCAATGTGCCTCAGTACAAGGTTACCGGTGCCCGCACCTATGACGGTCACGGTGAGGCTATGGCCGTGTTCGCTTCCCACGTGAAGATTGACGGCAAGCCCCTCGCAGAGATGGGTCTGAGCGCCGAGCGTTTCGAAGAAATCAAGCACAACACCATCCAGGGTGGTTCCAACATCATCAAGCTCCGTGGCCGCAGCTCCTTCCAGAGCCCCGCTTACCAGGCTGTTAAGATGATCGAGGCTGCCATGGGCGGTCAGAAGTTCGAATGGCCCGCCGGCACCTATGTGAACAACGCCGAGTACAAGAACGTGATGATGGCCATGCCCACCGTCATTGACGCTACCGGCTGCCACTTCACCAACCCTCAGGGTACCCCCGAGGAAATGGCTGCCCTCCAGGCTTCCTACGAGCACCTGGTGAAGATGCGCGACGAGATCGTTACCCTCGGTATCGTTCCCGCCGTTGCAGACTGGACCAAGGAGAACGCCAACCTCTAAGCCTAATCGGCCCGAATAATCACACCCCCGGCGCCAGCGATGTCACCGGGGGTTTTTAATAACCAACCACCATGAGTAATAAACTTAACAAACCCGGTAAGACCTTCTTCATCATTGCCGCCACTGTCCTGTTCCTGCTCGTTTGCGGCGCCAGTTGCTGCAAGCTTATCGACAACTCCGAGGTAGGTATCAAGTTCAAGAAATTCTCCCTCACGGAGCAGGGCAAGCTCATCACCCAGCCGGTCAACGGACTGGTGTTCATCAACCCCTTCACCACAGATATTTTCACCTATCCCGTATACGTTCAGCGTGTGGATTATCCCGCTTTCACGGTAACCACCAAGGATGCCGCCACCTTCAGCATGGACCCCACCCTGGCCTACATGGTGAACCGCGACAAAGCCACGGAGATATTCACCAAGTACCGCAAGCCCCTGGCCGACATCGAGGCCGGCTACATGCGCACCTGCATCTACGACGCCTACCGCATCACCGCCAATAACTACACCTCCGACGAGCTCATGGCCAGCCGCGCCAAGTTTGAGGCCGAAGTCCGCGCCATGCTGGACCTGTCCCTGGGAGACGAAGGCTTCGTGGTTCAGGAGTTCACCTCCCAGATCACTCCTCCGGAAAGCCTGCGCCAGATGATTGACGCCAAGAATGCCGCCATCCAGAGCGCCCTCCGTGCCGAGAACCAGGTCAAGGAGGCCGAGGCCAACGCCAAAATCGAAATCGCCAAGGCCGAAGGTGAGGCCCAGGCCCTTAAGATCAAGGCCGACGGTGAAGCCTATTACAACCGCACCGTGGCCGCTTCCCTGAACGCCCTGTTGGTTCAGCAGGACGCTATCCAGAAATGGGACGGCAAGCTCCCCGAATACAATGGCGGCGGAGCTCTGCCCTTCATTAATATAAAGTAGTCCGTGGACGCAAGTCGCAGTAAGACAGATACTTAAACAATTACCCCCGGGTCAAAACAACCCGGGGGTAATTCGTTAAAGCTCTGGATCTCAGATTGTTCTGTCCACAGATTTAGAACAGGAAGTTGATGCCAGCCTTGATCTGATGACGATTCGTTTTGGTGGCGTCGCTCTTGTCGATGTCCAGCAGGTTGTGGTCGTAACCCACGGTGAACATGATGTCGCCGGCCTGGAAGCCAATGCCGCCGCCCATATAGATGTTGAAGCGATTCGTATCCCCGTTTTCGCTATCGTAGTGGTTGTAGGCCTGACCTTCGTTAACGTGGATGGGGCCGATGTTGACAGATCCGTTATAGGTGGAACGGGCCAATACGCCACACTGGAAAACGGGACCGGCAAAGATGCGGAAAGCAAGGTCACGGCCGAATTCGAAGGAATAGGTCAGATTCACGGGCACGTTGAGGGCCAGTTCGGTATAACGCTCGGAAACGGAGCCACCGATGAAGGAGGTGCCAGCGGAATAATCGTAATGGTAGAGGAGCATGTCCAGATAGAAACCGGGGGCTACACCCAGACCGGCCACGATGGGAATGTTATAGCTGCCACCGAAGTAGAAGCCATGGTGGGGAATGGCATCCGCCTTGGAGTTGTTGGTGGAAGTGGTTTCAGAAGCAAACAGGTAACCGGCGCCGGTCGCGAGCTGAGCGTGAGCCTGGGTGCCGATGAGCAGCAGGGATGCTGCAAGAACGGTTGCAAAAATCTTTTTCATAATATCGTTTAATGTTGTTTTCCGGGTTGCAAAGATAATACATTATTATCAAAAGGGAGAACAAGACCCCGAAATTTGTTATTTTTGGCCAAACAATTCGACTTTTTGATAGCATCGGCCCTAAAATACCAACTTCTTGGTATTGACCCGAGGCCCTTTTCCCCCTACCTTTGCACCAGACATTTAGCCATATAGTTAGGTAGTTTTATCCTTTATTGTTGTAAAAAAACCTCCAGGCCCCAAAGCCCGGAGGTTTTATTTTGTATGGATCGCTCTCTAGAAGAGGTATCCGAAACCGACGTGCACAAAATTGCGGGTAATCTTGTTGATGGTGCTATGCTCTATGCGCTTGTTCATATTGAGGAAACCCAGGTCGACACCCAGATCGATGCGGAACATATCGTTGATCTCCACGCCGGCGGCAAATCCCCAGTAGATATTGAAGCGGTTGCGGGCCTCTCCGAAACTGTTCTTCTTGTTAAGCAGGGAGTAGGTGTTACCTTGAGAATCCGAGACCTTGTGAGTGAGTGCCAACTGAAGCGTGGGACCCGTCTGGCCGAACACTTTGACATGTTCATTAATCTCATAGGTGTAGCTTCCCTGGAGGGGAAGATTGAGGGCGAGTTCCCTGGATTTGACGTCGCTGTAATCCCAATAGCGGCCGATGAGCACAGAAAGGTTGGCTCCGGGCAGGAAAGCAAGGCCATCGACCACGTCGTCCAGGCTATAATAATACTTGGCTCCGGCATACAGACCGGTCATGGTAGAGGGATGGTAGTATCCCAGGTCGTTTCTGGTTTTCTCGAAACCCACGGCTAATCCGGCCTCGGCAATAATCTGAGCCCTTGCCTGGAAGCCCAGCAGAAGGGCGGCAGCAATAACGATAAATTTTTTCATATAGAAGTCAATTATTAATACCTTTCATAATATCACGGCAAAGTTACACTTTTTTTACAATTTGAGGAAAATCTTCCGTTTGTAAAGGGGTAAGGCCATCAGGTACACCACCAGCATAGAGAACACGGCAAACAGCAGGGATGTCCCCCGGGTAACGCCCATCAGGCCCATGGCCCAGCGGCCGAATCCGGTCAGGGAATATATCCAGGTGATCACATCGCTCATGAGATAGCAATATATGGCATTGGTGCCGAACACCTTGAAAAAGCCCGTGTGTTTCCACCAGCCGCGCTCGTCTATAATATAATGGAGCAGGCTCAGAAGCAGGGTGCCCAGTCCGCAGACGACCAGCACAAAAGAGGGCGACCACACCTTCTTGTTCATGGGAAGGAGGTAATCCAGCAACAGGCCCACCAACAGCATGGCTGTTCCCAGGGAATCCATCTTCCGGAAGTCTTCCGAGGCCAGAATCTTACCTACCAGGAAGCCGATGAGCGTATTCGCAATGGCCGGCAGGGTGGAAAGCAGACCCTCAGGATCAATTCCATGGTCGTTGTACATGTGCTTGCCCAGCACCGCCCGGTCCACGCGGGAAAGGATGTTGTCCGGCCCGTACTCATAGCCGTTCCCCAGCAGCAAAAGGGCCGAATATCCCACCAGGATGCCCAAAATCACCCAGGGCAGGTATTTATGGTTAACCTTACAGATGATAAGGGCCGATGCGCCGAAGCACAGGGCGAAACGCGCCAGAACTCCCGTGAAGCGGATGCCCTCCGTCCCATACACCAAATGGTTGACGATGTTGATCAGAAGGCCGAAGGCCAGCAGGAGCAGGAAGCGTTTGAGCATCTTCCAACTGAGTGTAAAGTTCTGTTTCCGCAGGGAAAAGAACATGGACACACCCATCACGAACACAAAATTGGGGAAGATGAAATCCGTGGGGGTCATTCCGTTCCAGGCCGAGTGGGCCAGCATGGGATAGACAGCGCTCCAGGAACCGGGCAGGTTCACCAGCACCATTAAGGCCAGGGTCATACCCCGGAGCACATCGATAGCTTGTACGCGTTTCATATCCCAAAGTTACATATTTTTCACGAATCCCCACAAATAGGGATTGACGGGGGCCGATTTCTGCCGTACCTTTGCGCATAGCGCAAAATACAGACTATGATACTGGCAGATTTGAAGACTGGGGAGAAGGCGGTGATTGTCCGCGTCCACGGACACGGCAGTTTCCGCAAGCGCCTCATTGAGATGGGCTTTATCAACGGAAAAGAGGTGCGGGTGGTGCTGAATGCTCCGCTCAAGGATCCCATTGAATATGAAATTCTGGGTTATAAGGTTTCCCTCCGCCGGGAAGAGGCCCGTCAGATTGAGGTGGTCACGGAGCAGGAAGCCCGCGAGGCCCTGGTATCCGATGAACACCTTCAGGCGCTACCCGGAGACCTGGAAGAGGCGGAAAGGCTGAATCGCGCCCTGGCCCACGTGGCCGAGGAGCGCCACCACAACATCCGCGTGGCCCTGGTGGGCAACCCCAACTGCGGAAAAACCTCCCTGTTCAACATCGCTTCCGGCGCCCACGAACATGTGGGTAATTACTCCGGTGTAACGGTGGACGCCAAGGAAGGCCATTTCAGATACAAGGACTACGACATCACCCTGGTAGACCTGCCGGGCACCTATTCCCTATCGGCCTATTCTCCCGAAGAGCTCTATGTCAGAAAGAATCTGCTGGAGGCTATGCCGGATGTGGTAGTAAACGTGGTGGACGCGTCTAACATCGAGCGCAACCTGTATCTGACAACCCAGCTCATCGACATGAACCTGCGGGTGGTGATGGCCCTGAACATGTATGACGAACTCCAGCACAAAGGCGACAAACTGGACGTGAAACAGCTGGGATACCTTCTGGGTATTCCCGTGTGCCCCACGGTGAGCCGCAGCGGACAGGGCATCCCCGAACTCTTCGACACCGTCATCAAAGTGTATGAACACGCCGATCCCAAGCTGGCCCGTCACCTGCACATCAACCACGGCACCGAGTTGGAGAAGAGCATCAAGCGCATCCAGCCCTTCATAGCCCACAACGAACTTCTCAAAGCCCATTATTCTACCCGCTACCTGACCATTAAATATTTGGAAGGGGACAGCGATGTGGAAAAACTGCTTTCCTCCATGCCCAACATCCAGGATATCGCCGATGCCCGGGCCGATGAGCAGCAGCGCATCCAGGGGCTTCTGGGCACCTCGGCCGAGAGCGCCATCGTGGATGCCAAGTACGCTTTCATCCAGGGTGCCCTGGCCGAAACGTACGAAAAATACCAGGCCGAAAGGCCCCGCCGCACGCTGACGGATAAGATAGACGCCCTGGTCACCAACCAGTGGGCGGCTTTCCCCATCTTCATCCTGCTGCTCTGGTTCATCTTCTGGGCTACTTTTACCATCGGCCAGTATCCTATGGACTGGATTGATGCCGTCGTGGCCTGGCTGGGAGACAAAGTGGGCAGCCTTCTGCCGGACGGCTGGGTCAAGGACCTGGTAGTGGACGGCGCCATCGCAGGCGTGGGCAGCGTGCTGGTGTTCCTTCCCAACATCCTTATCCTGTACTTCTTCATCTCCATTATGGAGGATAGCGGCTATATGGCGCGCGCGGCCTTCATCGTGGATAAGCTGATGCACCGGATCGGCCTGCACGGAAAGAGCTTCATTCCCATGGTGATGGGCTTCGGCTGCAATGTGCCGGCCATTATGGCCACCCGCTCCATTGAGAGCCGAAAGAGCCGCCTGGTCACCATCGCCATCATTCCGTTCATGTCCTGCGCGGGCCGCCTGCCCATCTTCGTGCTCTTCGCCGGGGCTTTCTTCCCCCAGAATCCTGCAACGGCGCTGCTGGGCATCTACCTCCTGGGCATTGTCCTCGCTATCTTATCGGCCCTCATCATAGGCCGATTCGTCAAGGATGACGACCTTCCCTTCGTGATGGAGCTGCCGCCTTACCGCGTTCCTACCGCCAAGGCCATCGGCCGGCATACTTGGGAAAAAGGTCGCCAGTATCTGGAGAAAATGGCCACCACCATCCTTATCTTCTCCGTGGCCATCTGGGCCCTGGGTTATTTCCCCCGCCACGAAGGCACTACGCGGGCCTATCAGCAGGAGCATTCCTATATCGGCACCATTGGCAAGGCCATCGAGCCCGCTATGGCGCCTATGGGCTTCAACTGGAAGATGGATGTGGGTCTGCTGGCCGGCGTGGGGGCCAAGGAACTGGTAATCAGCACCATGGGCGTCACTTACGCTCAGGATGGCGAGGAATACGAAGGCTTGGGAGAATCCGACGACACCGCCTTGCAGACAGCCCTCAAGGCCACCGTTCCCACCGCCTCGGCTTTGGCCTTCATGGTCTTTGTGCTGCTGTATTTCCCCTGCATCGCCACTTTCGTGGCCATTAAAAACGAAACAGGAAAATGGCGCTGGGCCATTCTCCTGTGTCTGTATACTATCCTGGTGGCTTGGGTCTGTGCCTTTGCCGCGTACCGGATAGGGTTACTTCTCTGGCCTGCGTAGGGAATACTCGCAGCCGCAGTACAGCTGGTTGTAGAAGTCTTCTTCCTTGATGATCTGATTCCGGCGCTCCTGGAGGCCGCCTTTGCGCCAGTTCTGGTCCCACCAGGTGACGCCTTGAGCCTGCGCGCACGCCCATCGGCCGGCTTCATTCACTTGATCCAGGCTCTTCCAGCGGGAAGAGGCCAGTGTGGTGGTGAGCACCTCAAATCCGTGGGCCGATGCATACTCTGCCGCCCGCAGCAGCCGGAACTTGAAGCACTGGAGGCATCGGCCCCCACGCTCCGGCTCGTTCTCCAGACCGGCGGCGCAGCCTTCCCAGGCGTTGTGGTTATACTCGTCGTCCACTATCTCCAGACCCCATTTTTGGGCATAGCGCAGGCACTCGTTGAGGCGGTGGCCATACTCTTCAAAGGGATAAATGTTGGAATTGGAGTAGAAGATGACGGGTTTTATGCCATTATTCATGAGGCACTCCACAATAGCGCTGGAGCAGGGTGCGCAGCAGGCATGCAGCAGCACCTTGGTGGCGCCGCCCGGAACCTCGATATGAAGGGCCGGTGTCAAGAATACTTCCGCGGGAACCGCAGCAAAATGGACAGCAGGGCTACTACGCCCAGAACGGCCGGATAATACAGATTGCTTATAATAGCCAGGGCCGATATCCCCGCCAGGCCGCTGGCCATGAGCATCTGCGCGCCGTAGGGAAGGAAGCCCTGCACCAGGCAGGAGAAGGTGTCCAGGATGGAGGCCGTCTTGCGGGGATCCAGTCCGAAGCGGGCAGAGATATCCTTGGCCAGAGGGCCTACGGTAATGATGGCGATGGTGTTATTGGCCGTGCAGAAGTTCACCAGCGACACCAGCGCCGCAATGGAGAAGCCGGCCGCACGCCGTCCTCCGATGCGCCGGGTAAGCCCGTCGATGATGAATTGAAGCCCGCCGTTGTAGCGGATAATCTCCAGCATACCGCCGGCCAGCAGGGATACGATGATGAGTTCACCCATGCTGCCGATACCGCTGCCGATGGACCCCATCCAGCCCACGAACCCGTAGGCTCCTGTGCACCAGCCTATGATGCCGTTGACGATAATGCCGAAGGTCAATACGGTGACCACATTCACCCCCGCCAGGGCAAGGCCTATTACCAGCAGATAGGGGATAAGCCCTACCCAATGGACGGGCTGGGAGGCCGGGGCGACATCGATGGAAAGGCCCAGGAAAACATATAGCAGGGTCACCAGCAGGGCCGCCGGGGCGGCAATCCAGATATTCACTTTGAACTTGTCCCGCATGGAGCACCCCTGGCTGCTGGTGGCGGCCACGGTGGTGTCCGAGATAAAGGACAGGTTGTCTCCGAAGAACGCCCCGCCCACGATGATGCCGGTCATGAAGGCAACGCTGAGGCCCTCCTCTGCCGCAATGCCGCTGGCAATGGGAACCAGTGCCACAATGGTGCCCACGGACGTGCCGATGGCCATGGACACGAAGCAGGCGGCCAGGAACAGGCCGGCGTAAATGAGCTTTCCGGGCAGAATATGCAGGGTGGCGTTCACCGTGGCGTCAATGGCGCCGATATCCTTGGCCGTGGAGGCAAACGCCCCCGCCAGCACAAAGATCCAGATCATCAGGAGCATATTCTTGTTGCCCGCGCCCTCGGAGAAAATGGAAATCTTCTCGTTGGTGGTCTTGACGCCCTTTGTAATAATCAGGGAATAGGCCGATGCAATGATAAAGGCGGCAGCCACGGGCACTTTGTAAAAGTCGTGGGCCACCAGGGAACCGGCCAGATAGACCGCCAGGAATACGAAAAGCGGGCTCAGCGCCAGCCAGCCGTTCATTTTATGGGAACTGGATTTTCCCGGTTCGGTTTTTTCTGTGTGAATGGCCATTAATAAAGTTCGTTTTCCAAGTACAAAGATACGCAATTTTTTAGTACCTTTGCAGGATATGAGAAGTGTACACGAGCGCAACGGGATGAGCCCTGCCATGAGAATGGCGGACCTCCTGGATACGGACTTCTCGCTTCTGGGCGTCTTCAGCCGCATGGGCTTGTCGCTGGGTTTTGGAGAGGAGAGCGTGGCCGAAGTCTGCGAAAAGGCGGGGATAGATGCCGAGACCTTCCTTCTCATCTGCCGGGTGTATGTCATTGACGGCTATCGGCCCACCCGCGAAGCCCTTCAAAATGCCAATTTGCAAGACATCCTGGGCTACCTCCGCAAATCCCATAACTACTACACCCAGGTAATGCTGCCCCTTCTGGAGGAAGCCCTGGAACAGATGGTGGTCCCTTGTGAGGACAAGCAGAAGCGCGTTATCAGGCGCTTCTTTTTGGATTATCGCGACGAGCTTCGGGCCCATTTTGCCTACGAGGAAGAGACCGTCTTCCCCTATGTGGAAGCCATGCTGGCGTCCCGCGGCAATTCCCGGTTCACCATCGGCGAATATGAGCAGAACCATTCCAACATAGAGGAAAAGCTGGCCGACCTCAAGAACCTGGTCATGATGCACCTGCCCCCGCTGTGCAATCCCCAGGAGGCCCAGAAAGCCCTTTTCTATCTGTACAGCCTGGAAGAAGATCTTACCAAGCATACGCTCATAGAGGACGACATCCTGGTGCCCATGGTGGTGCGTATGGAGGAAGTGGTGGCCGCCGCCCGCCCCGAAGGAGAAGAGCTGAGCGCCCGCGAAAAAGACATCCTGGTAAGCGTGGCCAAGGGAAAACTGAACAAGGAGATTGCCGACGAGTACAACATCTCCATCTACACGGTAATCACCCACCGCAAGAACATTACCCGCAAGACCGGCATCAAAACCGTGGCCGGCCTTACCGTATATGCGCTCCTGAACAACTTGATTGACATGAACTCAGTAGAATAGACTATGGATTACAGACCGTACCTCAAATTTTATCCCAACTTCCCTAAAAAGGGAGTCAACTTCGTGGACATCATTCCGCTCATCCAGGACAAGGAACTCTTCCGCCAGCTGGTGGACGACCTCATCGAGCTCTGCGACACCCCCAACATCGCCGCCCCCGAGGCCCGTGGCTTCCTCTTTGCCACGCCCATGCTCTATGCCCAGAAAGTGGAGAATGTGATTACCCTGCGTAAAAAGGGTAAGCTGCCCTTTGCTGCGGGTGACCTGATGCAGGTGGAGATTATGAAGGAGTACGGCCCCGACCATATCTATTTCCGCCGTTCCGACATTGCCGCCTCCAAGCCCAACGGAGACACCATAGAGATAACCTTCTTCGACGATATCCTGGCCACCGGTGGTACTTCCAGCGGCGTGGTCAATGCCCTGAACTCCCTCAAAGTCAACATCGACGGCAAGGAGTACAAGGTAAAAGTGAAGGATTTCGTGTTCCTGGTAGAGATTGACGACTTACCCGGCCGCGAGCGCCTCGAAAGCATCGCTCCGGTCAAGTCTCTCATCCATGTGACGGAAGGTTAGTTCGAACGTTTATAGTCGAAGCGGTCGGTGTGCCAGGTCCAGGAATGAAGGACCTCGCCGCTACGGATGGAAACCACCTGACGGAACACCCGGATTTCCTTCCCGCCCGCTTCCATCCGGCCGATGGGACTCCAGGTCCCGGAGGCATAAGTATAGATTTGGGCCGATACGGAGTTGCCACTCCGCCGGGCCACCATCAGTTCGGGAGCCTTGTCTCCCGTGAAATCGTGGATGCCGATGAGCGTATCCCCGCTGCCGCTTTCCAGGAGAGAGTCTCCTGTGCGCACGGTGCCATCGGCCAGAAAGGCTTTCACGGAGACCCCGCCCACGGAGAAATCCAGGGTGCCGGACTCGCCGTAGAAATAGCTGTCCAGGCCAAAGACGAAGGTTCCGGAAGCGTTGTCCGAATAGGTGCGAACCTGAGCCTGGGCCGTGAAGCAGATGAGCAGAAGCAGTGGAAACAGTTTACGCATACAAATGCAAAGATAAGAATAAACCTTAAATACCACCCATATGTCCTTTGTAGATGATAGAATTGCCATGGAAGGCCTCACCTTCGACGATGTCCTTCTGATCCCGGCGTATTCCGAGGTCCTGCCCCGCACGGTGGACCTCCACACCCGTTTCTCCCGGAACATTCCCCTGAACATTCCCATTGTATCGGCCGCCATGGATACGGTGACCGAGGCACCTATGGCCATCGCGCTGGCCCGCGAAGGCGGAATCGGCGTTATCCACAAGAACATGAGCATCGCCGCCCAGGCCGCCGAAGTGCGCAAGGTCAAGCGTTCCGAGAACGGAATGATCACCGATCCGGTGACCATCAGCCAGGACCAGACTGTGGGCGATGCCCTGCGCCTGATGAAGGAGAACCATATTGGCGGCATTCCCGTCACGGACGGCACCAGCCATTTGGTGGGCATTGTGACCAACCGCGACGTACGCTTCCAGCAGGATCTTTCCGTCTCCATCAAGGACGTGATGACTTCTGAAGGCCTGGTGACCATCCCGGCCACCCGTACGGACCGCGACTACGTGAGGACCGTACTGCAGGACCACAAAGTGGAAAAACTGCCCGTGGTGGACGGACAGGGCAATATCGTAGGCCTCATCACCTACAAGGATATCATGCAGGAGCGCCGCTATCCGGCTGCCTGTAAGGATTCCCAGGGCCGCCTGCGCGTGGCTGCCGGCATCGGCATCACCCCCGACGCCCTGGATCGCATCGCTGCACTCAAGGCCGAAGGCGTGGACGCCGTG
>JAEEGL016502441.1_pt1 | contig 11390 bp, 11 predicted proteins | sample 9134231 | NCBI WGS metagenome assembly JAEEGL01 (sample SAMN16246548, study PRJNA631951) | gut metagenome | biome: gut microbiome; feature: rumen; material: fiber-attached | host: Bos | place: Iran: Karaj | collected 2018-10
AGACTCCCCCGTATCCGGGTATGATGACCAGTATCCCTTCGCCTTGGCGTATACTACGTCGTTAATCTCGCGCACGGCGTACACCGAATCCGTGTACTCCCAAGTCTCCGGGCACTCCTCGAAAAGCGGCGCCTCGTATGGTTCGTAATGCTCCACCTCCAGTTTCCAGTCCTTTCCTGATGTGAGCGCCACCTCCTTCTTCCCCGCCTTCACCTTCACATTCCTGGCCTTGGCGAACAGCGTCCCCTCGTCCTCATAATATGTTCCCGTGATGGACTTCTTCCCGCTCTTGGAGAACGTTGCATAGCCCTCCCCTTTCTCGCTCTCGATCCGGTAGAGCACCCCCGCCTCAAACGGCGCCTCCACCGTATCGCAGGCGGCGAGAATCAGAAGAAGGACGAAAAATGGTAAGAATCTACGAAAGTTCATAATAACAACATCTATTTGGCCTTCTTCCTGTCCACGACCGCACGGACTGAATGCCCATAAACCCGTCCATTATGATAGTTCGCACCTGCATCATTATCATAAAAGCATAAGCGATAGAAACTGTTCGGCTGATCTTGGTTGAGTGTAGAACTCATATAAAAACCCTTTACACCGACATCACGCATTTCGCTGCTCTTGAAAAATCCGGCCGCAGGCATGAAAATGCTGTTGCCATTACGTCCTGTAAACTCCATACCGGACACGCCGTACTTTGTCACCCACCGATGCGAACAATTGTTTACCAGTTCATTGAATTCGCTTCTGGTTGGAAGCCGGCAAGGATATCCCCAGTTCTTTTGAGCCGCATCATCTTCAGGCTCAAGTTCTACCTTTCCGTCGGGGTTATAATAGGATGAATACTCATACATCCCGTACGGGACATACTTTGTAAACTCATTGTTCACCCCTAAGCAGAATCGATAATTAGAGTGGCTGTACTTAGGCTCGGGCTTCGGTCGGTATTCACCCCAGGCATAGTAGTTTCCTCTGTCGCTGGCACTGGTTGATCCCACATTCCTGGTTGCCCAAAGGACTGACAGTCCAAGGTCGACAAATTCATACCCGTTAACATATACCGAAGGCTGAGACTTCCTGCCTCCATTACCGGAAATAGTCTGTCCTATAAGGATAAACAGCAATATCGGGATAGCCAGAAGAAGAATTACGAGCAACGTTATCAGAGGCTTATTGCCCTTATTCGATTGCGGGTGGTAAACCGGTGCCGGTTTAACGGGTGCTTGATACTCTCTTATGTCCGGCTCATCTACAGGCTCGGGATTGGAAACCGGTTCCGCGACAGGAACAGGAACGTTATTTTTCCTTATCAACAGCCTGTTCGAGCGGCTGATGGCGTCGGATAAAATCAAATCGGCATATTCCAAAGGCAATTCCTTAACCTGCCCTTCTCCTATGCCATAATTGAGGGAGGGAATATCCCTAACACTATCTTGCGGCAATTCATCAAGCAACTGTTCCAAGGAGCCGACAATCTTGTCTATATCGGCCACTTTGTCATATAAAACAGAGGTGTTGGCATAATAGCCTCCGTTCCGTGCCTGGCAAATAATACTGCCATCAGCAGCGAGTTTTATTATCAGTTGCTCAAAAATGTCAAAAAGAGCAGTCGGTTTGTTACAGAAAACTCCGTTAAAACAAACCGACATGCCCAAATAATTTGACTTGCCGTTAGTGGTTCCGTTTAATTTCCGGTAATAATTATAATATGCCATGTGCCCTTCTCTGACTATTACAAGTTGCGATGCATCATTTAGACGATAAGCATCGCTGCTGAAAATGGCACTTGTATAGTCGTCGGGATACTGTACATATCCCCCCGGGAACAGACCGAACAGACGGAAATCGCAGTTCATTCTATTTTAGTTTGAACTTTATCAGTTGAGCTTCGTTGTCAAAGGTATATGAAGCGACTCTGTCAAACACGGCATTACCCAAAAGGACTGGGGCACCGATATTGTTCGAGATCTCAGCTTTTACGTCGTAGCAGATAACGGAGTTCTTACCATCTGTCAGTTCTATAGACTTAAGATTAACAAGAACGCCTTCAGTAACACTTCCATCGGCTATCATGGAATAAGTTTTGCCTAGAATGTCATCATCGGACAATAAATCCTGTTTATACAATTGCATAACCTCTAATGGAGAAATCAAGACGGTTGAACAGCCGGTGTCGAAAATCATGTCCGTACTCATTCCATTAATCTTCACAGACACCCATTTAACCCCGCTCTGAACCCTATAGGGAATATCAACAGTATAAGAAGATGATTCATACTCATAGTATGAGACTCTGCTTTTTTTCTTCTTAGGCGCACAAGAAAGGATCACAACAAGAATCAGGAAGAACGAAAGTATTCTATAAAAACGCATCATGCATCAATACTATTTGACGTTAAACAATCTGGAAGCTATTTCTACTCCATCTATCGAATATGAGATCTTAGCCGACCCTTCCACATTAGGAATTACGGTACAATCGCCGCGTGCAATGCCTCCGGCGAAAGAGACTCCGCTTAATATCCATTCTCCTTTGTTATTAAACTTATCCCTTAACTCTCCCTTCAAAGAAATATTATACTTCTGACCTTTCGTGAGAAAATATACATCATTCTCTTTTAATGGATCCGGAGTTACATCTATACGGGAATTATTCCAATAAGGCTTCAGGACAGCTGCGACATCCACCTTAGACACTTGACTAGAATTCTTAAGATCCGAATAATCGGCCATCAACTTTTCATATTTACCCTGCAGTTCCACATATTTGGCGTCGGTTGCATTCCCCTGTTTACGCGGGGCGGATGACACTGCGAAATAAATGGTAAGTGCCAAGAGCAGGAACGCGACTCCAACAGCGGCGTACAAGAAAGTCTTTATTTTAGACAACTTGCCCTGTAAACGATTCAATTTCTTTCTCAATTCTCCATTCTCCCGCGCCATATCCAGATCCGCAGTAGTACCTTGAGCGTTCCTGAGCAATGCGAGCAATTCTGCCATAGGCTTTTCCAGTCTATTAGCCACTGCTCTTACATCTGAAGTATTCTTTGCGGCCTCCAACTGTGACTCCAGAGTCATCACCTTCTTTTTGAGAGCAACAGCTGCCTCTTCCGCACGAGCTTTCGAGTCGCGTTCAGTTTCGAGTTCCTTTTTTATTGACGCAAGTTTACTGTCAAAGGAGTTGATCTGGCTGTCTTTCGAAGGGTACTCTGGTGAAATCAGTATTTTTCCGTACTTCCTGGTAGAATTAAGGAAAGCTTCGCTGTCAGTATCATCAATATTAAAGAACTTATGAACCGATGCCTGATCTTTTGTAAACGACTCGTCAAACTCCTCAAAATCATTAGAAAAAAACGCCGAAATTTTCTTTTCGAGGACCTGCTTGACATCGGACAATAATTTGTCACAATCAGAGAACTGGGCTACTTTATACTTGTACCCATCTCCAACAGACTCCAAAACCTGACCGACAATCTTTTGCGAGAATACCTGCTCGAACAAATTGCATAGTGAATGAACCTGAGTACAGTATTCCCCGTCAACCCTTAAAGTCATACCGAAATAAGAGCCCGACCGGCCGTTTAAAGCCGTAACCTGATAAGCCTTTATCAGAGAATAAAAGGCAGAGAAAGAGCCCCCGTTACGAAGTACCTCTACAACAAAAAGATTCTTTGTTTTAGAAAAAGCATCAATCCCGTTGTAAAAGCCTTCGTAATACTTTGCATCATCGGTACCCCAGGTATTATGCCCCTGGGGTACTCCATGAAAAACAATTTCGGATTTCATACTTCTATCCTCTAATCAATTTCATCAAACGGTTCCAAAGCCTATTAGGATAAGCGTCCGGTCCTTGAACATAGGTCTTCTTTTGAGTTCCGTCAGCAAGGGCAGCATAATTAAAGAATCCGTTTGAGAAAGGAATTAACTCACAGTTGTACGGGCGGAACAGCCTTGTTATGGGGTTAACATTGGCAAATTTAGTAAATATCCCAGGATACATATTGGCAATATCTGTCTTTACGCCCTGCAAATTGACAACGCCAGGAGAAATAACATAAGGAGAATCATCTACCTTATTATATAAAAAGATAGCCTTATCCCTGGGATTCATATTATACTGCTTAAGACCACTTATCCTTGTAACATATGCCCTACGGTCAGATTCATTCATCCAGTTGGGTTCAACCATGAATAAATAAATCTTACGGTTGGAAAGGCTGAAAATTCTGTTTACATAATTCGGGAATGGCTTCGATGGATCTGACGGTGAGAAATAATACTCGCCAGGAGCTTCCAGAATCTGGCATATTCTTTTACCTGTGCTGGTAAGAACCTCCACCAGCATAAAACTGATCATGCTCGTGCCGAAAGCTGCGTCATCGCTATCTACAAGACGGTTGAAGTCCTTGCAAAGTTTTTGATAGTGTTCGTCATATGTAGGACGGAAAGACTTGATTGGATTCACCGCGAAACCATGCGTTTTGAGAAAACGTGTGAGGCGAATCAGTGTCATGGTTTTTCCACAGGAAGTAGGACCGAAAAGAATAATAATCGGCACAGTCTGATCTGCCACGGTAACGCTAATACTATTAGGATCTGCTAATTCTGCCGATGACAGCCCAGCCACGGTTTTGTCTTTGGGTTCATCTTCTTTTATATCCGGAGTCTCGGGGATATCAAAGTTTGTCTCAACATGAACTGGTTCTTCTACCACAGTGGTGGTCTCGTCTATATCAAAATTCTTCTTTGCCATAATATGTTACATTAAGTGTGTTATAAACTGTGATTAAATAGCATACTCATCTTTCTTAAATGCAAGATCAAAGAAAAGGAATGCGCCCAAATCCACAAGAATTGATAGCATGACCCATATTATCAGCCCCTGTCCTTTATATTTACCATTTAAGAAATCTTTCCAAACATCAAAGACGCTCAACATTCTTTTCACTTTTGTGACAGCATTTCCGGAATCCGGCAAATACTGTTCTTTATCATTGCCCTGGAAATCAACATACTGCTGATAATTCCTTATTGTTGCATAGCCCGCTATCAAACGGTTATTAAGATCATCCACATCATCGGCATTGGTCAGATCCGCTTCTCCACTGTTAATAGCCTGCGCCATTAAATCAAGATTAGTCCAGTCTGTAGCTGCCTGACTTTTATATGTACTTTCATCAGGAGATACCATGGAATTCTCAATGATAATCAAACGAGTCTCCAAAAGTGTAGCTATTTTTGAGCGATATGCGTTAACAAGACTTTGACGCTGCTGCTCTGAAGTTCCTTTATAAGATAGTGGATCAATCTTACTGACTTGCAACATAGTAGCGAATTCAGCCAAAATGCGTTTAGCATTAGGACCAAATCCCGGGTTGGCGTCATTCATTATTTCTGCTTCCAACTCGGCAAACTTAGCCCATACAGCATTACTCACCTCTGTCTGCCTATCTTTAATATTTTTTGCAGTTACAGTATTATTCTTCAACTGATCAAGATAGCCCTTAGTGGTTGTAATATCCTCAGTTGCAATTGATCTGATGGCGTTTCTATAGAAAAACGTATGAGTATTCGTCGGCATACTGAAGAGCAACCAGAATAAGATTAAGATAATGATTCCTCCGATTAACTTGGCACCTCGTTTTTCAACATAAACATTTTGATTCAAACTATCCACAATTAGTTTTGTACCAAATGATGCTAAAACGAAAAACGCAATAACAACAATCCATACTAGAATTTGAGGAATATTTGGAAGAAGCAGGTGAAGAGACTCTTCCGTAGCCCAGCAACTCCATGATGCAAGTGCGATAAACGCTACTGCAGAAATGATTTTAAGAAAATTAGTTTGTCCCATAGATATAAGTATTATTTAGTGATTATTGCGATGTCGCTATCTGTCCCGGTTTGGGAAGCAAGTGTATCAAAAACCTCTGATTAAGAATCTCATTCTGCTCTCTCATCAATCCAGTTCCACTCTGTACTCCATCACCGCTACCACAAATCAGAACTTCACAATTGGTCTGATTAAACCTTATCCCTCTTAGTTCCCAGTACTTTTTAAGTTCATAGGCTCTTTTATAGCTTAATACGTAATTATCGTAGGTCTGACCAGTATTAGAAGCCTGTCCCTCAATTATAAGAAGGTATTGAATACCGGGATTATTGTGCGTGGTAGAATCAATATGTTGCTTAACACTCAAACCAGCAAGATATAGTTGTTCTCTTGTATCTTCCGGAACCTTCTCTATGCTTGACTGGAGTTCCGGAAAGAAAACGCTAATCTTCAGCCTGTGTTTCTTGTACTGATCTTTGTATTCGAAATAAGTCGAATCCAGATCCTTTGTTGCCTCCTCTATGTTTGTTATGGTTTCCAGTTGGGCTTTTGTCGCTTTATAAAGACTATCAATTTCGTCTGTTTTATTCTCAAGATCGCGTGTCTTATTATTCAACTGGACAATAGTAATAACAAACAGAGTAAGCATAATGAAGAAGAGGCTAGTCATCAGATCCGAATAACTGGCCCAGAAGAAAGATTTATTCTTCTTTTTCCCCGACATATTACTTCTCTCCTACATTTAATGTATCCGTAACAGGCGGAACATCTTCATTTACTTCAATGGCTTGATATTCTTCCTCAAAGGAATAGTCAGGCCTATAGTGTGTCTTGATCTCGCCAACAATGTAGGTCACCCCCGATGCCACGACTACCGCTGTAATGACCGCGAGGAGGTAAGTGTTTACCTTGTTGCTCCTGCGCCCGGCCGGTATCGAACCGCCGCCTCCAAGTGACGAAGACCTCACCAGCCGATCGAGCCTGTCGCCGTTCCTTTCAGAAGAATCGACAAGTTGAGATATGGATCTCTGAGTTGCAGACAGCGATGAAATGCCATCCAAGATCTTCTGGAAGTCCTTAGTCCTTTCAAGCAATTGTTTCTGCAATTCTTCTATCTGTTCAGAATATGCTTTAAACTGAAGATCATATGCTGTCTGTACCGAGGCCATCTGCTTGTCACTCTCTTCCTTGACACTCTCCATAAAGACACGCATTCCCTCTCCAAACTTATTCATGGCCTCGGCAAGAGCACTGTCAATGCTGCTGACCACTCCCCTGATATATTCTGAGCGGCCTTCCATCTGATCCATCTCGGCATTCAACTGGTTATTCAACGACTCAATGGCGGCGACATATTTATTGACCTGGCCGATATATGAATTGAACCGGTCGATATTATCGGTCGATTTCTGCAACTCTTTAAGAACAGATATGTTTGCCTGGGCGACTTTCTTTGTATCTATCCTGTTAAGCGCATCGATTGTGGACGCCTGCTCTTGAGACACTGTCCGGACATCGGAGAGAACCGTATCAAATGTATTGATATTGTCGCTGAATGTACGGTTAAACTCAGTTAGATTGGACTGTAGAAGAGAGAGAGCGGAGACGGCATTACCGGAAAGGACCGGCAATAATTCCGTCTGAAGCCATGAATAGAAAGTGTTCTTGTTTGCTTCGACTTCGCTTTTAGCGCCTTTCGACTGCCAGGATATAAAGGTAGTAAAAGATATACCGAATAAACTGGCCACCATCGCTACCGCCACGCATCCCAGTAACGGAGAAATATTCGACAAATTCTGTATGTTACCCTGAAGGGCAATCAGGCCGACACCGGCGATAATGCCGATCATCGTTCCCATCAAACCCAGATACAACGGGATGGGTTGCATTACATCGATTTCTTCCGACTCAGCCTCACTATGCCGTTCAACAACATCTTTAATAAGCAAGAAATCACTGACGGCCCCTTTATTCTTTAACAAATACATGTTGAGAGCCTCAACGATCCGTTTGAATAAGGAGTTATCACTTAATGTTGAAATCTGGGAAACAGTGATAGTCTTCACATGAGTGGAATCATTTTCCTCCGAATCATCGTCCCATGAATCCGATTCTCTCTTTGGCTCCTTTCCAAAGGTAACCGACACCTTGTCCTCTACATCCACAATCGCCTTATGAATACCATAAGACTCCCGATTATCCGGAAAAAGACTACGGAACTCCCGGATTTTCCTGAGAGCAGAAAAGAATACCCTGAGCTGCAGAATGAGGATAACGATTATAATTGGGACTACAATGAGGTAGTGTAAATTCTCTGACATTCTAATCTACAATTGAATAGTTAATACTCCGGTAAAAAACGAAAAAAGGACAAGAAAGATCACAATAAAAAATAAAACCCATGCTATAGTACCAGAGCCGACACCATGACCGTTACGGCTGTCCTGTAATTCTTTAATCAATTGATTCTTCAACTCCAACTCGTTATTCAAACGGGCTATTTTTACCGCATAGCCATTGAATGTAAGCGACGGCGAAACCGGAGATTTTACAACGATGACAGTATTGTATTTATCAATAGCTTCACGCATCGATGCGTCATCGTCCACGAGACAAATCGTAACACATTCATCTCTTGCGGCGTAATTAATGGGCGGAATGGCGCAGAAGTGATTAAAATTCTCTGTAAAAGAATCGTCGAACTGCCGGTTATAATCGGAGCAGATGGAATCCGGATAATCCCATCCATGCTCTTCTATGGTAATTTTTCCATCACTGTCAAAACACAATAGACTCCCCTCCGTCACCAACTGTTCGTATTTCTTTTCAAACAATCTGAACAGGGGTCTTAACTTATATGTCAATGCTCCATTTATAACTACACAGATACCGAAAATGCTGTCTCCGGCATCATTAAGACGCCTGAGATACAGGTACTTAACAATATTTGAATCACGTGATATGACCAGACAGGAGCTATCTTTGCAGGTGTTGACGTACTTCTTGAAAAAAGCACGTCGAAAATTGTCCGGATATTGCCTCAACCCACCGGCTTTTGTGGAAAGGACAAAATACAGGTCGCTGTTCACGAACAGTCAGGTCATAGGTTGCCTGCATGGCCCGAATACAAGCAGTACACGTCATTGAAAGTGCGGGCCAATAGTCTATCCCAAAGGATAAGCCAAACACTTTATAATACAGTCACAATGGATTCAGTTACAAATATAATAATAATTCGCGTTATTATATACCAATAATAGCAGAATCTAAAATAAGTAGTTCCGCTAATACAATAGTTTAGACTTTCATATTACAATACCAACCTTCCTCTGCTATGGTAATTATAAAAATCACCTGCTACTCATCGATAGAGATACCGTTCTTGGAGAGCAGAGCAGAGACGTCAATAATGGGAAGAGGATATTTTTCAAGTGGAGTGGAGAGTGTACGGGCATAAACAATACCCCGAAGGGTACTATAAGCGGAACCGAGAAGAGCAGGGAAAATATCAACTTTCATATTCAACTTTTTATTATCCCTGTCAATATCCATTGCAGTTTCGAGAGAAAGAACGGAATAATTGAACTCCGCACTTGAGGCAAAAAGAACTGATTCGCCGACAATATACCTTATACTGGGAATAACAGTGATAGTATTCTCTGCGAGTTTTATGGTAGTCCAAATCTTATATTGAAACTGAAGAGATTCTTCTGTAACAGAAGAAACATCATACCCTTCCTGCAGAGGTGTGGTTTTCTCGTTTGTTATCGAGACAAGCCTGAATTTGATAGTATTATTAGGTTCTTCCATATTCTCAATCCTTAGATTCCATAATATGCCCAACGAGAATTCTTAATCGGCACAGAGATAATAGGGAATGCTATCGGCATTATTTCCTCAAAATCACCATAGTATACTTTTTCGATGGAGTAGGAAACAGGTTCTGCGTACGATTCGACAAGAACTCTCACACGATAGTAGTCTTTCCCAAGCCGCTCTCTGGCACTGTCGATGCTCTTTAGAAGAGAATCCCTGTCAAACAATGAAGCCAGACGCAGACCAATAGCCAGTGTCGGCATTTCTCCATTTTCGTATAATCCATATTGATTAATACCGATTCCAGCTATTCTGGACATAACATGTGCAGAGAGTCCATACCTCTGACGAAGGCTCTTTAAATCAGATGGAGAAGGTATCCCATGCCTCTCACGATATTGGGCGTACAAATCGGACATCACCTTATCGTCGACTTCAGAATTGGAGAAAGTCCTTCCCGTGTCGGCACATTGATAATAAAAACGCTTGACTGTATACTTTTCATTTCTGAAAGTATAAGTCTCGTACTTAAAAAGTTTCGTGGCGTTTCCGCCGGTAAAAGGACTTTTCATAATGAATCTTTATAAGGGAATGTCATCTCAAACTTAGCCCGGTGAAATGATATGCAATAATTAGCAGCACCGTTTACCTTGGTAATGTATATCTTGATGTATATCGGTATTATTGGGCCTTTCCCATTCTTTCTAATGCCTATCCCAAACATCCAGACATCACCTTCATTCGGGTCATAATCATTTATATCCGGTCCCTGATAATAATCCTCCGGCCTTAAAGACAGAATATACTCATCTCGCTTGCTTGCGGGCATTTCAAGGTCAAATAATGTCTGCTGGTTCTCTTCCTTATCAATGTTATAGCAAATACCGAATACTTTAGCCTTGGCTTGAAACTCCTTCAAGAAAGCATCAACCTGTTCTATTGTCGCATTGTTTCCGGCCATTACAATTGCATTGGATTGCAAATATAATGACGTAAAAGCAAATAAACAAATAAAATATATAAAATCGAAACGAATTCGTTTTAATTATTACATCAATCCTTATTCCCCCTTCTCCTCAGGAGTTATCCTAGCGATGTAGGTGGAAAGCGTGATTACGCCGTCGATGCAATAGGTGCCGCTCTTCTTCACGGGGTTGGCCATGGCGTCCAGGAGTTTCTTCACCTTGGGAACGTCCTGATAGTCGCTCAGCAGCTGGATCACCTTTTCGTAGTTGTACTTGTTCATCGCCTCGTAAAGGCCGGGACAATGCACGGCGAGGGAATCCTGCTCCCAGACCTCATTCTTCCTAAGATAGTTAAGGAGTTTGGCATTCCTGGTATCCACCACAACGGGCTCCTCAACCACGGGTTCAGGCTGAGGCTCCGGCTCTTCCACCACCACGGGCACGGGTTCCTCCGGTACAGCCTCCGGCTTCGGAGATTTACCCGGTGAACTAATAGCCCAGATAATCAGCGCGAGGGCGGTTGCCGCGGCGAATCCGTACAGGGCGCCCTTCAGAAGAGTCTTTTTGCCTCCAGCACTGCTATCGAAGTGGAGAGTATCGTCCTTTCCCCATACATAACCTTCCAGCGGCGAAGAGGATTTATCGGCCTCCTCCGGAAGAGTGATATCGTACTCCTTGCCATGGGAAATCACCTTGTACTGCACTCCGGTGACAATCTTGTTCAGGGACACCACCACCGTATCGTTATTGGAGAAACGGATTGGCCCTTC